>Ga0222713_10000142_pt1 | contig 76492 bp, 64 predicted proteins | sample C33_649DmetaG_FD_165061 | JGI IMG/M metagenome (GOLD analysis project Ga0222713, IMG submission 165061) | Estuarine water microbial communities from San Francisco Bay, California, United States - C33_649D | ecosystem: Environmental > Aquatic > Marine > Unclassified | place: USA: California...
ATTTTAGTTTGACAATTTACACATTTAGCGAGTAAACGTGCTAAAGTTGTTTTTCCAACTCCACGTGTGCCTGTAAAGAGGTATGCGTGGTGGATGCGTTGTGTATTCAATGCATTTTTTAGGATGCGACAAGTCGATTCTTGACCAATTAACTGTTCGAAAGATTGAGGTCGATATTTTCGCGCAAGGACTTGATAACTCATTAAGAAAACCACCTTGATCGGATTGTCAGATCTTTAATGGAGGCGGTTATAGCAGCCGCACCCCGGCACCCGCATGGACAACTACCGCTGCTTCCTTCCGGATCTGACGGGGTTCGCTGCTTTGCGTTGCGAAGGGACCGATATAACCACCATTGGCGGAGAGAGCGGGATTCGAACCCGCGGTAGGGATAAACCTACACACACTTTCCAGGCGTGCTCCTTAAGCCGCTCGGACACCTCTCCCAGAAAGTTGCCAGGTTAAACCAGAATGCCTAATTTGGCAATTGGCATTATCAGGAATTAATAAATTGGATGAAAACGATAACACAATTTCGTATATACTCTTCGCACAGAAATTTTTGTCTGTGTTGTCGTTTTACTCGTATCCTGATGTAGACAGCATAATTTCAATTAATCTTTAATTCATGGGTTTTTATGTCAGAAGAATCGTATCCGGCAGAAATTTTGTCACGAAGAACGTTTGCAATTATCTCTCACCCCGATGCGGGCAAGACGACATTGACAGAAAAACTATTGCTGTGGGGAGGTGTCATACAACTGGCCGGAATGGTTAAAGCACGTAAAGCGGCGCACCATGCCACTTCGGATTGGATGGCTTTAGAAAAAGAACGAGGAATTTCTGTGACAACTTCCGTTATGCAGTTTCCTTATCAGAATTGCATTTTTAATTTATTAGACACGCCGGGCCATGCTGATTTTTCTGAAGACACTTATCGTACCTTAACAGCTGTTGATTCTGCTTTAATGGTGATTGATGCCGCTAAAGGTGTAGAACCGAGGACAAAAAAACTATTAGAGATTTGTCGTTTACGCCAGATCCCCATTTTGACGTTTATTAATAAAATGGATAGAGAAGCGCGTACACCCATCGAGCTATTAGACGATATTGAATCCACATTGGGAATAGCTTGTGTGCCGATCACTTGGCCCATAGGCATGGGAAAACAATTTAAAGGTATTTATCACACCTTAGAAGACCAAGTTTATTTTTATGCACCGTCCAGCAATTTAAAACGTAGAGACAGTGAATGCTTTACGGGTCTTAATCATCCCAAAGTAAAAGAACGAGTTGGCATTTTATTTGATGAATTACAGGATGAATTGGCCCTAATTAAAGGGGCCAGTGTTGATTTTAATGAGCAGGAATATCTTGCCGGAAACTTAACGCCTGTTTTTTTTGGTTCAGCGATTAATAATTTTGGTATACAAGAATTATTAGAAGCCTTTGTAAAGTATGCACCAAGTCCACAGGCAAGAGTAACCGATGTGCGCATTGTGCATCCAGAAGAAACGAATTTCAGTGGATTTGTATTTAAAATTCAAGCGAATATGGATCCGGCACATCGCGATCGTATTGCTTTCTTACGATTGTGTTCTGGAAAATATACGCCCGGTATGAAATTATTCCATGTCCGAACTCAGCGTGGGATCACAGTGCATAATGCACTGACTTTTATGGCGGGCGACAGAGTGAGAGCCGAAGAGGCATGGCCTGGAGATATTATTGGTTTGCATAATCATGGCACGATACAGATAGGCGATAGCTTCACATTAGGTGAAAACTTAAAGTTCACAGGTGTTCCTTCGTTTTCACCGGAATTATTTCAGCGAGTTCGCCTAAAAGATCCATTAAAGTCTAAAGCCTTATTAAAAGGCTTAACGCAATTAACCGAAGAAGGTGCGATACAAATTTTTAAGCTTTTGAGCCGTAGTGAATTAATTTTAGGAGCCGTGGGTGCTTTGCAGTTTGATGTAGTGGCTTATCGATTGAAACACGAATATAGAGTGGAATGCGCTTATGAAGCGGCTCCTATTATGGCAGCACGTTGGGTCAGTGCAGAGGATAATAAACAATTAAAAGAATTCCAACATAAAGTGATTTTAAACTTAGCACATGATGCTAAAGAAAATCTGGTTTATTTAGCGCCAAGTCAAGTTAATTTAAAATTAACTATGGAACGGTGGCCGGGCATTCATTTTTCACAATTAAAAGAGATCTAAATTAATAAAGTAATTTAAAAATAGAGCAAGCACCTAACGGTACTGAAGCTTTAGGGTAATCAAGTAATAAGCTGTTTTATGTGTAAGCGTTCTTGCTCTAAAAAGATCTGTACGCTACTACTGTTCGATGTTTTCTGTAGATCTTCGCTTAACCAATAATGCCCCGCAATGGCAACAAGCTCAGCTTCTAAGTTTTGACAAAAAATGTGTGCTTGCGGATTCCCGGTGACACCCGCCAGGGCTCGACCTTTCAATCGGCCATAAATATGGATATTCCCATCGGCTAAAAGTTCTGCGCCAGGACTGACAGAGGCAATGACAATTAAATCACTATTTTTTGCATAAATTTGCTGACCCGAACGTACGGGTTGCGTAATTAACTTAGAGTGATTAAACAGTGAAGGGGTGTTTACCTTAGTAGAAGGTTCGGCAGATTCATTTTTTATATTAGCGAAAAGTGCAAGGCCTGATTGTATTGCAAAAGTTTGTTGCTCAGCACTACCACCACGTACACCGACGGGAATTAAACCATAGGCACGAAGGCAACTGATAATCGCAGGAAAATCGACAGGTCCGCACGAAGGAGGTAAGGAAAATAAATCTAAAATAACAGGTAATTGCTGGAAAAATCGTGGAGTTTGATCGACTAAAGGTTTTAATTGTTGATGAAAACATTGCGCGTCGGCAGTTAATAAATGCAATGTTGTTAATGTGAAAAGACTTGCCTTTAATTTAAAGGCTTCTTGTGATGCCCCCATCAAACTGTGCATAAATAATCCACCCTAGTTCACTATAGGAATGTCAAAATAACAATAACTAGGCATTATATACACATTGTACATCAAGATGCGAACACGTCTTGCGCTTCTTTTTTTGAGAAGGCCATCGCTTCAAAGTAGGCTCAGTATGTACTAAAACTTAAGAAGAAAGTTCTCCTTTAATCTTCAAGGAAGTCAGATGGAAAAGATTTGGTTAAATCGTTACCCACAACAAGTACCTGCCGAGATTAATCCAGATCGTTATCAATCGCTTGATAGATTATTTGCAGAGGCTTGCGAAAAATTTCGTTTACTTCCTGCATTAAGTTTCTTTCAGAAAACGATAAGCTATGCGGAATGGGCTGACCTAAGTCAATGTTTAGCCGCTTATTTACAACAGCAATTAAAATTGAAAAAAGGAACTAAAGTGGCGCTGATGTTACCTAATTGTCCACAATATATGATATCTATTTTTGCCGTGTTGCAAGCGGGTTTTGTGGTGACTAATGTCAATCCATTTTATACCGCGCCTGAATTTACTCAACAACTCGAACATTCGGAAGCTGAGGTGTTAATTGTCTTAAGTAATTTTCTAGTGAATATTATTCATACACTTAAAAATACAAAGATAAAATACCTTATTACAACGCGTTTGGGAGACATGTTAACTTGGCCGCAATCTTGGTTAATCAATGTTTCGGCTGGGTGGCGTATGAAAAATCAAAGACACAAAAATGCAGCGATTCAGTCGACTCATTTTTTAACGGCTTTAAAGGTGGGTCGGGACTTAACCTTATCCCCTGTGTCGATTGAACACGAAGATCTTGCATTTTTACAGTATACCGGCGGGACAACAGGAGTTCCTAGGGGGGCCATGCTAACCCATCGTAATATATTGGCAAATATCGAACAATTAACTGCTTGGGTTAGGCCGCTTTTACAAGAAGGAGAAGAGACATTTATTACGGCTTTACCTTTATACCACATTTTTTCTTTGATGGTGAATGGACTTATGTGTGTGCGTTTAGGCGCTAAAAACCGCTTAATTCCTGACGCGCGGAATATTAAGCAGCTGATCCGGGTATTGGCAGGCTCATCCTTTAGTACATTCTTGGGTGTTAATAGTTTATTTAAAACACTTTTAAGACATAACGCATTCAAAAAATTAGATTTTACCAATTTAAAGATTGCTCTAGGAGGGGGTGCCCCAATAGAGTCTAGCGTAAAACGACTATGGAAACAGACGACTGGAAAATTATTATTAGAGGGTTATGGTTTAACTGAAGCTTCACCGGTGGTTTGTGCACCGCCTTGGGATTTAGTGTTCGCGGGTGATCATGTGGGTTTACCGCTTCCCTCCACAGATATTCGTCTTTGTGATGAGAGAAATAATGAAGTAGGAATAGGGGAGATAGGTGAACTCTGCGTTAAAGGTCCTCAAGTCATGAAGAACTATTGGCAAGCGAAGCATGTTGAACAGGCGTTAACACCAGAGGGTTGGTTGTTAACGGGGGATTTAGCGCGTATTGATCATCAAGGCTTCGTGTTTATTACGGGTCGTAAAAAAGATCTGATTTTAGTTTCTGGTTTTAATGTTTATCCCGAAGAAATAGAAAGAGTTATTCAAAAAAATCCAAAAGTAAAAGAAGTGGCAGTGATAGGTGTCTTTTCCGATAAAACCGGCGAAGCCATAAAGGCCTTTGTCGTGAAAAAGGATCAAAGTCTCACTATAGAAGAATTATTAAATGATTGTCGTGCTTCACTCACAGGCTATAAGTTACCGCATGAAATTGTTTTTTTGAAATATCTTCCAAAATCTGAAATAGGAAAAATATTAAAAAAGGATTTACATTAATTTTTTATTATTAAATATTTTTTAATTTTATTAAAAATTTATTACAAATAAAAATTAATTGACAATTTTTTTTTATTAACTTAGCCTAAGTTTTAATAAAGCTAATACCAAAAAAATAATAAAAAATAGGCAATAGATATTTATGAGATTAGAAGAATGTAATCAATTATTACAAGCATATAAAAAACAATTAAATGAAATTTCGCAAGATGATGTGGATTATAAATTATCAATCGCTTGTGCAGTAAATACATTTTTTAATAAAATAAAAAAATTAGATAAAGATTTTTTAAAATTTTATTTTAATACAGCCACTAAAGAAAATATTATAAAATCTGAAGTTAAAAAATATGCTTTTGATTATTTATTTTTATTGGTTATTAAAAATACAAAGATTCCTGAACTATTTGCTAGATTTTTTCCTGAATACCTTCAGTCGCAACCAATAGTTCAGTCCAATTGGCGTATTATTTATTGGATAAAAAAATTTTTTTCTTGGTTGTTTAAACCTAAATTAAATCTTCATAATTCTCAAGAGGCTAACAATTTATTAAAGGCTATCAGAAACATACAATCTCGTATGGCGCGTCGTCCATTGCCCCTTAATTTAGAAATAGAGTATTTTTCTTTAGAAATGACGGAGTATAGTGCTTTTGATTCTATCATAGAGAAATTTTTTAAAAAATCTTCGTCCATAATTCCTACTATTTTTTATGGAAATGAATTCCTAGAAAAAAAAGAAAATTTCTTCGAAGTTCAATTAGAATTTTTATCTAAAAATGAGATTAGAGAAGTTTTAGATGTAATTAATTTAAGGCTATTCGATACGGATATTAAAAAAATTCTAAAGGAAAAGAATAACTATTTTCAACAATACCTTGCTAGTCTAGAGGCTGGGATAGAGAAACGAACCTCATTAATTCCTTTTCATACCCAAGCTACTTACTCGAATAAAGATTTAAAAACATTCACTTCTGAATTTAAGCAATCATTGACGTTAAATATTAGTCAGATTCAGTTTATTTATCAATTTTTTAATAAAAATTTCAATAAAATAATTCAGAAGTTTGATTATGGAAATCTTTCCGCTCTTTATAAAAATTTAACTGAATTAGGAAAGATTCTCTATCAGGATGAAAACCTATTTTTTCATACAATTAATCAAGATTCTAGTAGAGATTATATAACAGGGTTATCTAAGACGTTAGATACGCTGGAAAAACTTGCTAAACCTCTTCAATTTATTGCAAAAAAAGAAATAGATTCTAAAACCTTAGCGAAGGATATACTTGAATTCAGTGGGCATATTTTATGTCATATTTCAGTGATAAAAGAAAATATGAAACCATACACAAAAAATGTTGATTTTATTATGCGCGGCGGTGTTTCTTGTAAAGATTTTAGTTCGACTTCGGATTTTGAAACTGAATTTGATACCTCGGACGTAATAAGCTTAGATTCGGCGCGAGAAGAAGCTGAAAATTATCCAAGACATTATAGACCATTTTATCATGTGACTTTATCACGAAAAAAACTTAGTGATGATGAAGTAGACAGTGCCTATTCAGATGCATCATCTCAACTCTCGTTTTTTAGGAAATAATTAGCTAGGGCTTACCATGCCAATCTGCCGTAAAGTTACTTTATTTTGGAAAACGAACTTCAACTTGGAGTCCAGTGCCTTCTTTAGGCACATCTAATGCAATCGATCCTTTATGTAGTTTTGTTATTTGTTCTACAATAGCAAGCCCTAAACCACTACCTTGTGCATTAGTTCCTAAGGCACGGAAAAAACGTTCAAATACACGTGCGCGTAACTTGTCAGGGATTCCTGGTCCGTTATCGATGACTTGTAAGATGATGAAGTTCGATTGATTAAAAATAACGACCTTAATAACTCCTCCAGTCGGTGTGTAACGAATTGCATTATCAACCAGATTACGGATTAAAACATGTAAACCCGTGGTATTACCTCGTAGTTTATAGTCAGAATCCTTTGCGATTAATTCAATTTCAATTTGTTTAAGAATAGCTTGTGGTGCTAACTGGGCAATGACTTCAGCGGCGATACGCGACAAATTCACTTGCGTAAAATGTTCTGGCATGATGGTTTCAGGGCTTAATCGACAGAGTGTTAGTAATTGTTGAATGACATGTGAACAGCGATCAACACTCGCAATGACCTGCTTTAAGTGCGAATGACATTCCTGTGGGTCCGTGGTTTTGAGCGCGACTTGAGCTTGTGTTTTTAAGGCGGCAAGCGGTGTATGTAATTCGTGGGCGGCGTCGGCAGCAAAGCGTTGTTCACGTTCAAAAGCTTGTTGTAAGCGAAAAAAAAGTTTATTTAACTCATCAACCAAGGGACTTATTTCTACAGGTACTTCATTGAGATCAACAGGGTCTAAATGGTCGGCAGCTCTTTCTGTCATTTCTTTAGCAAAAAAACGGATGCTTTTTAATCCGCTACCAATAATTAGCCATATAAAAATCCCTGATAAAGGATAAATAAGAAGAGTAAGATAGGTGTCGCTGACCAGCATGTCGTGGATCATCATGTTGCGCGCAGCATATTGTTCGGCTAAGACCAAAATGATACCGCGTTTTCTATCGTAAATAGTATAGGTACGCCATTTTTGACCATCGATAATTTTGTCATTGAGTCCTGCTTTACTGATAAGTGGTACGGCCGGTGTTTTTTCTGAACTTAATAGCAATTTTCCATCGCCATCCCATAGTTGAAACTTATAACGGAGTTTCGTTTGAGCGATAGTTATCCCATTCAATGATAAATTAGACGAGAATTTTTTTTTTAGCATATTCCCGCCCCTATTGATTTGCGATTGAATAAGTCTAAGTGTCTCCGGTGTTAAAAAAAGTGGATTATTCGTAATGGTTTTGAGCAGCGAGCCTGTTTCTACCAATGAATTATCTAGACCCACATTAATTGCTTGATAGTCTATATAATAATTACCGAAAGCGGTGATGATGATAGTCGCAATAACGGTGGTTAATAGATTAAATAATAAAAAACGCCTAATCGAAAAAATGGTGAACATTAATTATTTTCCTTCTCTGCCATATAGCCTACACCCCGTATTGTTCGAATAAAATGAGTATTGACTAATTTTTTTCGTAGATTATGGACATGGACTTCGAGCGTGTTACTGTCAATTTCATCGTCCCAACCATAGAGGCATTGATTAAGCGAATCACGCGAAACAACGTGGCCGGCATTTTCTAATAGTTTTTGTAGCAAACTAAATTCACGACGAGACAGATTAATGGCTGATCCTTTGAGCGTGACCGTAAATGAACTGGGGTCTAATTCAATATCGCGGTATGTCAACAGAGGGGCGGCGCGATTACTAGAAAAACGTCGCTGTAAAGCCCGAATTCTGGCAGAGAGTTCATCTAAGTCGAAAGGCTTAGTTAAATAATCGTCAGCACCACTATCTAAACCCTTTATTCTATCTTCGATAGCATGGCGAGCGGTTAAAATGAGTACAGGCATTGTAATACCTGCTGCACGCATTTCACGGAGGACACTTAACCCAGGGAGGCCCGGTAAATTTAAATCAAGTAGAATGACGTCAAATGTTTCTGTTTTGATAGAGCTTAAAGCAGTCCGTCCATCAGTGAGCCAGTCAACGGTATAGCCATATTGTTTGAGCCCTTTGTAAATCCCATCACCAAGTGCTCCATCATCTTCAACTAAAAGAATACGCATAATTTGTCTCGTTATTATTGTTATTTTTATTCAAATCGCATTTGAAGATGCGAATTTTTTTATCTTTTATTAGGGACGCAGCGCCCCACTTTTAAGGGTCATAGGCCAATACTTTGGCGTAAATTTTGTTCAAAATCCTCCATTATAAAATCTGTGGTTATATTTGTATATAAATAGACCGGTAAAGTCAAAGTGGGTCCCCTATCAATTTTAACTAATAGAAGTATTAGCCTAAAACACCTATATAATGTGATGCTCAGTCTATTTCTGGATTTACATGAAAAACCCTCTTTTACGGTATGGTTTTTGTTATTAACTTTATCTGTGGTACTCATTATATAAAGAACTTTATTACCAAAAAGGTAATTTTACGATAAATTTGCTTTCTTTAATAGCGCTAAAAATTTATTTTCTGTGAGAACTGTTAAACCGAGCTCTTGGGCGCGTGTGAGTTTTGAGCCTGGATCTTTACCCGCAATCACATAATCCGTTTTTTTGCTTACACTGGAAGTGACTTTTGCCCCTAACTCTTGGAGTAAAGTCGTGGCTTGTTCGCGACTTAATTCGGATAAGCCGCCTGTTAAAACAAAGCTTTTCCCGGCTAAGAGAAAGGGGTGTTGTTGATTATGAAGAGGTGTCGGTTTTGGCCAGGTAATCCCGACGACTAATAGATTTTTGATAGCTTGAAGATTGTGTGTTTCGCCAAAGAATTTTTTAATATGTGCAGCGACTATCGGACCTATATCGGGAATTGCTAGTAGGGTCTCTTTATCAGCCGCCATAAGGGATTTTAGCGATTGAAAATATTGAGCCAAATTTAAAGCCGTGGTTATGCCCACATCACGTATTCCTAAGCCATATAAAAAACGTCCTAGAGTGGTCTTTTTACTGGCTTGGATGGCATGACATAACTTACTTGCCGATTTTTTACCGAGATGTTCTAGGTCAACTAATTGTTCGGGTGTTAAGTGGTATAAGTTGGATACCTCTTTAACTAAGTTAGTGTCGACTAATTGGTTAACGATTTTATCGCCTAAACCTTCTATGTTCATGGCCTTCCGGGAAGCAAAATGTTTTATGGCCTCTTTACGTTGTGCTGGGCAAAAGAGTACGCCACTGCAACGGGCGATTGCTTCGGTTTCTATTTTTATGATATCTGAGCCGCAAACAGGGCAATGTTTTGGCAGTTTTAAAGGATGCGTGCTAGCAGGACGTTTTTCTTTAACAACACTCACGACTTCCGGTATCACATCCCCGGCTCTGCGTATGATAACGGTATCGCCTATGCGTATATCTTTGCGTTTTATCTCTTCCATATTATGTAAAGTGGCGTTACTAATGGTTGCGCCTCCTACAAAAACAGGCTGTAGTCGTGCTACGGGTGTTAAAGCTCCAGTACGACCTACTTGAAACTCGATGGCCAATATTTGTGTAAACTCTTCTTGTGCAGGAAATTTATGCGCAAGTGCCCAGCGTGGAGCACGTGATACAAAGCCCAGTTGTTTTTGTAAAGAGATTGAGTTTACCTTGTAAACAACACCATCAATTTCATAGGGAAGTGTAGCGCGTTCCTTCTGTATTTTATGATAATACGCTAAGCAGGCGGCTATATTTTTAGCGGTTTGAGTTTGTGGGCAGCGGGGTAAGCCCCACTGTTTAAATTGCTTCAAAATGGCAGTATGTGTCCCGGCCAATTTAGCCTCTTTCATTTGTCCCACACTATGGGTAAAAAAAGCTAAAGCACGTTGGGCTGTAATTTTTGGATTTAATTGACGGAGACTTCCTGCAGCGGCATTACGTGCGTTAACGAACGTTTTCTCATTTTGCTTTTTAAGTCTATTATTCAGTTCCTGAAAAGCCTTTTTGGGAATGTAGACCTCTCCTCGAACTTCCAAGCTTTCGGGGTAATCTTGGCCGCGGAGTTGCAAGGGTATGCTCAGAATAGTGCGTATATTTAATGTAATATCTTCTCCTAGAGTGCCATCACCGCGAGTTGCCGCACGAATTAATTGGCCTTTATGGTAAATTAGACTCACAGCGATACCATCTAATTTAGGTTCACAGGCATATTCTATATCTTTCTGTGTTTGTAAACGTTCTTGTATGCGTTTATTAAATGCCAGTACTTCTTTTTCTGAAAAGGCATTTTCCAAGGAAAGCATGGGTAATGCATGTTGGACCTGTTGGAAAGATGTTAAAGGGGCGCTTCCAACGCGTTGCGTGGGCGAATCATGACTAATCAATTCAGGGTATTGTTTTTCAAGTTTTTCGAGTTCACGAAAAAGCTTATCGTAAGCCGCATCGCTAATGATAGGCGTATCGAGTATGTGGTAATGATAATTGTGTTCGTTAATTTTTTTTTTAAGCTGAACGATTTTTTTTATTATCCTATCAGGTGGATTAGGCATAAGTATGGAGTTGTGAATGATAGTGAGTGGGATCTTCAATCGGTTGTAATTGCCTATCGCATAAAGTCCCGCCTAGATCTTGAGCGAGCGTCTGTGCCGTTTCCCACAGGAGCTCAAATGCAGTTAATGCCGATTTAACCTTATGGATTGACATAAATAGGCATAGACCAGGGCAAATTATTTCTCCAATATTACTTAAATCAAATGTTCCAGGCTCGATAGCCGAGGCGAGACTAAACAAAATTTCTTTTTTAGTTAATGGATCGGCATAAAAATGAAAAATATTCATTTTGCCATAATGGAAACCTACACTCATCAATGTTTGAATGAGATCATAGCCTTGGTAGGGTCTTTGCTGGGGGGCCATTAATTGTAAGACAATATAATTATTGATGTCATATTGAGCGGAGGGATTTGTTGGATGAGAATTTGATTTTTTCAGATCGGATTTAATTAACGTAGGCTCGGATCGCGATGTGGAGGCTTGAGACGAAGCTTCAGTTAAAGGATGTTCAGTAGCTAACCATTTTTTTTCTTTTTTATTGCGAAAGCTACCATGCCAAATAATGAGTAATAAACCAAAAACTCCGAGGAAAATAATACTGGGTAAAATGATGAGTAAGTAGTCAATGTCCATTACATTGATTCCTCTTGTGAGAAGTATAAATTTTTACTTAAAAAATAAATGGTTTGAGCTATCGAAGTTTCCATATAGAACTCCTAATCCTGTTAATATAACAAAACAAAACGAGAAATAGTCTGATAAGGGGAATGTTTCTCCTTTTGAAAATCAAAATTTTCATTCCGAGATAAAGGGGCGTCAAACGATTTGCTCATGTCTTGCTATGTTTCCCCTAAATAAAGTAACAATTCATTGTAGGTCTAAGCCGCCGCAATGGCTATGGCTTTTTCGAGGTCGACGGCGACGAGTCGGGATACGCCGGGTTCATGCATGGTGACTCCTGTTAAATGATGTGCCATTTCGATCGCTACTTTATTATGGCTAATAAAGATAAATTGTACTTCCTTGGACATCTCTTTCACGAGTTTACAAAATCTTAGAACATTGGTGTCATCCAAAGGCGCATCAACCTCATCTAACATGCAAAAGGGGGCCGGATTTAACTGAAAAAAAGAGAAAACTAAAGCCGTTGCGGTTAATGCTTTTTCTCCTCCTGAAAGAAGATGAATCGTGCTATTTCGTTTCCCTGGGGGTTGTGCCATGATACAAATGCCACTACTCAGTAAATCGGGATCTTGCAATTGTAGTGAAGCAACGCCTCCTGAAAATAGCCTAGGAAATAAACTAGTAAAATTCTGATTGACCTTATCGAAGGTTTCTTTAAAACGGTGACGTGTTTCTTTATCCATTTTTTTTATAGCGATTTGTAGCATTTCTAGCGCTTCGATTAAATCTTTATGCTGTGCCTCTAAATATTTTTCACGCTCTGAAACAGCGTGTTGTTCTTCTAAAGCCGCAAGATTAACGGCACCGAGTTGTTCAATACGTTGCGTCGTTTGAGTTAATTGTACTTCACATTCGGTGATATTCATCGGTGAAATTTCGGATAACAATTTTTCTAATTTATATCCTTGCTCTTGTAATTGTTCTTCCAAGGTTTTAGCTCGAATACGTAACTCTTGTGACATTAACCGTTGTTGCGCTAAGGTATCACGATCTAAATTAAGGCGAGTTTCTAGCATTTGTGATTGATCTTCTGATTGTTTAATACGTTTATTGATGATTTCTAATTGAGTTTGACTTTCTTTAAGCTGTAAACTCAGTTTATTTCTTTTATCCATTTGTAAGTTGAGTTGTTGTTGGAGTGCATTTATCGGATTTTCAGCATCGAGCAGGTCATGTAACTGACTCAGCCGCTGCGCTAATTGTTTATGCTGCTGTTTTAGATTAGAAAGCGTGGTCAGTTCAATCTTTAACTGATGATGCATTGTTTGTAAATGTAATTCATGTTGATGTAATTCTTCTTCATAGGTTTTGGTGCGATGTGCAGATTCATTCAGTTGGTTTTGCAAACTCTCTTTATTTTTTAAATGTGCCAACCGTTGTTTTTCCATTTCTTGAAGTTGAGTATCCGTTACTTTTTGTTCTGTAGACGTTTTTTGTAATTTTTCTTGTGCTATTTCATACTGTTGTTTATTTTCTTGTAATTCTTCTTGTAGCTTTAAAAGACGTTGTTGTGCTTGACTTATCTGAGCTTGTTGTACTTTTTGACGGGCCTTTAAGTCCGCTTGTTGGGTAATTAATTCAGCCGATTGATTTTGTTGTATCGCTTGTGCCTCTTCTAACCCTTTTAATTGTTTTTGGATAGACTGATAGTCTATTTGCTTATTATCAAGCTGTATCTGAATAGTTTGTTGAGTTTTTTGTAGCTGAGATATTTCGCGTTCACGTTGTAATAAGCCCGCTTTATTATCTGTGCCGGCAGTTAAACGAATCCAATGATTACCTAAACAAATGCCTTCGCGTGTGATGATCGACTCGAAACTTTTTAATTGTTTTGTATGCTGCATCGCTTCGCTTATGTCCTCTGCCGCGTAGACCCCTGCGAGCAAGTGTTCGAGTGGCCAAGGGGCTTTAAATTTGCTGCTAATGGGAGCGAGTGTTAACGGGCTCTGAAAAGTTGCTGCAAAATACTCACAAGGTTTTGATTTCGTCATTAAACTGACCGTATTCGGCGGAGCGCTATTTAAAAAATCCTCTAAAGAATCTCGATCAGAAAAGCATACGGCTTGAATATGTTGATTTAAGGCTACTTCGATAGCGCGTTCCCAGCCTGTTTCAACTTGTAATAGTTGCGCTAATCGAGGCTGCTCAATTAAATTATGCTTTTTAAACCACGCTAACAAGGTTTGTTCGCGTTTCCCTAAGGCTTCTTGTTGCAAGGCCATGAGTGAAGCCTGTTCTCCTTGAGTGATCTGTAAATGACTTTTTAACCGGTCTAATTCTTTAGTAGTTTGGTGTAAGCGTGAGCGCAGTTCAAGTATTTGTTGTGTTATTTGCGCTTGTTGAGTTTTACATTGGGATTGTTTTTTTTCAATTGATGCTAAAATTTCGTTAAAATTTTCAGAGGGTTCATTTTGGGGATTTAAAACTGCAGATTGTTCATCGTATTCCTTTTGCAGACGGTCGATACGTAACCGTAAAGTTTGTGATTGTTGTTGATGGTAATCGCTTTGTGTTACTGCACAATGGTGTTGGTGTTTGAGTTCAGAAAAAGAGCTCTGAAGAATTTCCCATTGGTCTTGCCATTCGGCAAAATTTTTCTCAGCGCGTTTTAATAAAGCTTGGTTTTGTTGAGTATTTGTTTGCAGCTCAGTCTGTTTTCTTTGAAACTCAACAAGCGTTTGATTAATTTGAATCTGTTTATCTTCACTATTTTGACATTGCTGTTCAAGAATGCTTTCCTTTTGGGTTAAATCGGCAAATTCAAGTTGATTTTGCTGAAGCTGTGTTGTTTGTGTGCGTAAATTTGCTTCTAAGCGTGTTATTTCATTGCCAAGCTCATAATATTCAGTTTGAAACTTATCAAAGTTGATCCGTGCTTGGGTGTGTTCAGTACGATCGTGAGTGAGTTGAGCTAATAGATGCTGATGTTCAAGTTGAGAAGCATTGAGTTGTTCTTCAGCACACTGTATTTCAGTTAATTGAGATTGAAGTTGTTCTTGAAATGTTTGATAACGGAGGGTTTGTAGCTGAGCTTTTAGCAAACGTTCTTCTTGTTTAAGTGTTTTATAGCGTTCTGCGGTATGGGCTTGACGTTGTAAATGTTTAAGCTGTTTGCTGAGTTCTTTTTTTAAGTCATTTAAACGATTTAAGTTTTCCAATGTATGCGCTAAGCGTAATTCAGTTTCGCGGCGCCGTTCTTTATATTTTGAGATGCCCGCGGCTTCTTCAACATAAGCACGTAGCTCTTCAGGTTTCGCTTCCACGATCCGAGAAATCATACCTTGTTCGACAATGGCATAACTGCGCGGACCGAGACCTGTGCCTAGAAAAATATCTCGAATATCGCGTCGGCGACAACGTGTTCCATTGAGTGAATAGATCGATTGACCTTCGCGTGTGATTTCACGGCGGATTGAAATCTGTGTGTAGCTGCTATAGGGGCCCCCTAAGCTTGCATCGGAGTTATCAAAATTAAGCTCAATAGAGGCTTTGCCTAAGGGTTTTCGTGTATGGCAGCCATTGAATATCACGTCATCAAGTGATTGACCGCGTAGTTGTTTAGCAGAGCTTTCTCCCATGACCCAGCGGATGGCATCGATGATATTCGACTTTCCACAGCCATTGGGCCCTACAATCGCTGTCAGATTACTCGGGAAAACCACGGTGGTAGGGTCAACAAAAGACTTAAATCCCGCTAATTTGATACTTTCTAGACGCATAAGTGTTTTGAACAATTTAAACTATAGGGAAAAGTATAGCATTTATAAGGAATATGAAAGAGGAATCCGCTAAATAGGAGTGCCTAAGCGGATAAGTAAAGTGAAGGAAGTCAAATAAAAAAGCCTAAGCATACACTCGTGGATACAAAACGTGTGCTTAGGCTATCGAAGTGTAAGCGTTATTCTAGTAACGATTGCCTGAGCTACCGGCTAATTGACTGCCTGCAACCGCACCTATTCCAGCACCGGCAATGGTAGCTACGGTTCTGCCTGAGCCACCGCCTATGGTATTACCTAAAAGACCACCGACTGCAGCGCCACCTAAACCCCCAGCAACGCGTCTTTCGTCGGGTGACATCGTATCACAGGCGGTGAGACCGACTAATAAAACGCCTATTAAGACGAGTGAGTTAAATTTTTTCATACTTTACCCCAAATAAAATAATTTTTGGACTATTTACCTATCATTCTTATAAAAAGTATAGGCAGCAAGGGGGGTAAATACCAGCTATCCGCGCAAAAATAGTTTAGAAATTGTACAGTTAGACTGCGTTATAATGAGCATCCATTTTCCAATTCCAATAGAGAGTGATGATGCAAAATATCCAATTAAAGATTTTGGACTCCCGTTTAGGTGAGGAATTCCCATTACCCCGTTATGCGACCGAGGGATCGGCAGGACTTGATTTACGTGCGTGTACGAAGGAGACGTTACAATTATTACCCAATCAAACCGAGCTCATATCAACCGGGCTAGCCATTTATATTGCCGAAGCCAATTTAGCGGCGGTCATTCTGCCACGCTCCGGTCTAGGCCATAAGCATGGCATCGTACTCGGCAATCTTATTGGCCTGATTGACTCGGATTATCAAGGCGAGCTCTTTATTTCCTGCTGGAATCGAGGAGATACTGCGTTTGCCATTCAACCCGGCGACAGAATTGCTCAGTTGGTTTTTGTACCGGTTGTGAGAACACAGTTTGAATTGGTTCCAGAATTTGTAGAAACCGAACGTGGAAGTGGCGGATTGGGTCATTCGGGCGTGCAATAAACAAATTTTGATCTCATTATGGCAATAATAAATATTTATCAGTTAAATTAATTATTACAAAAAGTTAATATGAATTATTTTATGCGCTGAATATTAAATTTTTTCTGTTAGACTATGCGCGAACATTTTTAATAATAAAAAATTATGACTTCTATCCCCTTAATAAAAAACCGAATTTATACTACCATTTAAAAAATAAAAACTTAGAACGACGGTTTGATACATTAAGAAATCTAACTGAGCAGGGTAACTTAAAAGATCTTGAACTGGATCTTACTCAATTAAAACTAACTCTACGCTTATTTCCTGAGCATCATTACTTTATTGCTTTCGAATATTTAGTACAACACTTTGTTTTAATAAAAAGTAATACAGAAAAATTAAATAAAATTGACTTGAAGCCTACACAATTACTATCGATTCTATCTTCATTTAATACACTTAATCGTTTTATTGCTTTGCAATGCTTAATAAAAAAATTTTCTACTCAGCAAGTATCAAAGCGCCTTGACATTAAATCTTCCCAATTAAAGGCTATTCTATTTTTGTTCCCTACATCCGATCGTTTTAACGCTTTAAATCTTTTGAAAAATAATTTTGATATTAAAATTCATTTAACTGAATCCGATATAAAAGAATTTGAAGCTTGCTTATCAAAGGATGGTACATTTGCTAATTTATCACTATTTTCTCGGAAAAAAATTTGGGACAGTTTTTGGGTTGAATCTAATAAAGAGGCTGTTAAAAAAGGGTTAAGACCTATCAGTCCTAATACAGATACAAAGTTGTTACAGCAAAGAATGTTTAAAGAAAAACTCATATTAAAGAGGGATGTACTTCCAGATTTAGTGCGTGACTATCCTAAAATATCTCGATCAGGATGAGTTTTTAACGTGTATTTAAGCAGACGTATTTAATCTCTAAATATTCTTCAATACCGTATTTTGAACCTTCGCGGCCAATGCCGGATTGTTTAAAACCACCGAAAGGTGCAACTGCATTTGAAACACGCCCAGTGTTGGCACCAATGATTCCGTAGTCGAGTTGTTCAGCTACCCGAATCACTCGATCGATGTTTTTTGCGTAAAAATAAGCGGCGAGACCATATTCTGTATTATTAGCTAATTTGATAGCTTCCTTTTCATCTGAAAATTTAAATAAGCCTGCGACAGGTCCAAAGGTTTCTTCTTTTGCAATTAACATATCCGCGGTACAATTTTTTAAGAGTGTCGGTTGAAAAAAGCTTCCGCCTAAGACATGGGTTCTCCCACCGCACATCAATTCGGCTCCTTTTTGTAGCGCATCGGCAATATGTTTTTCCACTTTTTTAATAGCCAATTGATTGATTAAAGGACCTAGTTGAGTATTCTCTTCTAAACCGTTCCCCACGGTTAATTGTTGAATTGCATGAGTCAATTTTTTGCTAAAAGTTTCATAGATTTTTTCATGGATATAAAAACGATTGGTACAAATACAAGTTTGGCCACTATTACGGAATTTGGATGTAATCGCACCGAGGACTGCTTGATCAATATCCGCATCATCAAAGACGATAAACGGTGCATTTCCGCCTAACTCTAAAGATATTTTTTTTATTGAATGCGCGGCTTTCTGCATTAATAATTTTCCAATCGCAGTGGAGCCCGTAAATGAAAGTTTGCGTAGAGAAGGGCTTTCAGTAAAAATATCGCCGATCAATTCAGAGTCACCGGTGACAATATTAAAAACCCCTGGTGGGATGTCGGCTTTTTCAGCGAGTGTAGCTAACGCTAAGGCCGAAAAAGGGGTTAATCCCGAAGGTTTAAGTACTAGGGTACAGCCCGCGGCTAAAGCGGGCGCGCATTTACGTGTGATCATCGCACTTGGGAAGTTCCAGGGAGTGATAGCGCCAACTACACCGATGGCTTGTTTGCGGACAAATAAGTGTTGTTGAGGTAATGGTGCAGGTAGGATGTCACCGTAGACACGTTTGCCTTCTTCGGCGAACCATTGAATAAAAGAAGCGCCATAGCGAATTTCTTCTATCGCTTCTTTAAGTGGTTTTCCTTGCTCACGTGTAAGTAACTGAGCTAAATCATCGATGTTTTCTAAAATAAGCTCATACCAACGATGGAGTCGTTCACTTCGTTCTGTGGCGGTTTTTGATTGCCACATCGGCCAGGCCCGTTCTGCTGCGGAAATGGCATAGACTGTTTCTTTACTTTGTAAATCAGGGATAGTTCCAATGATTTCCTGCGTAGCGGGATTAATGACTTTAATCGTTTTTTTTGCCGTGACCCACTTTCCATTAATGTAACTACTTTGTTGAAAAAGTGATGCATTTTTTAATTTCATTTTGAAAGTTCCGATTTTTTCGTAAGATTTTTTTCAATATTGACTTGTAATAAACGAATAACTCGATTATCTGCACGTAAGACTTTAAATCGAAAAGGGTGAAGTGTAATATTGGCCCCTCTTTTCGGTAAATAACCAAATCGATTGGCGATGACGCCACCTATCGTATCAAATTGATCAGTTGCCAAATGAGAATTAAAAAAATGATTAAAATCTTCAATGGGCATGATGGCTTTAACAATAAATTGATTTGGATTTTGTTCTTCTACAAAAATCTCATCATTGGCATCATATTCATCTTCTATTTCCCCAACGATTTCTTCTAAAACATCTTCAATGGTTACTAAACCGGACACCGCACCGTACTCGTCCACCACGATAGCCATATGATAATGCTTATGTTGAAATTCTTCGAGCAAACTATCTAAGCGTTTACTTTCCGGTATAAATACAACAGGGCGCAAAACATCAGGGATTGCAAAGTGATCTTGGTGAAGAGGATTGTATTTGAGTAAATCTTTTGCCATTAATAAACCGATAACATGCCGTTCTTCATTAATAACTGGAAAACGCGAATGGCCGGACTCTATAACAAGAGGTAGTACCTCAGATAATTGAGCTTTTTCAGAAATAACAGTAATTTTAGCGTGGGGAACCATGATATCTCGAACATGGATATCTGAGATTTGTAAAACGCCTTCAAGCATTTTAAGTGCTTGAGCATTCAATAAATTTCGTTGTGCAGCATAATGCAATAATTCAGTAAGCTGCTTTCTATTCTTAGGACCTTGTTTAAAGAGTTGATGTACACGTTTTAACCAGGACCGACGTTTTTTTTTAAGCTTAATTTTATTGTCAGATGTAAGGGTTTTCATAACCTAAATCCTCTAATAATTTAATTTCTATAGTTTCCATTTGGAGTGCGTCTTTATCATGAAGGTGATCATAGCCTGTCAAATGCAAACAACCATGAATAACGAGATGTGCCCAATGGGCTAAACGAGCTTTTGCCTGTTGTTGCGCCTCCTGATTGACGAGTGGAGCACATATCACTAAATCGCCTAAAAAGGGTGAAAATATTCCGGGTGGTGGCTCGAAAGAAAAAGATAAGATATTCGTAGGGCCTTTTTTATGCCGATAAATACGATTAAGTTCAGTACTTTCTTTTTTACTAACGAGTCGTATATTCACTCTAGCCCCAATGTGTTTTGCTAAAGCGGCATTTACCCATCGTTGTAGAAAATAACGACTAGGAATAAAAGTGTTATAGGCAATCGTTTGTATTGTGATTTTAATGTGACGCTTTTCTTTGATTTTCGTTTTGCGCATAGGCGTGAAGAATGGCTTGTACCAAAGTATGCCGAACAATGTCATGCATTTCAAATTCAGTAAAGCTAATACCTTTAATATTTTTTAAAAGGGTTAAACAGTGGCACAATCCTGATTCTATCCCGCGGGGTAAATCGATTTGTGTGGTATCACCGCTTACAACTACTTTTGAATTAAAGCCGATGCGTGTTAAGAACATTTTCATTTGTTCTTTCGTGGTATTTTGTGCTTCGTCTAAAATAATAAAAGCATCATTTAATGTTCGACCGCGCATATAGGCTAAAGGAACCACTTCAATGATATGTTGTTCAACAAGTTGCATCACTAATTCGAAACCGAGCATATCATTTAATGCATCATAAAGTGGGCGAAAATAGGGGTCGAGTTTTTGGGAGAAATCACCGGGTAAAAAGCCAAGTTTTTCGCCGGCCTCAACGGCGGGCCTCACGAGTACGACACGACTAATTTGTTCTTTTTCTAATGCCGAGACGGCGCAAGCCACCGCTAAATAAGTTTTACCCGTACCTGCTGGACCTAAACCAAAGTTAATATCGTGGCTCAAAATACGATCAAGATATAAGGCTTGATTAGGGCTGTGTGGTTTAATCGGACCCCGTTTGGTTTGGATGACAATACCGGGTGTTTTTTGGGACTGTAATGTCATATGGGGATCAGTTTGAGCCGTTTGTATGACCAAATGAATCGTATTTGATGTAAGTGTGGATTTTTTAGTCTCTGTTTCTGCGTAAAGATGATGGAGTACTTTGGCGGCAACTTCAACAGCTGAGTGAGGGCCGTTGATCTGAAAATCATGGCCGCGATTATAAATGCTCACATTAAGTTTTTGTTCGATTTGACGTAAATGCTGGTCAAATGGACCGCAAAGATTGGCTAAACGATGATTATCTTCAGGCGTGAGCTGAAGCGTATAAGCTTGTGTATTCAATTTATATGCGTTCTCCTCGTAAAGAGTTTCTTAGAACCTCAGTAATCTTAATAGGAACTAATTGCCCTATGAGCCGTGCGTGACCCTTGAAGTTAACCACACGGTTATTTTCTGTACGCCCTTGTAATTCATTCTTATTTTTTTTAGAAGGGCCTTCAGCCAAAACCGGATAAACTTTACCACACATTTGTTTACTTAGGGTCTGTCCTTGAAATACTAGGAGATTTTGCAGAATCTGTAAACGTTGTTTTTTCGTAGCCAGGTTGATGTCATCAGCAAGCTCAGCGGCAGGGGTGCCGGGACGACGGCTGTAAATAAAGCTAAAGGAATTATCGAAGCCTATGGATTCTACTAAACTCAGCGTGGCTTGAAAATCGGTATCCGTTTCTCCAGGAAAACCGATGATGAAATCTGAAGAAATGGCAATATTTGGGCGTATTTTGCGCAGCTTACGGATTTTAGATTTGAATTCTAAAATGGTATAGCCCCGTTTCATTGCCGCTAAAATTCGATCTGAACCGCTTTGTACAGGTAAATGGAGGTGATCGACTAACTTGGGCACATCGCCATAAGCTTGAATTAAACGTTCTGAAAAGGCTAAAGGGTGAGAAGTCATAAATCGTATGCGCAAAATATTATCTAAGACTGCAATATAACGAATTAAATCTGCTAAATCGGCTGTCCCCCCTTCGTGACGTGGACCTTGATAATCATTAACATTTTGTCCTAATAAAGTAATTTCACGGACACCTTGTTCGCCCAGCTGTACGACTTCGGTCAGTACATCATCTAAAGGCCGGCTAATTTCTTCGCCGCGCGTATAAGGAACAACACAAAAGCTACAATATTTGTTACAGCCTTCCATAATAGAGACAAATGCACGTGGACCTTCGGCTCTGGGAGGAGGTAAATGATCAAATTTTTCGATTTCAGGGAAAGAAATATCAACGACGGATTGTTTTTTTTCTAATACTTGATTGATCATATTGGGAAGTCGATGCAATGTCTGAGGGCCAAATACAATATCGACAAAGGGGGCACGTTGAATAATACCGTTGCCTTCTTGGCTTGCGACACAACCACCAACAGCAATGATAAGATGGGGCCGATTCGCTTTAATTTTACGCCAGTGTCCAAGCTCAGAAAAAACTTTTTCTTGTGCTTTTTCACGAATGGAGCACGTATTTAAGACAATTATGTCCGCTTCATTGGGATTTTGAGTTAAAGTTAAACGGTGAGTATGAGACAAAAGATGCGTTAGGCTCTCTGAATCATATTCATTCATTTGACAACCGTGCGTGGCTATATAAATTTTTTCTAATAGCATAAAATTTCTTTATGAATTGAGTTTTTCTTTTAGTAATTTATTTAATTGTTGCGGATTGACTTTTCCACCCGAAGCTTTCATGGCTTGACCGACAAAGAAACTAAATAGCTTATCTTTCCCTGCTCTGTATTCAGTTAATTGTTGTGGATATTTTATTAAAACCTCATCAATAATTTTTGAGATAGCCGCTTGATCAGTGATTTGCTGTAGATTTTTTTCTTGAATAATCTCATCACTGGTTTGGTTACTCACCCATAATTCTTCAAACACTTCTTTAGCGATAGTGCTAGAGATCGTGTTATCCTCAATTCGTTGCAACAAACCCGCGAGTCGTTGTGCATTAATAGGGGATTCTATGAGGCTTAAATTAGCTTTATTTAAAGCGGCAGTCAGTTCTCCCATGATCCAATTTACGGCTAATTTAGCGGAGACCTTTTCTTTGACGACCGCTTCAAAATAATCAGCCAGTTCACGAACAGCGGTTAATAAACCGGCATCATACGCACTTAATTGATATTCTTTTTGAAAGCGAACTAATTTTTTTTGCGGTAACTCAGGTAAAGTCGGATAGATTTTTTCAATGTAATCGGTGTTTATGACAACAGGGCATAAATCAGGATCGGTGAAGTAGCGGTAATCTTTAGCGTCTTCTTTACTGCGCATCGAGCGAGTTTCTTGTTTATCGGTATCGTATAAACGGGTTTCTTGTTCGATGTCTCCACCTTTTTCTAAAATAGCAATTTGGCGATCAATCTCATATTGAATCGCTTTCTCTATAAAACGAAAGGAATTTAAGTTTTTAATTTCCACACGTGTCCCTAATTTTTTTTGATGGGATCGGCGTACTGAGACATTGGCATCACAACGAAAGGATCCTTCTTGTAAATTACCATCTGAAATATCTAAATAACGAACCAGCGTATGTAATGTTTTAAGATAGATAACCGCTTCTTTCGGAGAGGCTAAATCAGGTTCCGAAACAATTTCTAATAAAGGGGTTCCTGCACGATTCAGATCAATACCCGTCCTATTTTCGAATCCTTCATGCAGCGATTTCCCAGCGTCTTCTTCTAAATGAGCCCGGGTGATAGAGATAATTTTTTCTTCTCCGTTTTCTAAGATTATCGTTAACTGCCCCCGTCCAATGATAGGATTTTCATGTTGACTAATTTGATAACCTTTAGGTAAGTCAGGATAAAAATAATTTTTACGCGCAAAAGTTGAATAATGAGGAATATCCGCTTGGATACTTAAACCAAATCGAATGGCCATATTGACGGCTTCAGCATTTAATACGGGTAATACGCCGGGTAAGGCTAGATCGATTGCACAGGCTTGTGTATTGGGCTCAGCACCATAAGCGGTTGCAGCACCGGAGAACAGTTTTGATTGCGTGGATAATTGGACATGAACTTCAAGCCCAATGACAGACTCCCATGCATCCGTCGATTTTGGGTATGACTCAAGCTTATTTTGTTTAGATTGTTTATGTGCAGCCGAGGTCATAGATTAAAATTCTCCGGTATTTTTTTATGCCAATCAGTTACTTGTTGATAGCGATGGGCAGCATTGAGTAGCTTTGCTTCAGTAAAAGGGCGACCTATGAGTTGCATTCCTAAAGGAAGTCCATTAATAAATCCTGCTGGAATGGAAATAGCCGGCAAGCCTGCTAGGCTAATCGCGATGGTGTAGATATCGGATAAATACATACTCACAGGATCATTGATTTTTTCGCCTAGTTTGAATGCCGTTGTTGGAGTCGTAGGTCCAAGTAAGATATCAACCTCTTTAAAAGCGGCTTTAAATTCTTCGATCAATAGCGCGCGAATTTTTTGAGCTTTTGTGTAATAAGCATCACAGTAACCTGCCGATAAAACATAAGTACCCATCAACAACCGACGTTTGGTTTCATGGCCAAATCCCTCGCCGCGTGTTCTTTCATAAAGATCGTTTAAATCCACCGGATTATTGCAGCGATAACCATAACGTACTCCATCGTAGCGAGCAAGATTAGAAGCGCATTCGGCAGACGCAATAATATAATAAAGTGGAATAACCAATTGACAGTTGGGTAAACTGACACGGCTAATTTTTGCGCCGAGTTGTTCATAAAGTTTTATAGCGGCTTGGATAGTTGTTGATACTTTTGGATCAAGATCTTGTGAAAAATACTCTTTGGGTAAGCCAATTTTTAAACCCTTGAGTGAATCATTCAATGTCAATAGATAATTAGGAACAGGTTGCTCAATACTTGTCGAATCTTTTTCATCAAAACCGGCCATGGAGTTCATTAAGAGTGCCGCATCTTCAGCAGTCTGAGTCAGGGGCCCTGCTTGATCTAGACTCGAGGCGAATGCAATAAGTCCATAACGTGAAATGCGACCGTAAGTCGGCTTGAGTCCAGTGAGATTGCATAATGCCGCAGGTTGTCTAATAGAACCTCCCGTATCTGTACCCGACGCCGCAGGCGTTAAGCGGGCCGCGACGGCCGCACTCGATCCCCCCGAAGAGCCTCCCGGTACGCGGGAGATATCCCAGGGATTTTTTACTGCGCCATAAAAACTGTTCTCATTGGATGAGCCCATAGCAAACTCGTCCATGTTGGTTTTCCCTAATAGCACGATCCCGGCTTGATTAAGCCAGCTTACTAATGTGGCATCATAGGGAGCAATAAAATTATCTAGCATTTTAGAAGCACAACTTGTTTTAATGCCGAGTGTGCAAAAAATATCTTTATGTGCAAAAGGGATGCCCATCAAAGGACTTCCATTGCCTTTTTGAAGGTGTAAATCCGCTTGTTTAGCTTGCTCTAGTGCGATCGTCGGAGTGACAGTAATAAAGCTATTTAAGGTTTTGTCATATTTCTCAATACGTGCTAAAAAATGTTGAGTTAACTCCGTACTCGATATTTTTTTTGCTCGAAGTGAGGCGGATAACTCTGTCAGCGTATAATTATGCATAGTGGTTAATCTCTAAAGTTATTCTAAAACAATCGGAACACAATAGAGGCCTGCTTCAGTATGATCCGTAAGTTGCTGAAAGTCTTTGCGATGGACAACTTCAGTGACTTTATCTTGACGTAAGCGTTGTGTGATGCCAAAAGGGTGGGCGATAGGTTGTACCGAGTGTGTTTCTATAGCATCCATCTGATTGGCGAGCTTAAAAATGTCTTGTAGGCTTTTTAAATAATGACAGGCTTCTTCGTGATTAATTTTTATTTTAGCGAGTCCAGCTATTTTATTAACATCTTCAAGCGAAATTGACATAGTAAATACGCTCCAAATCTAACATAGTTTGAAAAGGTTCGATATTATACCTATTACATTTAGATTTGCGAATTTGAAAATAGGATGGCCTTTGTTTTGACAGCTTGCTTGCATAAAATCTTCCAGATTTGCTAAAGTGCCCAGACACACACTATATTGTGTAGGTAAACACTCATAGGCAGGTGGTTAACTTTATGCTAAGCAAATTACGCGGTTTATTTTCTAAAGATATTTCCATCGATTTGGGCACGGCAAATTCATTAATTTACGTACGTGGCGAAGGAATTGTCCTCAATGAGCCGTCCGTAGTTGCTATTCGTTCAGAGGAGGGGAATCAACGCCGTGTACTCGCGGTAGGCTGGGAAGCGAAACGCATGCTAGGACGTACGCCGGGTAATATTAGTGCAATACGCCCTTTAAAAGATGGTGTTATCGCTGATTTTTATGTGACTGAAAAAATGTTGCAGCATTTTATTAGCAAAGTTCATCAAAATAAGGTCTTACGTCCGGCGCCTCGAATACTTGTTTGTGTCCCTTGTGGTTCAACGCAAGTAGAGCGTAGAGCTATTCGTGAGTCTGCTTTAGGCGCAGGTGCCAGAGAGGTTTATTTAATCGAAGAACCCATGGCAGCAGCCATCGGTGCCGGTATGCCTGTTGATGAAGCACGTGGATCATTAGTGGTAGATATTGGAGGTGGAACGACAGAGGTTGCTGTTATTTCCTTAGGAGGAGTCGTTTATTCTCAGTCAGTGCGTATTGGTGGTGACCGATTTGATGAGGCTATTGTCAATTATGTTCGTCGAAACTATGGAAGCTTAATTGGTGAGCCCACGGCAGAGCGAATTAAGCATGAAATTGGTACCGCTTTTTCTCTACCGGAAATTCGTGAGATTGAAGTACGTGGGCGTAATATTTCAGAAGGGGTACCCAGAGCCTTTGTTTTAAATAGCAATGAGATTTTAGAGGCGTTACAAGAGCCCTTAGCTAACATTATTGGTGCTATTCGTACGGGACTAGAGCAAACCCCGCCTGAATTAGCCGCAGATATTTCAGAAAGAGGAATGGTCTTGACCGGTGGAGGGGCCTTATTAAGGAATTTAGATCGTTTAATTACCGAAGAAACCGGTATGCCTGTCGTGGTAGCAGAGGATCCCTTAACCTGCGTCGCACGAGGGGGGGGGCGTGCCATTGAGATTATTGATGAAATGGGTGGAGATTTTCTAGTCAAAGATTAATAGGTAAGCGCCATTAAACTATTATTTAATCATGGAAAAAACTCTTTAGGGTTAAGGCTCTTTTTTTTTGTTATTTTATCACTATTACTTATTCTATTAGATTACCATCATTGTTTGCTTTCGCTGCGTCGGGTATTAAACAACGTCGTTGCGCCTTTGCAGTATATGGTCGATGCCCCAGTACGATTGTTTCATACGTTAAGTAATAATTTTGTAACGCGACAAAAAATTCAAACTGAAAATACGGCTTTACGTACTCAACAAGTATTATTAAAAGCTCAATTACAGCGTTTTGCCGCTTTGGAAAGTGAAAATCGGCAACTGAATCAATTATTAGCTGCAACAGAACATTTAAAAAAGCAACGTTATCGTTTAGCACGATTGCTACTCGTAAATGCCGACCCTTTACTAAATGAGGTTATCGTCGATAAAGGAGAAAAAGAAGGGATTAAAGTAGGACAACCGGTACTGGATGCCAATGGTGTCATGGGTCAAGTCATTAGTGTTGATTTTTTTAATAGCCGAGTGTTATTACTGACAGATTTTCGAAGCGCAATTCCGGTACAAGATGTGCGGAGTGATGCCCGTGGAATTTTAGTAGGACGAGGACGATTTGCAAAACTTTTATTAAAAGATATTCCAGGTACGATGGATATTAAAGTGAATGATCTCTTAGTGACATCGGGGTTGGGCGGACGTTTTCCACCGGGTTATCCTGTCGGCGTCGTCAGCGTAGTAAACATGAATGTGGCGACACAATTCGCGAGTATACAGGTTGACTCCAGTGCACAATTAAATAGAAATCGGCCTGTCTTGCTGATTTCTCCTGCTACCGCGGCGTCTCCTGTTAATTCTAATTCTAAAACTAAAATTTCTTCTAAAACTTCTTCAAAGTTCATTAAAAAGGATAGTGTGGAATGAAACCACTTTATTTTTCTACTTTATGTCTGATTGTGATCAGTTTTTTTTCCGCAATAATCCTTAATATTATCCCTTTACCTCCTTTTTTAGCTTTATTTTATCCATTATGGCTGCCATTGGTTTTGATTTATTGGATCATGATATTACCCGAACATATCCATTTTACTTTAGCTTGGATACTTGGATTGCTGATTGATGTGTTATACGGAAACTGTTTGGGTGAACATAGCTTGGCTTTATGTGTGGTGGCTTATTTGGCTTATCGTTTTCATCTACAATTTCGTATGTTTCCGTTAACACAACAACTATTATTTATTTTTGCTATGCTAACAATCTATCAAGTTATACTGATTTGGATAAAAGCTTGGCTTGGATTTCCTGTTGATTTTCGCTGGACATGGATTTCTTTATTAGTTAGCTCCTTAGTTTGGCCATTGATGAGGAATGTCCTGAAAATAAATCCTTTGGAACTGCGCCATTAATTTTTATAATCAATAGTCATAAAATTTTTTTATTTATATTAGAAAAAATAGTATGCAAGCTATCATTTGAATAAAATAAAAAATATTGGAGATTACTATGAAGGGAAAATTGATATCGTCAAATAGACAAAATTTTGATAGGCGTGAGCGATTTATCGTTTTTCATTACACTGTTTTAGATGAAGAAGACTCTGTAGAAATATTAACTCGCGGAGGTGTTGGAGCGCATTTTTTAATTCCAAAACAAGCCTTTAAAGATGAAGATAGTGAGGAGCAATTCGATTATTATAAATTAGTCGACATAAAAGACCGTGCTTGGCATGCCGGTATGAGTGGTTTTAAAGGAAGACATGGATTAAATGATACGTCGATAGGAATTGAAATTGTTAACTATGGTTATGGTTTAGTACAAGATTCCGGAGAAGTATTATTTACTTATCAAATTGAGAATCATCTTAAAAAATATATTATCCAAACTTTACAAACGCAGGATAAAAATTCATATCTGCTTCTAAATGGGAAGAAATTATTATCGGCGTTTTTAGCCGACATGATGCGTGCTTTGGTGCCGCCACCTGATCGTGAAGCTTATAAGGAAAAGGTTTCTCAAACGCTTATCAATAAATATAGACAGCTTACCGAAGCATGGCGTAAAGAAAATGACAAATTTCTCTATATTAAACAGGAAGATCTCTTTCAATTAGAAAAAGATAAAAAGCTTGTCTGGGATGAATATACCGATCATCAACTTGACACGATTGAAAAACTGATTAAAGAAAAAATTGAGCCTGAATTAACAATAAAAGATAAAACAAGTGAAAAAGTGTATTATGAAATAGCACCTCAATTTATAATAGGTCATATGGCTATTGCGCTAGGCAGGAAAACCGATCCAGGCCCACGTTTATTTATAGAGTTAGCTAAACGAGGTATTGGAGCTTGGCCGGATGAGGCATTAGTATCAACTATTGAACAACAGAAGATGGGTCAAGGTATTGATTACAAATGGATACAAGATAACTTAAAACGTTATGGCTATGAAGTGGATTTAACCGGCCAATTAGACACACAAACAAAAAATGCCATCAGAGCATTTCAAATGCATTTTGAACCAAAGAACTATTCCGGAGAGCCTAGTGTAAAAACAATTAGCATTCTCGAAGCTTTAATTAAAAAATATTATTCAGACTAAGCATCGGATTTTACTTCCGTTCTTTTGTAAAAAAGAGTGCTTTTTTTGTTTAATAATTTACGTATCAGTGCGTAACTTGTTGTATAAGCTGTGAAAAAAATCTTGAAAACTTGTGGATAATGCAATCTTTTGCTAAAGTTGTTATACGTGATTGGATAAAATAATGTAAGTAAAAGACACAATACTATATATTGTAGTTATTAATAAAATTAATACTATATTTAGTGACGTTGATTTTTAGAGCTTATGTATCAAAATTTTTTAAAAATTAATATTTTAACAAATCAATCAATAAAAGCCCAACTTAAATTCAATAATTCAATACTAAAGAATTAAAAGCAGATAGAATATCTTGATTGCTATAATAAAACCAAATAGTGGGATTAATGCAATCTAAAGAAAATGGTTCCAAGGGGGATATATGTTTAGTAAAGCGAGCAATAAGCGTAGTTTATTAGGCTTTTCAGGGAATGTCGCATTTAAAAAGCGTATTGCACCAAAGATAGCGGCTCATATTGACCGATCGATTGATGTCTGTTTGAGCGGTGAAGATGCTTGTCTAAATAAATGGTTATTCGATAATCTAAGTACCATTTTGCCCATACACATCACCTTAGCATCCGGTCGACCCTCTCCAAGGAGGCTTGTTAAATCCTATCGAAAAAAGGGGGGGATATGAGTAAAGTAAAGGTTATATTATCCGACGGGACAGAGTTTGAACATGATTTTGGATGCAATAATCATTATGCGGAGATGTTTCAAATTATCCGCGAAATTATTGGGATTGATTCTCGAGTAAAATGGTTTAAAGATTTAAAAGACGAATTTTATAATATACAATGCTTCGGTGATGTTAAAGTGGATATCTCCAAAGATAATCCCAAGGGATAATATCCGAGTTTTAAGGCCTCTTTCTATTTCGAGAATAGATTAGACGTTCTCAATGGACATCTAAATGCTATAAAAAGCTAAAAATATCGGTTTCTTAGCGATATAACTTAAATTGCTCTTATGTTCAGCTAGGCCAAGAGGATATCACATCTGCTCTTGTTGATTTTCTTTGCGAGATGAGAATCTATTAAAGCCACTTTCCCCCCAAAATGGACTTGTTGAGTTATATACATCTATGTATACGCATCAATCACCGCCAGGAAGGCTTTTAATTATTTGTACTCGCCGTATTGGCGATGTTTTACTCGCGACTCCCTTAATTCGAACTTTTAAACAATGCTGGCCAAAAGCTAAAATTGATCTTTTAGTTTTTAAAGGCACCGAGTCGATACTCCATTCAAATCCTGATATCGAAAATATTATAAGCATCGAGGAGCATCCCAACTTTTTTCAGCATTATCGCTTAATAAAAAAGATTTTTCGTCGTTATGATATGGCAGTATCCACATTACCTGGAGATAAAGGCATTTTATATACCTATTTTGCCGCTAAATATCGTGTAGGAATGTTGCATCAGGATAAGAGTCGTTGGTGGAAACGTCGTTTACTTTCCAAAGCGGTCGAGTTTGATAACATTTCAACACACACCGTACTCATGAATTTACGTTTAGCCGAAATCTTTCAGTTAAAACTTTGTTCGGAAATTGTTATTTCTTGGAAAAAATCGGATCAACAGAAAGTCTTAGAGCTTATCAACACAACAAAAAAGTTAGCGATTTTGCATCTACGTCCAAAATTTTCTTATAAAGAATGGACTAAAGAAGGTTGGATAGGCGTAGCAAACTGGTTATCACAGAAGGGATATTCGGTTGTTTTAACGGGGGATAGTAATGAGTTTGAAAAAAAAATGGCGAATGAATTAATCAATAGCCTGCCAAAGAATGTAATGAATAGGGTTGGACAGTTAACTTTTAATCAAGTTGGTTTTTTAATAAGTTTAGCCCAAATTTATATTGGGCCTGATACCGTAGTAACACATATAGCGGCGGCATTAGGCGTTCCTACGCTGGCGCTATTTGGTCCAAGCAATCCAGTCAAATGGGGTCCCTGGCCTAAAACGTGGACACTGAGTAATCCCTTTGTTCGAATCGGATCGCAGCATAGAAATAATGTTTATTTGATGCAAGGATCGGGTGTTTGCGTCCCTTGTTTTAAAGAAGGTTGTGATCAGCATATTCGAAGCCGTAGTCGTTGTTTAGAAAATCTAAGCGCGCAACAAGTAATTAATAAGCTTAGTGTGTTAATCCCTCAGTCGGATACTCCCGCTAAATCACACCCTTCTCAAGAACTTATCACGTCCGCTGAAAATTATTTATTTTAGAAATAAAAAAAACATTTTAATTTATCTGCATGCTCTGATGCTTAAGTCCTTTTATGGGTCTGCGACTGTAAAAAAAGGATAGTATATACTATTCATTTTTTAAGTTTTTTTTAAATGCTATGTTAGGCTTAAGTGTGATTGTGATAGTAAAAGATGCCGCAGAGGATCTTCAGCATTGCTTGGAGTCGGTAAAGTGGGCGAATGAAATTATTATTTTAGATTCAGGCAGTCAGGATAATACCTTGGAAGTAGGCCGGAAATTTACGCAAAATGTCTTTTCTACTGACTGGCCAGGATTTGGTATACAAAAAAATCGAGCTTTAAATAAAGCGCAATATCCATGGGTACTTTCTATCGATGCAGATGAAGTTTTAAGTGTGGATTTGATTGCAGAAATAAAACACATTATTTCTAATCCAGATGATCAAAATGATGCTTATGCTATTAAAAGGATTTCTTTCTTTGCTGGAAAGAAGATTTGTTATGGAGATTGGGGTAGAGACAAGGTCGTTCGATTGTTTCGTCGTCAACCTCAGATTCGATTTACGCCAGCAATTATTCATGAAAATCTAACAGGATATGTGCATTTACATGATTTAAAAAACGTTATGTATCATGATACGATGAAGACGATGAGTCAGGTCTTAATGAAACTAGAACAATACTCTAGTTTTGGGGCACAAATGGCTTATCAACAACATAAGAAATCTACGATGTTAAAAGCAATTTTGCATGCTGTTTGGTGTTTTATTCGCGGTTATATCCTACGTTTAGGTTTTTTAGATGGCCGTGAAGGGTTTATTTTAGCGGTTTCTAATGCATCCGGTGTTTTTTATCGTTACGTAAAATTAATCTATCTTTATCATAGGATAAATCATGTCTGCTAATGTGTTTAGCGCTTCTCGCCCTCTTAGAGATTATTTTCTACGCCTTAGTCAAATTTTTGCTGTAGGCACTGCATTTATACTGCCACTCTCTACAGCGGGCTTAACGATTTTTTTCTCCGCGACAGTGATTTGTTGTTTGTTGTCGGGAAATTGGCATGAAAAAATTCTGATTCTACGCGATAACCCCATGGCCTTAATGTTTGTAATATTTTTTTCGTTATTTCTCATCGGTCTTAGCTATACCCCTGTACCCATGGCGGTGGGTTTGCATACGTTAATAAAATATAGTAAGTTTTTACTCGGTTTTTTCTTGTTTAGCACCTTTCGCGATGAAAAGACAGCCTACTTTGCTTTTTTTGCTTTTCTGTTAGCGGCTATTCTGACGCTCTTATTTTCTTTTATTAAATTTTTTGGTCATTGGGATTTTTTGAACCGTTTCGCTTTGGATTCAGGTGTGTTTAAAGACCATATTTTTACAGGTTTTCTATTGGCTTTTACAAGTTACTGTTTTGCTGTATTTGCTTTTTCTGTAAAAAATGCATGGCGTTGGTTGCTTGTTGTATTATTTTTGCTAGCGGCTTACGATGTATTATTTATTAACCTGGGGCGGTCTGGATATGTTGTATTATTTAGTTTGTTATTATTATTAGCTTGGCAACAATTTGCTTGGAAAGGTTTGTTAGCGGGGTTAATGATCTCAATTTTTTTATGTGGTAGCTTATTATTTTTACCGGCTAATTTTAAAGAACGTTTTAATTTAGCGCATAGCGAAATGGTACAATATAATCAGGGAGAGTTTAATACTTCGATAGGTTTGCGTTTAGAATTTTATCATAATAGTGTTAAGTTATTTAAAAAACATCCTTGGATAGGAACAGGCACAGGAAGTTTTACACAGGATTATTTAACCATCGACCCAACCAAACCATTTGTCACGCAAAATCCCCATAATGAATATCTCAATATAGCTGTTCAGTTTGGGGTATTCGGTGTTGTTGTTTTATTGGGCATGTTTTTGGTTCATGCATGGACTAGTTTTCGATTGCAAGGGTTGCGGCAATATTTTGCACAAGCAGTTTTGGTGTCGATTGCAATCGGCTCATTGTTTAATTCCTGGCTTATGGATGTTGCTCAAGGTTGTTTTTATGTTATTTTCACTGCTTTGTTGTTTGCCGGTTTATCCTCCTATCCTTCTGACAAAGCGCCTTGTAAATCAAATTAATTGAGATTATTTATACCCATTTTTGCGTGAATTCGTTGGCTTTCGATGATTTGCTTAAGTAAATTAAGATTTGCTGGTGCTTGCTGTCGATCATTTTGTTGATGCCATAAGTGAATAACCGGGATTGCAAATCTTCCTGATTTACGATAGATGCCTGCGCGGATTAAACGTATGACTAAGTCAGAGTCTTCATAACCCCATCCTTTAAAACTCTCATCAAAACCGTTGAGGGCCAAAAAATCTTTTTTCCAAAGGCCTAAATTACAACTTTTAGCTCCCTGCCAGTGCTTGGCTTTTAATTTTCGGAGTCCATGTAACTGGATGCGTAGTAAAGGAAATAGGCGGTTTGAATGACGTTGAAAATAATGCCCCAGCCATTGTAAAGAGGAGTCTTTATAAATAGGTAAACCTTCCTTTAAAACTTTGGCAGTAAATTTTTTTTCCAGTAAAATACGGTGACCCGAAATAAACCAGCTTGATTCGGCTAAAAAACGATGTTTTTCAATAAAATCCGGAAAGGGGATACAGTCTCCATCCAGAAAAATTAGGTAATTATAATCCGCTTGTAATACGGCGATATTACGGATTCTAGCGGCTTGAAAGCCTTCATCTTTTTGCCAAACCTGTTTCAAGGGGTAATTCAGCTGATCTTGAAATTGATTAATTAATAATCGAGTTGTGTCGTTTGAGCCATCATCCGCTATGATAACTTGATTGGGTAACTGTGTTTGTTGGTTTAAACCTAATAAAACTAAACGTAAGGCATCGGGGCGATTATAGGTAGTGACTATCACAGAAATGCTTGGCGACTTTGATACCATACACGGTTTTCTCTCAATGAATTACTTTTTACATTTAAAAACAAAAAAATTAAACGAATTAAAGTATAATGAGTCTATATGTAATCTCAAACTTTATGAGTCATTACTGAGGGAACAGATAAACTATTTTTATGGCTCGCTAGTGTCGATTTTTATTTTTTCTTGATATTCACCGAATGAAACCATTGCTCTATTCATTATCTCGTTTAATGATCGTATTTTTAACGAGTAGTATCGTTTTTTTTGCCTTGGTCGTTATTACGGGAAAGATTTTAACCCCTTATTTAGATAAGCAAGCCCAAGCTGTTTCGAGTTTAGCCAGTAAAGCGGTGCAAAAACCGGTAGAAATTAAACAATTTTCGGTCATTTGGCAAGGTTTGACGCCTATTTTTCATGGTTCTGAAGTCATTATATGGGATGAGACGCGAAGTCATATTTTATTCAGTATTCAACAACTTAATATAGGTATTGATATCTTTCGTAGCTTGTTGAGCGGAAGTCTTAAATTAGGTGCGGTTCGTGTGGATGGTATTCAATTAGTGGCACACCAAACGAAAGATAATCAATTTGTCTTTGCGGGGATAAGCACATTATTTGGACAATCTACTTCACCTCGTTCGAGCATGTCTAATGTGTTAATTGCTTGGATTTTAGCTGAGCCACAAATTAATTTGGAAAATGTCGATTTAAAGTTTTATCCCAAAATAGGTCCCACTTGGCCGGTTATGCGGGTCAATTTGTTAATAAAAAATAGCCGTGATAGGCATCAGCTAAGTGGTCGGTTGTTTTTTTTACAAGATAAACTTTCTGCAATAGACTTCAAAGCCGATCTGAGCGAACCTTTACTTTCATCTACAACCTTTTCTATGAACCATTTGAGTGGACCTATTTATTTGCATGGCCAGAATGTTCTCGTGGATCAATGGTTCAATCAATGGAGCCCCACATGGCAGATGCAGAATGTAAAGGCCAATTTTAAGATATGGGCTACTTGGCAATTCAATCATTTAACTCAAGTCCAAGGGTTGATTACCCATTTACAGACATCTTCGATAAAAATTAATAAACAACCTCCTCTCTATTTATATCCTTTTTCAATGAATATACTTTGGCAATCCACTAAGCAAGGTGATTGGAACGTGGATGCCATCTTTCATAATTTCGGTATGAAGCATTGGCGAACGGTTCCAGGTATTCAGGGTTTAAACGCCTATCTTCATATAACGCCTACGATGGGCAATCTTATGGCCCACTCAAATGACAGCCGCATCGATTTTAATAAACTATTTAAAGCACCCATCCATTTGGATAGTTTATCGACTCAACTGAATTGGCAACAAAAAGGGGATCATTGGATTATTCAAGTGCCTAAGTTTGAAGCAGCAAATCAGGATGCCGCCATTAACGCACAACTTGCACTATTAATTCCTAAGCGTGCCAATCAAACCCAAATTAGTTTATTAGCACATGTAAAAATAAATAATCCAACCGCTATTAGTGATTATTTACCACAAACTTTGTTAGGTCCGGAATTGATACATTGGCTTAGTACGGCAATTAGTGATGGTTCTGGTTTAGGAAGTTTAGTATTACGAGGGCCTATCAATCAATTTCCTTTTGACCCGCATAATGGAACTTTTTTAATTGATACGCAAGTAAAAGATGTTGATCTTAATTACGATAAGGCTTGGCCTCATTTGCAGAAAATTAATGGCGAGCTTATTTTTTCCGGCCGGAAAATGCAAGTCCTTGTAGATACTGCAGAGCTGCTCCGTATAAAATTAAGCCATATCAAAGCCAATATACCGATAATTAAGAAACATGTGCAAGCCGTATTGCATATTGTCAGTGATGAAATTAATTCTCGTTTAGAAAATGGCCAAGCGTTTTTAGTGGCTACACCCCTTGCGAAAGGGACTTTAAGTGAATTGAAACATTTAATACTTACGGGTCCTTTACAGCTTCGTTTACAAATGACAATTCCTCTTGAGTCCGGAAAACAAAAATTAAATTTATTGGGTTTAGCGCATATAAAAAATGCAGAATTAAAAATTCCAGCACATAATATACAATTAGACCAATTGACGGGACCTTTTAGTTTTAATGAAAATGGAGTGTCAACGGAAAAATTGACAGGTTTATTATGGGGAAAACCAATAGGATTAGCAATACAGTCCACGCCTAATCTGAAAATTAATATTTATTACGATGATATTCTGATTTACTTAAAATCCGAACAACAGGGTTGGCGTTTTAGTATAAATAATAAAATGGCTAAAGGAACGGTTTTGATTCCCAATAGTAATCTACAACCTGTTCTAGCTAATTTTGACCGTATTAATTTAGATTCTTTTATTGAATCAAATAAAGTCACTACTTGGGATTTAAACCGTCTGCCGAAAATTAATTTAAATGTAAGTCAGGTGCGTTATAAGGGGATTAATTTCGGTGCAGTCCACTTAAAATTAAACCCTATGCTAGGCGGCGTGTTTATCAGGGAGTTAAATGCAGGAGATAGCAATTATCATCTCATCGCGAATGGAGTTTGGCATACACAAGGGCCTCATTCGACCCGATTGATAGGGCAGTTGGATAGTGTCAATTTAAGCAATTTATTAAAAAATTGGGGATTACCTGCAAGCCTTATTGCTGAACAGGCACAATTACGATTTAATTTGAATTGGCTGGGTGCGCCCTATCAGGTGAGCTTTACTAAACTTACAGGAGGTTTTTCTTTTGCTGCAAGTAATGGTCAGATAGTTGATATTGGTTCGAGCAATGAAGCGAAGTTAAATTTCGGGCGATTGCTTACCTTCTTAAGCATTCAAAGTTTAACTAAACGATTGCAGCTCGATTTTAGTGATTTAAAAACGAAGGGTTTTGATTTTACCAGTTTGCAAGGTAATTTCCGTTTGAGAAATGGAAACGCTATTACGAGGGATGTTACTATTGAAGGTCCGGTTGCTTTGGTAAGTATAGCGGGTCGAATTGGTATGTTGAATAAAGACTATGATCTCGTCATTAAGGTGGTGCCACATTTTACATCGAGTTTACCGGTCATTGTTGGTTTGGCAGGAGGGCCGGTTGCGGGGGTAGTTGCATGGTTAGCGAATGCTGTGCTTGGCTCTACGGTTCAGAAGATTGCTGAAACAGCCTATCATATTACCGGATCGTGGAGTAAACCTGACGTTGTAAAAACTTCTTCGTAAAAATCTATTTTAAAACTGAAAAAAATAGTTTACCTAAAAAATTTATTGTTATAAATTACCGATCATTTTTTAGTCATGATAAATGAACTACGCATTAAAATTGCATCCTGTGCTTAGCTAAGATAGGATGCAAGCATCATGAAAAACAATCTGAGTTTAGCTCGTGAAACACTACTGGACCCGGCCGGATTAACTGAAAATCAGCTACAAGTGATTTTAGGTCGGTTATTAACGCCTAAAATTGATATGGCTGATCTTTACTTTCAAGCCAGTCAATTAGAAAGTTGGGTACTGGAAGATAGCATCATTAAAAACGGCAGCTTTAATATTGAGCGCGGTGTGGGCGTACGTGCAATTAGCGGTGATAAGACAGGTTTTGCTTATTCAGATGATATTATCTTACCCGCTTTAGAATCGGCGGTTACGATGGCAGCAAGTATTGCCAAGGCTGGACAGCAGGGTCAAATCCTTGCTTGGCAGAAAAATCCCCTTTTAAAGCCGCTATATCAACCACTTAACCCTATTTCTTCGTGGACTGAACAAGAAAAACTGGATTTATTACGTCAAGTTGACGAAGTAGCCCGTTCGAGTGATCCCCGTATTAAACACGTCAATGTTAGTTTAGTTGGAACACAGGAAGTGGTTTTGGTGCTCGATAGTGAGGGTTGTATGGCCGCAGATATTCGCCCGCTTGTGCGTTTAAACATTAGTGTCATCGCCGAAGATAGAGGTTTACGTGAACAGGGGTTTGCCGGTGGAGGAGCTCGAACCGATTATAATTACTTTATTAATGATCAGGTGGCAACACAGCTTACTAAAGAGGCCGTTCGTTTAGCACTATTGAATTTAGAAGCGGTGAAAGCCCCCGCAGGTACTCTGCCGGTTGTTTTAGGGCCGGGTTGGCCTGGAGTTTTATTGCATGAAGCGGTGGGGCATGGTTTGGAAGGAGACTTCAATCGTAAAGGGAGCTCAGCCTTTTCAGGTCGAATAGGTGAGCGGGTTGCCTCAGCCGGCTGTACGGTTATCGATGATGGAACGATCCCTTACCGACGAGGGTCCATGACGATTGATGATGAAGGGACACGCTCACAGCGGACTGTACTAATTGAGAAAGGTATTTTAAAAGCCTATATGATGGATAAGTTGAATGCACGACTGATGGGAACGCAATCAACAGGCAACGGTCGCCGTGAATCGTTTGCACATATTCCTATGCCTCGGATGACCAATACCTACCTGTTACCGGGCCCTTATGTTCCCGAAGAAATTATTGCAACCGTTGAAAAAGGAATTTATGCCGTCAATTTTTCAGGCGGACAAGTGGATATTACTTCCGGAAAATTTGTATTTTCTGCGTGTGAAGCGTATTTAATTGAAAAGGGGCAAGTGACTCGGCCTGTGAAAGGTGCCACTTTAATCGGTAATGGTCCTGATGTATTAATGCAGGTTTCTATGATTGGGAATGATCTCAAACTTGATAGCGGTATCGGTAGTTGCGGTAAAGAAGGTCAGAGTGTTCCCGTAGGGGTTGGACAACCTACATTGAAAATAGATGCTTTAACAGTAGGTGGTACGGCGATTTAAATCAAGAAAAGATATGACAGAAGAATATACCTCACGCTATCATACGGGTTTTTATAGTTATCGACGTTTATTACATTACCTTTGTCATTACTGGGTTTGGTTCTTATTAGGAATTATCGGAACTATTTTGTTGGCAAGCACGGATGCGGGGCTTATTTGGTTTTTAAAGCCGCTGTTGAATAAAGGTTTTGTTGATAAAGACCAACATTTTATACGCTATCTTCCTTTTATCTTAATCTGCGCTTTTTTAATACGGGGTTTAGCTAATTTTTCGTCAAGTTATTGCTTAGCCCGAGTTGCAAGAAGTGTGGTTATGAACATACGGCAAGACATACTCGTTAAATTATTACGTTTACCCGCTAAATTTTATGACAATACAACATCCGGCCAATTACTTTCTACCATTATTTATAATGTGGATCAAGTTGCCAATGCGAGTACCGATGCGTTAATTACACTGGTGCAAGAAAGTTTTTTTGTATGGGGTTTGATTGCAGTGATGTTAATGGCGAGTTGGCAATTGAGTTTATTATTTTTTATTACCGTCCCATGCATGATTTGGATCGCGCGCTATTCTAGCCGTCGTATGCGACGTTTAAATAATGCGGTTCAAGAGTCAATGAGTGAAATGACACAAGTGGCTGAAGAAGTCATTGATGGTTATAAAGTGATTCGTACGTTTGGTGGTGAAGAATATGAAATTAAAAAATTTAAAAAATTATTAGCGAGGAATCGTTTTCGTGAGTTAAAGGTCGTAGTAACCAATTCGCTAGCGAGTTCAGGGATACAACTGATTGCCGGCGCTATTGCGGTTGTGACTATTTATTTAGCGATTTCACATTTAACACATATTACTGCAGGTGGATTTGCTTCAATGGTGGGCGCGATGTTGTTATTACTTAAACCCATGCGTAATCTAGCGGCGGTGAATAACATTATACAACGAGGAATTGCCGCTGCAGGTAGCATTTTCAATTTATTAGATGAAAAAAATGAATTCGATGAAGGAACACGTACACTGAATGTTTCTAAAGGCTGTTTAGAATATCACAATGTTAGTTTTGCTTATTCATTAGAACAACCTGTTTTACAAGACATTAGCTTTAAAATAAATCCGGGTGAGACGTTTGCCTTGGTAGGACGTTCAGGGAGTGGAAAATCAAGCTTAGTCAATTTATTACCCCGTTTTTACGATAATTATTTAGGAAAGATTTTAATTGATGGTATCGATATCCGTGAATTAAAACTTAAAGATTTACGGAGTCAATGTGCTTTAGTCTCCCAACATGTGACATTATTCAATGATACCATTGCACACAATATTGCTTATGGACAATTAAGCAATGTGAGTGAATCTATGATTATACGTGCCGCTAAAGCTGCCCATGCCATGGAATTCATCGAACAATTACCTCAAGGGCTTAATACCTTAATTGGCGAAAATGGTGTGTTATTATCAGGTGGCCAACGGCAAAGGATTGCAATCGCACGGGCATTAATTAAAAACTCCCCATGCTTAATTTTAGATGAAGCAACCTCTGCTTTAGATAGCGAAGCGGAGTGTCATATCCAAGCGGCATTAGAGGAACTGATGTATAACCGAACCACATTGGTTATTGCGCATCGACTTTCTACGGTTGAAAGGGCCAAACAGATTTTAGTGTTAGATGCAGGTCATATTGTTGAACGAGGCACGCATCAAGAGTTACTTCAAAAAAATGGCTACTACGCTAAGCTTTATAGCATGCAGTTTCGAGATTAGTGAATTATAAAGGATATAAAGATAATAAATTTATCTGGACAAGAAAATAATTATCTATCTTATACAAAGGATTTTTTTCTTGAAAAAATTAAAGAACAACTGCCAATTAGGGATACCTGTATTATTAGGCATCGCAATATTTATTTGGGTAACAGGAGGCTCAATTATATGGCCCAGTCATATAAATTGGCTTAGGGAGGATGGAGTAGAAGCCCTATGTGGCTGGGAGTTTTTTAGATATACCCCGGTATTCCAAAGCCCTTTAGGGACTAACTATCCCTACGGAATGGGGGTAGGCGGATCAGTTATCTATGAAGATCCGCTATTTATTTTTGCTTTTCCTTTTAAATTGTTTTCCAGTTTGCTTCCGACCCCATTTCAATACCTAGGGATTTGGATTTTTTTATGTTTTATCTTGCAAGCGCTTTTTTCCTGGAAATTACTAGAAAAAATAACGGATAATCAATGGTTAAAATTCTTAGGGACTCTCTTTTTTGTTTTATCTCCAGCTTTTATTGGTCGTTATGGCGGCAGCGGTCTTTTTTTAGCTCAATGGTTAATTTTAGCCGCGATAGGACTTTATTTATCGCTATATTTTCGTAAGTATGCGTGGTGTTTTTTACTCTGTATTAGTAGTTTGATACATGCCTATTTGCTATTGATGTTATTGGTACTGTGGGTAGCCGATTTATTACAGAGAAAGATCTTAGCTGAACCCACTGATCAGGAACTAATAAAACATATTTTTTTGACAATCTTAATATTATTAATAGTGCTGTGGCAATCGGGCTATTTTATGCTGCATAGCGGTTATGTGGCGCCTGGTCTTGGGCTCTACCGAATGAATTTATTATCTTTTATTGATCCTTTTTTTACAAGATGGTCCCGTATTTTAATGCCACACTCACATACCGCTGGCGACTATGAAGGATTTAGTTATCTGGGATTAGGGATAATTATTTTAGGTATTCTTGGATTAGCAGGACTTTTAAATCTCAAAAAGCGACGACAAATAAAGATTATATTTTTTAATATAAAAAAATTTGCTCCACTGATTGGCGCAGCTTTTCTATTAATGGTATTTGCTTTATCGAATCGAATTGTATTAGGTCAACACGAATTATTTCAATATGAATTACCCGATTTTCTTGGTATCTTTAGAGCGACTGGGCGAATGGCACTGCCTATTTATTATCTCATTTATTTAGGGGTTTTCTATTTAATCGTTAAATGTTATAAAAAATCAACGAGCATTCTATTAATTTTTGCTTGTTTAACGCTGCAAATTATTGATTCATCGAAAGTGCTTAGTTGGACGAGAGCATTTGCTAAAAGACCAGCGTATAATTCCCCATTGAAATCCCCTGTTTGGTCCAAAGCGGCTAATAAATATAAAAAAATATTTTATACGTTGCCAGAGGATTATCCGGAAGATTGGGAGCCAATAACACGTTATGCGGCATTTAATAGATTAATTATTAATTCAGGATATTTTGCAAGAAAAAATGTTGAACTTGTAAACAAATATAGAATTGAATTGATGAACGCTATTATTCACGGGCAGCTTGACAAAAATACTTTTTATCTTGTAAAAGATAAAAATATTTTACGAATCATAACGAATACCAAAATGAACCTTCCTTATCAAATAAGCAAATCGGATGGTTATTTCCTTGTGCTGCCTGATTGGAGTGAAAAGACTATAAACGCCGATCAATCAGCGTGGGATAACTATGCTTATATATTAGGTACGAATATTTTTTTTCAAAAATCGGATAAAAACTTTAAAGGTAATATCACTCTAGTAAAAGGTTGGGGCGTTCAAGAAGATAAAGGGGTTTTGACTGATGGGAATAGTGCGGTAATGGTTCTCCTATTGCATAAAAAAACCGATTCCGATTTAATCTTAACAATAGAAGGACTACCCCATATAAATACTCAGCATCCCCGCTTAGAAGCTGATATTGTGGTTAATCATCAGCATCTAAATCATTTGGTTTATAAGTTAGGTGATTTCTCGAACAGAAAAAAAGTAGTCATTCCAAAATCGCTTATTTCAGATAATCCTACATTATATATTGAGTTTGTATTTAAAAATGCGGTTTCACCGAAACGGCTTGGATTAAGTTCTGATAATCGTAAATTAGGACTTTTCATTTTATCTTTGAATTTGGATAAGAAAAAATAGTCAGTAAAAAATGATTTTAACACAATGATTAAGGAATTTTTCTAGATATGGAATGCTCGGGTATTGTAATAAACCTATCGATTGTGATTCCCGTCTATGACGAAGAAAAAAATATTATTCCTTTTTTAAAACGTTTGCAGCTGGTTTTACAGTGCTTAGAAATAAATTACGAAATAATATTCTGTCTTGACCCTTCTTCAGATAATTCTGAAAAAATTATTAAAGAACAAATGAAATATAATAAAAAAATTAAGTTAATTTTATTCTCAAGAAAATTTGGTCAACCCGCAGCAACCATGGCCGGTATTTTAAATTGTAAAGGGGAATCCTGTGTCGTAATGGATGTGGATCTACAAGATCCGCCGGAATTAGTGAGCGATTTGTACAATAAATTACATGAGGGTTATGACGTTGTTTATGCAAAGCGTAAATCCAGGAAAGGAGAACCTTGGATTAAAAAAACTATTGCTTATTTAGGATATATGTTAATTGCTAAGTTAAGCGAAGTACCTATTCCACGTAATACCGGTGATTTTCGAATTATGACCCGGCGAGTCATTGAAGAACTACGTCCATTACATGAGAAGCATGGTTTTTTAAGAGGATTGGTTGCTTTTGTAGGTTTTCGACAAACATTTATCGAATTTGATAGAGAATCTCGGTTATTTGGAAAAAGCAATTATAATCGCTATGTTGGGGCACTTAAGTTAGCGCTAAATGGGCTTATTAGTTTCAGCTCACGTCCATTACAAATAATGTCAATAACGGGTTTCTTCGTTGCATTATTGGGTTTTCTATTAGGCGGTTTTTTTTTATTACAGAAAATGATAGGGGTTAATTTAACGCCAGGATTGTCTATGACAATATTAGCGATAACATTTTTTTCAGGTATTCAATTACTATTTTTAGGTTTAATGGGAGAATATATTGGGCGTATTTATGATGAGGTTAAGCGTCGACCTATGTACATTATAGATAAAGTTATTGATAGTAATAGTTATAATCCACTAGAAAAAATTGAAGAAAAAATTGAGTCTAATTAAAACGCTGACATAGACAATTAAATTTTAAAAAGGATTTTAAATTGAATTATTTTGTAACGGGCTGTGCAGGATTTATAGGAAGTCATTTGGTAGATAGACTACTGTTTCAAGGACACTACGTCGTTGGATTCGATAATTTAACGACTGGATTTTTAGATTTTTTACAAATAGCAAAACAGTTTTCTTGCTTTAAATTTATTAAAGGGGATTGCTTAGATAAAAAAACCTTGCTTGCAAGTATTCCTGAAAACTGCGATGGAATATTTCATTTTGCGGCTAATGCGGATGTAAAGGACGGAATAAAACATACTGAAAGGGATTTACAACAAAATACGATGGCCAGTTTTAATGTGTTAGAAGCTATGCGTATTAAACGTATAAAAAAAATAATTTTTCCATCGACGGGGTCCGTTTATGGAGAAGCGGATATTATTCCTACTCCGGAAGATGCGCCTTTCCCGATTCAAACTTCACTTTATGGCGCTTCGAAAGTGGCTGCAGAAGGTTTAATTCAAGCTTACAGTGAAGCTTTCGGCATTCAAGCCTATATTTTTCGTTTTGTTTCCATTTTAGGTGAACGTTATACGCATGGGCATGTTTTTGATTTTTATAGAAAATTAAAAAATAATCCTAAACAACTAAACGTTCTAGGGGATGGAAGTCAATCTAAGTCTTATTTGTATGTACAGGATTGTATGGATGCTATTTTTTTAGCCTTAAATAGCGCCAATAAAAAGGTGAATATATTTAATTTAGGCACTAATGATTACTGCCAAGTTAAAGATTCGGTTGATTGGATTTCTACTGAGCTTGGTGTCACACCGGAATTAAATTATTCAGGAGGGAAACGAGGATGGGTAGGCGATAATCCTTTTATATTTTTGGATTGTAAAAGGATCTGTCGGCTCGGTTGGCAACCCAAGTTTACTATTCAGCAAAGTATTATTAAGACTTTAAATTTCTTAAGAGAAAACACTTGGTTAATGGAAGCTAAAGTATGAAAATAGCAGTAGTAGGTTTATGGCATTTGGGTTGTGTAACTGCTGCTTGCTTAGCAAAGTTTGGTCATACGGTGCTCGCCTTTGATGAGAATCCTCAGACAATTAGCAATTTAAAGTTAGGAATCCCCCCTCTCTATGAGCCTGGCTTGTCTGAACTTATCCATGAGGGAATAAAAAATAATCTATTAAACTTTATTAATATTCCTGATGCGTTAAAAGGTTTAGATATTATTTGGATAACCTATGACACCTCTATCGATGATTTAGGCCAATCGAATGTAGATGAAATTAAAGAGCGATTAAAAAGGCTTTTTCCTTATTTTAATCATAATTCTTTAGTTATTATTTCATCACAGGTCCCTGTGGGAACTACTCAAGAATTAAAAAATATATTTCTTCGGGAAAACAGTGAAAAGAATATAGATTTTGTTTATTCTCCTGAAAATTTACGTTTAGGAAAGTCAATAGATCTCTTTTTACAACCCGATCGTATTGTTATGGGTATCCGGTCAGAACAAACCCAGCGAATTATAAAAAAATTGTTAAAGCCGATAGCCGATAAAATACTTTGGATGTCAGTCGAATCCGCTGAAATGACAAAGCATGCTATTAATGCTTTTCTTTCCACCTCGATTGTGTTCATTAATGAATTAGCCGTACTTTGCGAATCCTTTGGTGCGGATGCGAACTCTGTGGCTCAAGGTTTAAAAACGGATATCAGAATAGGTCCAAATGCTTATTTAACACCCGGCGGCGCATTTTCAGGAGGTACATTAGCGAGAGATGTTCATTATTTAAAACAAATGAGTGAAACTTGTAATTCAGAGAGCAATTTTTTTCAAACTATTTTGTTCAGTAATCTTCAGCATAAAAATTGGATAAAAAAAATAATAAATAAAACCCATTTAGAATTGAAAGGAAAAAAAGTGGCTATTCTAGGTTTAGCCTATAAGCCAGGAACGGATTCTTTAAGAAACTCCTCAGCGGTTGAGATTAGTCTCTGGCTTAAAAAACAAGGTTCAATCATACATGCGTACGATCCTGCTATAAAAGAATTATCTGCTGAGCTAAAGAAAATTATATGTTTACAACCCGATCTAGAAAATACAGTTTATGGAGCGGATGCAATTATTATAGGCACTGAATGTAAAGAATTTTTAAATATCCGAATAGAACAATTAGCTACAGAGTCGAAAATGCCTTATTTATTCGATGTAAGTGGCTTTTTAAGTAAGCAACTGGAAAATAGAGATTATATTAAATATTTTAGACTAGGATGTTTTAATGAGGTTATTAAATAAAAAAGCAATTATTAGTGGAGCCAGTAAGGGTTTAGGAGCCGCTATTGCCAAAGCATATGTGAAAGAGGGCGCTCAAGTTGTGATTTGCGCAAGGAATAAAGACGCACTTTTTCAAAAACAGGCTGAATTACAAGCAATTGCGCCGATTAATAATAAAATCATTGCTCAACCTACGGATGTCGTTTCACTCGAGCAAGTGAATTCTTTAATCAAGACAGCTGAAAAAGAATGGGGCGGCTTAGATATTTTAGTAGCAAATGCAGGTATTTATGGGCCAAAAGGACCCTTAGAAAATCTTGATTGGCAAGCCTGGAGTGATGCCATCGATATTAATTTAAAAGGGACCGTTTTACAATGTCGGGCAGTTATTCCGCTGTTAAAAAAACAGAAAAAAGGGAAAATTATTATTTTATCAGGGGGTGGAGCAACTAAACCGATGCCTTATTTTAGTGCTTATGCGAGTTCAAAAGCAGGGATAGTACGTTTTTCAGAGACACTTGCTGAAGAATTAAAGAAATTTAATATTGACGTAATGTCAATTTCGCCGGGGGCGCTGAACACTGGATTCTTAGATGAAGTTTTAAAAGCCGGTTCAGAAAATGTTGGACCTGATTTTTATCAGGCGGCGCTTAAACAGTCAAAATCTGGAGGAACTCCTTTAGAATTAGCGGCAGAATTAGCTGTTTATCTTGCTACAGAGGTAGCTAATGGAATTACTGGAAAATTAATAAGCGCGGTTTGGGATCGCTGGGATAATTTGCATGAATATTTTCCTAAAATTTCTAATTCTGATATTTTTACCTTGCGCCGAATTATTTCTTGAAACTATCTTATTTGTCGAAAGAATATTATGAATGTTGCTATTATTGGGTGTGGATTAATTGGAAATAAGCGTGCTGAAAATCTAAAAGGTGGAAATTTATTGTATTGCGTAGATATCGATTTTCATAGAGCACAAGCATTGGCTAATAAAATATCAGGCTGTCAACCTTTTTCGAATTGGCAAGAGATTATAACCCAATCCAATATAGATATTGTTATTATTGCTACTATCCATGAGAGCTTAAATAAAATTTGTTTAGCAGCCATGGAAGCTGGAAAGAATGTTTTAATTGAAAAACCTGCTGCAAGATCCAGTAAGGAACTGGAGTCAATTTTAGGTAAAATAAAAAAATTTAATGTAATTGTGAAAGTTGGGTTTAATCATCGTTATCACAAAGCGCTAATAAAAGCTAAGCAAATAGTTTTAGCGGGAGGGATTGGTGAGCTTATGTTTATTAGAGGTCGATATGGACATGGAGGAAGGCTTGGATATGAAAAGGAATGGCGTTCTAATCCTCAATTATCCGGTGGCGGCGAATTGATAGATAAGGGGATGCATTTAATCGATCTTTCGCGTTGGTTTTTAGGAGATTTTACAGAAATAATGGGGTTTGCACATACTTATTATTGGGATAGGCCTGTAGATGATAATGGATTTATTTTATTGAAAACAGCAAATAAGCAAATGGCTTTTCTTCATGCAAGCTGTACCGAGTGGAAAAATTTATTTTCATTTGAAATTTATGGTAAAAAAGGGAAGTTAGAAGTTCAAGGTTTAGGTGGAAGTTATGGAGTTGAGCGTTTAAGTTATTTTAAGATGTTACCCGAAATGGGACCCCCTGAAACAAGTATTTGGGAATATCCTATGGATGACGATTCTTGGCAATTAGAATTTACGTCATTATTGGAAGATATTCAGCATCAACGTCCAGCTAATCCTGGATTGAAAGATGCCCATGCTGCTTTAAAAATAGTAGAAAAAATAGCCGAAGGATCGGGTTATGCTTATCACACGTAGTCCATTGCGAATTTCTCTTGGCGGTGGCGGAACCGATTTACCTTCTTATTATCAAGAGCACAAAGGATTTTTGATTGCAGCCGCAATCGATAAGTATGTTTATATTACTTCGCATCAAACTTTTGTTGAGGAGTTAATTATTAAGTATTCTAATTTAGAAAAAGTAAGTGATGTTAACGCTATTCAACACCCCATTATTCGTGAATCGTTAAAATTTCTTGAGATTGAAGCCTCTCATTTAGAGATTTCGAGTATGGCTGATATTCCAGCAGGTACCGGGTTGGGTTCATCGGGTAGTTTTACTACATCGCTTTTAAAAAATCTTCATGCATTTAAAAAAAATTTAGTTCACCCTCAAGATTTAGCTGAGCAAGCCTGCTATATTGAATTAGAGTGCCTAGCTGAACCTATCGGAAAACAAGATCAATACATATCGGCTTATGGCGGTTTAACCTGTTTTGAGTTTTTATCCGAAGGTAAAGTTAATGCTTATCCATTAAAAATAACAACCGATACACTTTTTCAACTCGAAGATAACTTATTACTTTTTTTTACTGGTTATTCTCGTTCTGCATCGATTATTCTTAGAGAGCAGAATGAAAAAAGCAAAAATAAAGATCGAGTAATGACCGATCATCTTCATTTTATTAAAGCGTTAGCGGTATCTAGTAAAATGGCTTTAGAAGCAGGGGATTTACTTGAATTTTCTAGGTTGATGAACCTACATTGGGAGCATAAACAGGTTCGATCCAAAAAAATGAGTAATGAAAAAATTACGCAATGGTATGAATTAGCGTTAAATAATGGGGCATTAGGTGGAAAATTAATTGGAGCAGGCGGGGGGGGGTTTTTAATGTTTTTTGCCCAAGATAAATTATTATTACGGCGGGCTATGCGCGAAGCAGGTTTGCAGGAAGTAAGATTTCGTTTTGATTTCGAAGGGACTAAATTAATAGCTCAATCTTAAAGTGGATAAATTATTTCCAATAGTTATTTTAGCAGGAGGTCTAGCGAGTCGTTTAGGCTTATTGTCCGAATCTATACCAAAATCTTTGATCTTAATAGATGAAGAACCTTTCATTGCGCATCAACTCCATTTATTAAAAAATCAAGGTTTTGAAAAAGTGATTTTATGTATCGGTTATTTAGGTGATTTAATTCAGAACTATGTAAAAAATGGTAAACAATTTGGCTTATCTGTCACTTATTCCAAGGATGGTGACAAACTATTAGGAACAGCAGGCGCTTTATATAAAGCTTCCTTATTATTAGATGAAGATTTTTTTGTTTTATATGGCGATAGTTATTTAATGATTGACTATAAAGCCACTCAGGAAGCTTTTGAAAAGCAAAATAAACCGGCCTTAATGACAATTTTTAAAAATCATGATGAGGGAGATAGTAGCAATATCGAATTTAATAATCATCATATTATTAAATATGATAAAAAAAATAAAACAAAAAAAATGAATTATATCGATTTCGGTTTATCACTATTTAAAAAAGATATTTTTTCAGATAAAGATTACTTGACCGATTTAAGTGAGCTTTATCAGAGACTCATCGTCAAAAATCTTTTAGCAAGTTATGAGGTTTTCCAAAAATTTTATGAAATAGGTTCAATTAAAGGTCTTAATGAATTTAAACGATTCATTAAACAGAGGGATATACGTTCATGATCAGTAAAAAATGGCCAAAAAATTTTCCAAAATTAACTGAGGAACAAGAAAGGATTAATAATGATTTTGTGCATTATTGGCATACCATTTTGCCTAAATATTCCATCATAGAAAATTTTAATAACACTTATGTTATTAAAAATAAGCCGTTTAACTTTATTAAAACCTTAGAAATTGGAGCAGGATTAGGCGAGCATCTTTTTTACGAAACTTTATCTTATGAGCAACGTAAAAATTATGTAGCTTTGGAGTTACGTGAAAATATGGCAGAAGCAATAAAAAATAATCATTCTGATATAACTGTCTTAATAGGGGATTGTCAGAAACAAATTCAAGCCCAAGATAATGAGTTTGATAGAATTTTAGCGATACATGTATTAGAGCATTTAACTAATTTACCTGAAGCGGTTAAAGAAATTTATCGTGTATGTCATAAACAGAATGGAGTCTTCTCTGTAGTTATTCCTTGTGAGGGAGGGATTGCCTATTCACTGGCAAGAAAAATTTCTGCGCAAAGAATTTTTGAAAAAAGGTATAAGCAATCTTATAAATGGTTTATAGCGCGAGAACATGTTAATGTACCAACGGAAATTTTAGAGGAGATTACACCTTATTTTAAGTTAGAATCCAAAGAATTTTTCCCATTTAAATTTTTACCATTTATTGGGTGTAATCTTTGTATCGGACTTACTTTTAAACCAAGAAAAAAATTGATTTAGGAGTTTTCTCAGGAATTTATCCTAAGCAAGGCGCTGCGCTTGAAAGCTTAGCTTTTCTCTTTAATGAAAATGGATTTTAATGTGTTTTCAGAAAAATTTCTTACCGAAACGAAACTTATTATCGATAATTTAAATTTAAAATATATTGAGCGAATAGTTGAATTATTATTAGCGCTAAGACAAATGAAAGGACGTCTCTTTTTTTTAGGTGTAGGAGGGAGTGCAGCCAACGCTTCACATGCGGTTAACGATTTTAGAAAAATCGTCGGCATCGAAGCTTATTCACCGACAGATAATATGGCTGAGCTAACGGCGCGTACTAATGATGAGGGTTGGAAAACGGTATTTTCAAGCTGGTTGGCCGCAAGTCATCTGTCCGAAAAAGATATGTTATTTGTTTTATCTGTAGGTGGCGGCGATTTTAAAAAAAATATTAGTCCTAATCTTATTACGGCTTTAGATTATGGGAAAAAACAAGGTTCTAAAATAGTGGGTATATTGGGTAGGGATGGCGGTTATACAGCAAAACTTGCAGATGCCTATGTATTAATTCCTACGGTCAATGTTGAACATATTACTCCGCACGCTGAAGCTTTCCAAGCAGTGATATGGCATTTAATGGTGACGCATCCTAAATTAAAACTCGTCACTACAAAATGGGAGTCGGTTGTTGTCTAATAGTGGATCCTAATTACCTACTTATCTTTTTTTTTGTATGTAAAATATTTTTACGTCTTTTATCGCTTAAGATATTTCAAGATTTTTTATATTTTTTGCTTGAGGAGTGGATCGGATGAAGCTTAAAGATTTAACTATTAAGTTATTTGCTGACGGGGCAGATATAGTAACGATGTTGGATTTATATAAAAATCCTTTGATTAAAGGTTTTACAACTAATCCCAGTTTAATGAAGAAATCAGGTATTACGGATTATCGAAAGTTTGCGATAGAGATTTTACAAATGATACCTGATCGGCCGATTTCATTTGAAGTTTTTTCAGATGAACTTCCTGAAATGAAACGTCAAGCCTTGGCTATCAATGCATGGGCAGAGAATGTCTATGTTAAAATTCCAATTACCGATAGCAAGGGTAAAACTACTTTCACGTTAATTGAAGACCTTGCTCAACGAGGTGTTAAGCAGAACGTAACGGCATTGACAACATTAGAGCAAGTAGCACAGGTTAGTCGGTCATTAGGAACGGATACACAGGCGTATATTTCTGTATTTGCCGGTCGAATTGCAGATACCGGTATTGATCCAGTCCCTTTAATGGCTAAAGCAGTCGAGCTTTTAAAAGATAAGCCTAATCAAGCGTTAATTTGGGCAAGTCCAAGAGAAGTGCTCAATATTATTCAGGCCGAAAATGTGCATTGTCATATTATAACCTTGACAAATGAAATTTTTAGAAAATTAGATTGGATCGGCAGAGATTTAAATGAAGTATCATTGGCAACAGTGAAAATGTTTAGAGAGGATGCGCTAGAGGCTGAGTTTGTATTATAAAAAAATGCGATGTTAAAAATCCTTGCTTTTTTATCTGCAGGAGTTAGTTTCTGTATTACTCTATTCGGTGTTTTTTTATTACGACCCTTGGCTTTACGTCTCCGTTTAATTGATACCCCTGACATCCGAAAGCAACATCAAGGAAACATTCCCTTAATTGGCGGTTTAGCAATGCTCATGGGCTTATTAGTCGGTTTATTAACGTTGCCTATTTCTCTGCAATATTATCGTAGTTTTATTGCCGGATCGGCTTTATTGGTTTTGGTTGGATTGTTCGATGACTTTCGAGAATTATCGCCAAAAAGCCGTTTTTTCGCTCAGATTGTTGCCGTTTTATTAATGATTTTTTGGGGGAAAGTTCGTATCACGCATCTCGGTAATCTCATTTTTTTTAAAGATATTTATTTAGGTCCTCTTAGCAGTCTAATCGTTACCTTGATCGCCGGATTAGGAATAATTAATACGATTAATATGATCGATGGCGTGGATGGTTTGGCTGGAACGTTAGTTTTAGTGGAATTAATTTTACTCATTTATAGTGCAGTTATGATACAGCATTTTTCAGCGGCTGCGATATTACTTTTATTAGCCGCCAGTGTATTGGGTTTTCTCTGGTTTAATTTTCCCTTACCTGGGTGCCACCCAGCTGAAATATTTATGGGTGATGCGGGAAGCATGTTACTGGGGTTTGGTTTAGTGTGGTTTTTAATTGAACTTTCCCAAAGTCATTTTCTGGTGGTAACACCTGTGGCAATGTTATGGATCATGTCAGTGCCTTTATTTGATGCCACTGCAGTCATGCTTTATCGGTTAATAAAAAAACAATCCGTTATATTTTCAGATAGACAGCATGGTCATCATTTATTATTAGCGTTAAATTTTTCACCTTTACAAATTAATCTAATTTTTGGCAGTATAAATTTTGTATTAGGCATGCTTGGCTTGAGCGCTTTTTATTTTCACTTTAATGAAAGTATGATGTTTATCAGTTTTTTAATACTTTTTATTCTCTATTTTTTTGTTGTCAATTATTGTCGCAATTTGTTAATAAAAAAATCAGAGTAGTTTATTTTTTGTTCGTTTGCCTACTCAAATTTAAAAAACACTTGCTTTCTTTCTCAATTATGTATAAAAACTAAGTGTCACTCGATGTTCTATAGTGCCATGCTATAAGCAGTCGGTTCCATGAGTGATATAGAAAAATTTTTCTTATCCATTTTTTTACAGAGGATAGATGATCATGATCATGAAAAAGTCAGGTTTAGTTATTGCTGCAGCGGCAGCAGCTATATTATTATCTGGTTGTGCAACTGGTGCACGTAACATGCCAGAGAATACACCAATCTGTGAAACACCTTGCATGCCTCCATGTAATACATGTAAATGTATGAGCCGATGCAAGCAAGTATGTCCTCCAAAATGCAAAAGATCTCACCGCCATCATCGTCGTTGCAGAACCGCTGAAAATGCAACGAGCGAAATGAATGGATAACAATTATTCGCAGTAGGTTAATGGCTGTTCATTAGCCGTAAGACTGTGTACAATAAGCCGCGTATTAATACGCGGCTTTTTTATTAAAAGATTTTTTTATAGGTTAATGATAAATTTCTTTTAGGGGGGGTGCTTAAGTTTGCAGCGAGCAACTAACGTGGACTCAAGTTTACTTGAGATAAGAAGCAAAAAAGCCAGTATGCAACAATACCTGTCAAACATACACAGTTTGGAAGGAAGCTCAATGAATGATTTTCTAGGTTTCGGTCTTGGTTTACGTCCCCAACATTATTCTTATATTTTAGAACATCAACCTAAAATCGATTGGTTTGAAGCCATAACTGAAGATTATTTAGTTGCCGGCGGTAAACCACTTTATTATCTTAATTGCGTTCGCGAACTTTATCCATTAGCGATGCATGGTGTTTCTTTATCCATAGGCAGTTGCGATCCAATGAATCGAGAATATTTAAAAAAAGTGAAGGTTTTAGCGGATAAAATACAGCCTGTATGGATCTCGGATCACTTATGTTGGACAGGGGTTAATGGTTTAAATACGCATGATTTATTACCACTCCCGTATACCGAAGAAGCCTTGAAGCATGTGGTTGATCGTGTCAAGCAAGTGCAAGATTTTTTAGGCCGACAGATTTTATTGGAAAATGTTTCAAGTTATATTGAATATCGTGATTCGGTTATAAGTGAATGGGAATTTTTAACGGCGATTGCTGAACAAGCCGATTGTTTTATCTTATTGGATATTAATAATATTTATGTGAGTTCTGTCAATCATCATTTCGATCCATTAGACTATTTAAATGCAATCCCTAGTCATCGAGTACGGCAATTCCATTTGGCAGGGCATAAAAATTGTGGTGACTATATTATTGATACACATGATGCGGCTATTATCGATGAGGTTTGGTTGCTTTATGCACAAGCCGTAAAAAAATTTGGTAAAGTGGCTACTATGATAGAACGTGATGATGATATCCCTGAGTTTCCTGTTTTATTGGCCGAGTTACAACAGGCCGAAAGGATAGCAAAAAAGCTTTGGAAGGAAAATGTCTGCATTAGCTAATTTACAGCAAGTATTGCAAACCCATATCATGGGGGAAGATGAACCAATTTTAAACTTGTTAGTCTCACCGGTACGAGGGACTGTACATGAACGCTTAGCGGTCTATAGCAATGCTTATGATTGGCGCTTGATAGATGCCTTACATCAAGAATATGGGCTACTGGCTAAGCTACTAGGGGATGAAGCCTTTATGGAGCTGGCTCAAGCATTTATTGACGTTTATCCATCCAAGTTTTATTCGATAGCCAAGTTTAGTGAGCCCTTAGTACAATTTTTAACTGAATACGCTCCTTATTCTGAAACCCTTTATTTGAGCGAATTAACGCAACTAATTAAGGCGTTAATTCGCAGTTTAGAAGCTGCCGATGCGCCTTGTTTGAACTTTGAAGGATTAGCTCATGTGTCCGAACAGAATTGGCCATCTCTATGTTTCACATTTCATCCTTCCGTACAGTATTTTAGCTTTAATTATAATAGTTATGCGATATGGCAAGCCTTGGTTCAAGAAAAGCCCTTACCGGAGGTGCAATTGACTAAAAGTCATTGTGTCGTTTGGCGTAAAGGAATACAGTCCTATGCCGTTGCTTTAACTGTGGCAGAAGCTCTCGTCTTAACACGACTCATGCAAGGCTTTTGTTTTGCAGATGTCTGTGAAGCGGTTTATGATAAAGGCTTTAAGCAGGAAGCCCAAGCAGCGAACTTTGTGGCCAATTTATTAGCCAATTGGTTAGATAATCATTTATTTTCGGAGGTTAAACGCTCTTAAATGGCGACACGATATCTCTTTATCACCGGTGGCGTAGTCTCTTCATTAGGGAAAGGTATTGCTGCCGCCTCCTTAGGAGCCATTTTAGAATCGAGAGGACTTAAGGTTAGCTTATTAAAGTTAGATCCCTATTTAAATCTTGATCCAGGGACGATGAGCCCTTACCAACACGGTGAGGTGTTTGTTACAGAAGACGGTGCAGAAACGGACTTAGATCTGGGCCACTATGAGCGCTTTGTGCGTGCTAAAATGACCAAAGATAATAATTTTACCGCGGGACAGATTTATGCACGGGTATTACGTAAAGAACGGCGCGGTGATTATTTAGGCGGTACGGTACAGGTTATTCCCCATGTTACGGATGAAATAAAACAAGCTATTTTAAAAGGCGCACAGGGGGCGGATATTGCTTTAGTGGAAATTGGTGGGACCGTTGGGGATATTGAGTCTTTACCCTTCTTAGAAGCGATTCGTCAATTACGAATTGAATTAGGCAGTCAATTTACATTATTTATTCATTTAACTTTAGTGCCCTACATCAGTACGGCGGGTGAAATTAAAACGAAGCCTACGCAACACTCAACTAAAGAATTACGCTCTATTGGTATTCAAGCCGATATGCTTATCTGTCGTTCTAAAGAAGAGATCCCCGAGCACGCACGCGAAAAAATTGCGTTATTTACTAATGTTGAATTATCTGGCGTTATTTCCTTGCCGGATGTTAATAATATTTACCGAATACCTTTGTTGTTGCATCAGCAAAGTGTGGATGAAAAGGTCTTGCAACATTTTGGTTTAAAAGATTATCCGCCTGCGGATTTAAAAGCTTGGACAGAGGTTGTCGCGGCCAAAGAAAATCCAACCAGTGAGGTAAAGATTGGGATGGTTGGGAAATATATGGGGCTAGCAGACTCCTATAAATCTTTAAGTGAGGCACTCATTCATGCAGGTATTAAAACGCACACACATGTGAATGTAATCTATATCGACGCAGAGGCTTTAGAACAGCAGGGTGTAAAATTACTCGAACCTTTAGATGCTATTTTAGTTCCCGGAGGGTTTGGAAAAAGGGGGATTAATGGCAAAATTCTAGCCGCGCAATATGCACGTGAAAATAACATCCCTTATCTAGGGATTTGTTTGGGTATGCAGACGGCACTGATTGAGTTTGCGCGTCATGTCGCGGGATTAAGCGGCGCGCATAGTACGGAGTTTGATCCTCATACCCCTTACCCGGTGGTTGCTTTAGTGACGGAGTGGACGACCGCAGAGGGTCAACTTGAAAAACGTAATAAAGATTCCGATTTGGGGGGTACGATGCGCTTAGGAGGTCAGATATGCCGTCTAAAAAAAGGGACTAAAGCAAGTGTGTTATATGGTAAAGATTGTATTATCGAACGCCACCGACATCGTTATGAAATAAATAATCTATTATTACCTGCTTTAGAAAAAGCGGGGTTAATGGTTTCTGGTCGTTCCGAAGATGGAACCTTGGTGGAGATGATTGAATTAGAAAATCATCCTTGGTTTATTGGCTGCCAATTTCATCCAGAATTTACGTCCAATCCACGGGATGGTCATCCTTTATTTGTAGACTTTATTGAACAAGCCAAATTGCAACATAAGCATTTGATAGAAATACCAGATGCGCACACACATTAGTTATAAAAAACACATAAAATTAACTAACGCTTTTATTTTTTAATACAAGATACGACACATCTCACTCCAAACGGGTAGGAAACCCATTTCCCTAACATTAATTCTAATGCGATAAGGCTCGATAGCAATTTATTTTTGCTGGTTTGACGAATTTTCTTTTCTATGACTTGGCGTTGCTCAGCGTCTGATTTTGACAGTAGTCGCTTATTCCATAATTTGGCTAGGAAAAAAGCGGGATAAATAAAAGTACCTAAATGAGAGCGATGAGAGATTTTAAATCCTTGGTCAGTAATTAATTGACTAAGTTTAAGAAGTTTATATCGACGAAAATGCATGCAGATTTTATCATGTGCATCGTATAGATGTGGGCCTGCAGGGACTTCCAAAATGAGAATTCCATTGGGTTTTAAAATCCGATTAATTTGTTTTAGCGTAGCGGCATCATCCGCTATGTGTTCTAAAACATTTAATAGGATAACGGCATCTATACAGTTATCAGGTAAGGGACATTGCAAGATATCAAAGCGTAGTAATGGAATAGTAAGTTTTTTGGATAATTCTAACAGGGGTCTATAGACTACATCTGAACCAATAAGCGTTGCATGAGGAAGGAATTGCTGTATTTCCTGTAGCATATAGCCCGATGAGCAACCTATTTCTAAAATAATAGGCTTGCTTATTGTAAGTAAGTTTTTTTTTAGCTGACTCCGTGTATGTTGTCTGGAAGCCTCATCAATAAAATGCTTATTTCCTACGGAATTTTCGTGATACGCAGTAAGATCGTCATTCCAACCCGCATTGTTAGTGCTATAATGCAATATCTTAGTCCGTTCATTCCCAATCTGAAAATCATTCCCGGTCCATATTGGATAAGGGCCATTTTGCGTAAGTGGAGGGAACTGAAAAGGTAGATTCATTGTATATTATCCTTGATAACTATCCATTTGGAATTTCCATTTTACCTAAAAATTTTTTTATATCCTAAAATAACCGCTAATAAGAGATTTTTTCGTGCTTTAGGATTACCTATATCTTGACGAGATATGCTGAGCTGAGTATATTCATGGCTTAAAAGCTTAAGGATTTTAAAGCATAATAGCAGAATGATGATTAAATCGACATCGTATAATAAATATCAACTTGCTTGGGACGATAGCATTGAAGGTTTTAAGTCCAGGCGTATTTGGATATTGCTGGCTTGGCATGAGATAAAACTTCGCTATCGCCGTTCTACATTGGGCCCATTCTGGATTACGCTAAGTATGGCAATCACTATTTATACGATGGGTGTATTGTATGGCCACCTCTTTAAAATGGATTTAGCGGTTTATTATCCTTTCCTCGCAACAGGTCTTTTAGGTTGGAATTTAATTTCCTTGATCGTTAATGATGGAACGATGACTTTTGTGACGGCTGATCATTTCATAAAGCAAATGAAACAACCTTATTCGTTTTTTATATTTCAAACGGTTACGCGAAACTTTATTATTTTTTTTCATAATATTTTAGTATTGGTTCCTCTGGTATTCTTTTTTTATCTTAAAATTAATTGGAACACATTATTTATCTTTGTTAGTTTATTGATTCTTTGGATTAATGCGGTTTCTTATAGCATGGTTCTCGCCCTTTTAGGTACTCGGTTCCGTGATATACCTCTATTGGTCACCAGCTTAATTCAGGTCGTTTTCTTCTTAACTCCTATTATGTGGTCACCGAGTAGCTTACCCGAACCGTATCACTTTGTTATTGACTATAATCCCTTTGCGCAGTTTATGGAATTATTTAGAAGTCCTTTATTAGGTCTATTACCTTCGGCGTACGCACTGATTACAACTTTAAGTCTAACTTTCTTAGGTCTTTTTTCTGCATTTATAATATTTAGTTGCTACCGCGCTAGAATTGCCTATTGGCTATAATGAGTATTTTTTAATGGCGTTCATACAGCTTAATTCATTATCCATTGACTTTCCTATCTATCATCTTAATGCGCGTTCAATAAGAAAAAGGTTTTTGCGTTTAACCGGGGGGGTTTTACGTAAAGAAACGGCACATACAGTTATTGTTAAAGCCTTAGATGATATCAGCTTTACTATAGAACATGGTGATCGAGTGGGTTTAATTGGTCATAATGGAGCAGGAAAGAGTACTTTATTACGTGTGCTTGCTAGAATATACGAACCCAACCAAGGAAGTATACATATACAGGGAAAGGTGTCTCCTCTTTTGAATGTGATGTTGGGTATTAACCCTGAGTCAACCGGTTATGAAAATATTTTAGTGCGGGGACTTTTGCTCGGGCTTAATCGTAAAGAAATTCAAGAAAAGATGGAAGAAATAGCGGCATTTACTGAGTTGGGAGAATATTTGTCAGTTCCTATACGGACTTATTCTACAGGGATGCAATTGCGGTTAGCTTTTGCGGTGGCTACCTGTATTAAGCCCGATATTTTATTAATGGACGAAATGATAGAAGCAGGAGATGCTAACTTTAAAAAGAAGGCAGAAGGGCGTTTAAATGAATTTATTGAGCAATCTAGCATCATGGTGTTAGCATCCCATTCTAATGAGACCATCCAAAGACTTTGCAATAAAGTGGTCCTTTTAAAAAAGGGGAAACTTCAATATTTTGGTCCTATAGAGGAAGGATTTAAAGAATATCGTAAATTACTATAAAATAAACTGTCCGATAATGAGGGACGAATCAAGGCCAGCTTATCCATTATATGGAATTAAAGACATCCAGTAAAAATAAATTAATACGCTTTATAGAGTTCTTTGGGTTAGCGGTTTTATTATTATTTGCTAGCCTGGTTTATTTAAGCCAAAATCAAGAATTTATCAGTTTGTTTTTTAATTCAGATATCTTGATGCCCATTCTTTTTTTTAAGGATTTATTCTTTAATCATGGGCATTATAAAGATTGGATACTTTCTCCCGCGCCTTATTTTTTTCCTGACATGTTTGTTGCTTTTCCTATTTTGTATCTAATTAAAAATATTTATTTTTATTTTTTAATTATTACATGGGGAATGATAATTTCAATCTATTTTTTCGTTAAATTTATTTATTACCAACTTTTTTCTTTAGAGAAAGCTATCATTTTTTCGTTAATAGCTGTCAGCAGTTTTTTTTTATTGGCTTTAAAAAATCTTTCTCCCTATAACTTAGGCTTGTTTTTATTCTCTCATATGGGAGGGTTTACCGTAGGTCTTTTTTTTATAGGAATACAACTAAACTTGCTTAGTAAAGAGAAGTTCTCGTTATTAAGCTATAGTTTATGTTGTTTTTTAGTCTTCCTCGTTTTCGCATGTAGCTTATCTGATTTATTATTTGTTGTGCAATTTGTTATTCCTACTTTTTTCACATTGAGCTTTTTTTACTTTAAAAAAAATATTAAATGGCATGCTTATTTACTGTTTTCGAGTATAGTCATTTTTCCCGCCATAATAGGAGTGCTACTAACAAAACACCTATCGCCGAAAGATGTCTTAGTAGATTATCTGTCACACCCCTTATTAACGAAAATTTCTGTTAGTACACTTAAATTGCAATTAATCGCCTTAATTCATGTCATTAAAAGTAGTAGTCATTATCTGACTCGGATTATTTTTTCTATATTTTATCTGAGCTTAATTCTTATATTGATTACTAATTTAATTTTTAAAAAAAATATAAAAAATAGATTAGATAAAAGAATTTTTTTCAGTGTATTTATTTTTTTTAGTGTATTTTTTTCGGTTATTTCTCAGTTTTATTTAGTCACTCCAGTGTATGTGGTTGATAGATATTTGGCACCTTTATTTTTTTTTCCTGTTTTATTTTTTTTTATAATTAGTTTTTTAAGTACTAAATTAGTGGCTTCTAAAATATTTTCTTATACGGCCGCTTTATTATTTTTATATATCATTGTAAATTTATTTTTATTAATTAATAAACCGGGATTCAAGCTTAATAAGGATTATTATCCTCCTTATGTACGTTGTATTGATAAAGCCTTACAGGGCTATGGGCATACTGGAATAGCTCAGTATTGGGACGCCAATCTTATTACTATTCTCAGCAAAAAAAATGTAGAGGTTTTACCTGTTATAGATTTATATCCATTTCGGTGGGCAGTTAATGTAACTCAATTTAAAAAGCCTATTAATTTTGTCGTGTTGGATGTGGTTAATGTCCCGCTTTCTTTAAATAAAGAGATTATCTATCGTAGCTGTGGAACGCCTAATAAAATAGTGATTTGTGATAAAAAAGAAATACGTATTTATTTTAAAAGTTTGAAGCTTAAAGGCTAACAGGCGAGACACTAATGATTTGATGATGTGTTTATGACTTGCATTTATGATCCCTCTATCATATCACTAAAATATTATCTGCTTGTATTAGGCTAATTCGGGTAGTTGTAATTTTGAAAGATTTTCTAGTAATTTGTCTCTATCAAATCCCGCAATAAGATTTACGTACCGGAATCTGATAAGGTGTTCATGGGCAATGTGGTGAAAATTGCTTGCAAGCGTAAAATCTAAATAGGAAGTGCCCTCAATGGCAAAAATACAAGGGAAAAACGTTAGCAAGCGCTCTCGAAATTCAGGTAAGGTAATGCGTTGTATGACATTAAGACACCAATGATTCATTTCAAGATAGACAGTAGGCTTGTACTGATTAAGTAGTTTTTTGGCTCCTTCCAGCACAAATAATTCATATCCCTCCACATCAAGCTTGATAAAATCGACTCGATCCATATGGAGTGAATCAAAGAGGCTATCTAATGTTTTGACAGGAACTTCTACAGAAAAATCTTGTGTTCCACTTTGATAAGCGTTGGTTATGAAAGAACCGGCCAAGAAAGAATGTATTCCCTCCATATGAACACTCCCTTCTTTATTGCCTACAGCGAAATTATATGCCTTAACATTATTCACACCTGAGGACAGCAGATTTTTTTTAAGCAAAGAAAAGGTTAACGGAATAGGTTCAATGGCTACAACTTTACCCTGTTTACAAATATTCGATAAAGCTATTGCGGTGAGACCGAGATTAGCACCTAAATCCAATACTTGAAAATTGTCTTCGCAAAAAATTTTAAATCGAGTAATTGTTTCGGGCTCAAAATTTTCATCTATCCTTCCTAAGTAATGTGCATCGCCTTCTATAAGATATTGGTTTGAATCAATAAAAATTTTTCGTTTCATTTATAAAAGGTCCTTTTAGTTGTAAGGTCGTTTGTTAGATAATTTCAATAACAGGGAAAGGAAAGATAAATTTTCCTCCGTGAGTTAAATATTCCTGTTCTTTCCGTAGAATCCCTTCCTTAAAGTGCCAGGGTAATACTAAAAAATAATCCGGTTTCATGGCGCGTGCTTCTTTATCGGAGATGATTGGAATGTGCGTACCGGGTGTTAAACGCCCAAATTTGTCCTCATTAACCTCAGCAATAGCAGGGATTTCGGCTGTCGTTAAACCACAGAGTTGCAGCAGCACATTCCCTTTTGTCGATGCGCCATAACCTAATATTCGTTTTCCATCAGCTATGAGTAAGTGTATAAGTTTTTTAAGCTTATCTCGATGCTCAAACACACGATGTTGAAAATCATGATAAGGTTTAATTGTAGAGAATCCCATACGCTCTTCTTCTTCTAAAAACCAATTGATTAAAGTAAGATCAGGTTTAATCGAATGGTTGTGAATTTTGGTGGCCGTAATAGCAAAACTTCCACCGTTAATATTATTTAAGCTTATTTTAACGGGTTTGAGTTCCGCCGCATCTAATATTTTTTTGATGACACTTAACGAATAATATTCTAAATGCTCATGACAAATCGTGTCATAAGCATTGAGTTGAATCATCGATGGCATATAACTTTGTTCAAAGTGCCAAATTCCATCGTCTGCTAAAATCGATTCAACTTCACGAGCAAAATGAATTGGACTTTCTAAATCGTAAAACATGGCAATAGAGGTTACAATTTTTGCAGGTTGGTTTGTAGCCGAATGATAGTTAGCTGCACTGAAATAGTCAGGAATTAATTTAATTTCCTTCGTGTAATAAGAAGCAAATTTTTTCCCTGTGGGATCAATCCCTATGCGCTGTATATTAGGGTTTGAGTAAGCTTTAAGAAGCGTGCCGTCATTACTCCCGATATCCAAGACAGCATCTCCCGCTTTTAATTGGGTTAATTGCTCTAAATAGAGTGTTTTTTGTCTTAGATGTGCGATCATCGAATGATTAAGCCCAGAACGATAACCGTAATTATCACCATACATCTCATTAAAGTCACAAGAATGGTTTAATTGCAAAAGGCCACTGGTTGGGCACCATACTAATTCTAAAGGCGCAGTGGTAACTATATCCGTTTTGCTTGCAGGAAAAACACCTGTAAGTGCTTGTTCCCCTAAATGCAATACGCTAATTAAATTTTTATCCCCTGAAACTCTACAATGTTCAATTTTTTGATAGCGTATCAAAGTGGTAACCTCCATGGTTAAATTTATAAAGTTTTTTTATGAAAAGATGGATAAAAAATGAGTAGAAAATTGAGTATAACTAAAATGTTTCATAGCATAGTCACGCACTTTTAGCTGAGTGTCTAAAACTTTTTCTCTGTTATCGATTGTGTATAAGATGGCATCGGCAAATCTTTCACAATCACCAATATTAATCAATTGCAAAGAATGAGCGATTTGACCCAGTTCGTTCGTAATCTGCGGAATATTAGTCGCTATAACCGGTGTGTTAAGGTACAGTGCTTCGTTAATTTGTGGTGGAAAATTACCTTCATTTTCCGATGTAAAAACCAATGCGCGGCTTAATTTATAAACCGTGGTTAGTTCGAGATCCGATAACGTAGGTAAGTAAATCAAATAAGGATCGTCTTGCTTTTTGGATAGAAGTTCTGTCGTCAGGACGCCATAAACACGTCTTGTTTCATTATTTTTTTTTAGTCGATTATTTACAATATTAACAATGGTTAAAAAATCATTTAATCGCTTAGAAGCCCTATCCCGTGTGGGATAAAAAATAAATAATTCAGGGAGATTTTTAAATGTGTTTTTTATTTTAGAAAAATCATCGATGGTTTGTGGTTGATTAAGATGGGGTAATGGAAAATAGATAATTTTCTCTTTTTTTACTTTTAACACAGTATTAGGCAGATAATTTTGTGTAAAATTAGAGTTAGTAAGAATCACTTTGGCTTGCTGCGTCATTTTTTTTGCAATATAACGCCAGGTCCAATGATCTCCCATATCCAGTGAATTTTTATAAAAGTGGGGTAAGTAATCTGGCAGATATAAAAGTGTCGGTTTTTTTACGGCATAGGTTTCAGGAAAAAGAAAATAATGAGGAGTAATGAGGTGTGATATAGATTTATCTTGGTTGATGAGCTTTACGTATGCGGGGGAAGTTTTACTCTTTAGGCGAAGCCATTGGATAGGAAAACAAAGGGATAAAAAAAGGTTTTTGTTTTTTGGATTTTTTAAAAACCCAGTTATTTTTTTAATTTTTTTTCTTAATAAACGGGTGTTAAAACAAATTGATTTTATTTTATTTTTTACTTTGTTCAGAAATCGATTTTCATTGCTTTTGTCTACGAGGAGTATTTTTAATTGAGAGGGATCATTCATATACGAGGCAAAAAAGCCATGGATCCTTCCAAAATCACGGCGGCGACTCGTGACGATAAGCTGATTGGGTTCAGCAAGCGCTTTTGCCATCAAACCCGTAACCCGTATTATCCCTTCAGCTGAATAATAGTCCCCCTCCGTTCTTCGTTCAATGTTCGGACCCAACGAGTGAAAAGCAATCACGACAGATTTTTCAGTGGAGTGTTCCTCCATGCGCTTTGTTGAGGTATGATTATACAGTAGTTTTACAGGTGGAATGACCTCATCCGTATTTAAGATTTCGGTCATGGCTTTATCAAAGACAGGCCATACAAAGTGAGGATCGTAGAGTGCCCTTACTTTTTCTTGGCTGTGGATAATTTCATCGCTTAGTACACGATCCCCCCTTTTTAATCGTTGGGCCAGTGTAGCCAGCGCAGGTAAATCCTGAGCTTCTCCGGGTGTAGATAAGCCCTTAAAATAACGAGATAACAAACAACCTTTTAGAAAAATAACCGGCCCGCCTAATGTCATGAATTCAATAGGGGGTAAATAACAGACAGTGGGTTCGCTATAATGGTAAATAAATCCTCTAAGCTTAATAAAAAATTTTAAAAAGTCTTCTCGTTTTAATGTCCCAACAACTTGAGCGTCGGGAACCGGTCGGATTTGTACGCCAAATATCTTAAATTGATTATCTGAAAAATATTGTTTTATGATACGATAACTCCGCCCGTATTCGGTATGATCTAAAATACGCGGGCATATTAACCCCAACCTACTTTCATGCGCGGTACGAACAGCTTGGAATGTCCAATGATCTTTTAACGCCATAACCTCATCAGATAAACAATAAGGGATAATCTTAGTATTCAAATGTTTTAGCCAAACATCCTCTATATTTAAGGTTTTTTCATGGTGTGGACAAAACCAGAAGTTTTCGCGCTCGGAGATCAGATCAAGCAAATGATTGTTAACCATCTGATTAGATAAACGATAAGGTTGTCCATAAACTCTATAGATCACTTTTCCATGATAAACGCTTAAAAGATTTTTCAACCAAGAGGGATCAATCGTCACTATAACGATTTCAAAATATTGATTTAAAATTTCCGCTGCTTTTGGCGGAATCGCGTGATAGAAAAAATTAGTTTTAGATAGAATTGCAATAGCTTCGGCAGGAAGTGTTGAATCCGTCGGCGGTGACCAATCCAGTGTTGCGGATTGGTCAATGATTGAGCTCAAATAAGGGGGGTTAAAGACTTCATATCCTAGCATTCGGAGTCTTTTGAGCTCAGTGGCGACCAGTAATTTGTGCATGCCTAACCAAAAGATCCGTTTTTTTGTTAAAGCATTTATCTTTTTCATTTTGTATTTACTTTTAAATAAAAAAATAAACTTTTTAGACGATCTAGGCTATCTTCAAAATTATGTACATAAGACATCATTTAGCAACTTTCCTTGTGAAGTAAATTTTCTTTGACCCGCAGACGAGCAATATCGCTATCGACCATCATGCCGATTAAAGAAGTGAGTTGTGTTTTTGCTTTCCAATTAAGTTTTGTGTTGGCTTTTGTGGGATCGCCCAACAAGATATCGACTTCGGCAGGTCTGAATAATTTAGGATCAATAATCAGATAATCTTGATAATCTAAGTTGACATGCTTAAAAGCCAGTTGACACAAATCTCTGACGGTTGTGCTATAGCCTGTGGCAATGACATAGTCATCGGGGATGCTTTGTTGAAGCATTAACCACATGGCTTCAACATAATCGCCGGCGAACCCCCAATCTCGTTTCGCATCAATGTTGCCTAGGTGTAGTTCTCGAGTGAGGCCCAGGTAGATCTTGGCGACGGCATAGCTAATTTTACGACTAACAAATTCTATGCCTCTTAACGGAGATTCATGGTTGAATAAAATTCCGTTTGAAGCATGCAGGCCAAAGCTCTCCCGGTAATTAATGGTTATCCAATGCCCATAAACTTTGGCTACCGCATAAGGACTTCGCGGATAAAAAGGGGTTTTTTCATTTTGCTGTGCTGCTTGAATAAGACCAAATATTTCGCTACTTGAAGCTTGATAAAATTTGGCTTTAGGGTGAGTTAAGCGTATCGCTTCTAAAAGATTGGTTACACCTAATGCAGTGACTTGAGCGGTTAAGGTGGGTTGTTCCCACGAAGTTCCGACGAAACTTTGTGCGGCAAGATTATAAACCTCATCCGCTTCTGATATTTCCATCGCACGTATTAAAGAGGCGGGATCTATCATATCCCCATTAATAAAATGAACTTTGGACTCAATATTTATTTCACGCAGACGCCATAAACTATCGCTCGTTCTTCGTGCAACTAAACCATAAACCGTATAATTTTTTTTTAGCAAAAATTGAGCAAGATAGGTGCCGTCTTGGCCAGTTATTCCGGTTATCAATGCTTTTTTGGTCATTTTCAATCCTTCGGCTAACCAGAGAATCGTGAAAAACTCTGAAAATAATTCCACTATTATTAAACGCTCAAACTCACTATACTTACGGTTGGTCATAGGAATAGAAAGCTAGAAGAAATGAATGTTATTCTAAATACGCAAGCTTTGCAATATGCTCTAACCGGAGTGGGTTGGTATACTCAAAATTTATTACAAGGTTTGCAAAAACATAAAAGTATTAATCAACTTCTTTGCATTCCTAATTTAACAAAACCTGATGAGATAATTAAAAAAAACATCCGATTTAAAACAAATTTAAAAAATATTATCAAATTTTTTCCCGGCACTTACTCTTTGTTTAGAAATTATCAAGATATAAAATTTATTAAAAAAACTCGATTTTTAACACAGGACCAATTTATTTATCATGAGCCTTGTTATATATTAAGCCCTTACTCAGGTCCTAAAATTTGTACGATACATGATTTGTCACATATTCATTATCCCGACTATCATCCCAAAGAAAGAGTAAAATATTTAAGAAAACATTTACCTCTCAGCATAAATAAGGCGCATCATATTATTACGGGATCGGACTATACTCGAAATGAATTAATTCGTTTTTTTTCACTATCATCCGATAAAATAACACGTATTTATCATGGCGTTTCTAAAATATTTAAGCCAAGAAATAGGAATGAAATAAGAAAAGTTTTATTCGCTTATAGTTTATATAATAAAAATTATTTACTCTATGTTGGAACTTTAGAACCTCGAAAAAATTTAGAAAATTTAATTCAAGCTTTTAAACAATTATCTGAATCGCAACGTAATAGGTATCCGCTCGTTTTAATAGGGATAAAAGGATGGAAAACCCGGCCTATAGAAAAAATAATCCGTTCATTGAGCAAAAAACAGCAACTTTATTGTTTGGGCTACCTCCCAAAAATAGATATACCTTATCTTTATTCAGGTGCTTATGGATTTGTTTATTTATCCGTATACGAAGGTTTTGGTTTGCCTTTGCTAGAAGCAATGGCCAGCGGTATTCCTACACTTGCAAGCGATCAGTCCGCCATGCCAGAGGTTGTAGGCGATGCAGCCATGTTAGTTAATCCCTTCGATGTCGATTTGATAGCGGATAAGTTAAACCAATTAATTAATGATTTAAGTTTACGGGATAGATTAAAAAATCTAGGGCCTCTTCAGGCCGCAAAATTCTCTTGGGAATCCTGCATAGAGAATACCCTTGCAATTTATCGAAAAATATTAATCTGATAAAAAACGTAATGAATCTTTTTAATGTGCCTTTTTTTATATCTTGACTATAGATTTTTTTAAAAAAATCTTATAAACAAATGTCTTTTTCTTCGTTCATTGAATGAGGAACGCGATCATAATTATCTTTAAATCGGATAATATCATCTTCACCTAAATAATCGCCTATTTGTAGTTCGATTAGCATTAAATTTTTATCACCGTAGTTGCTTAAACAATGCTTATTTCCTAAAGCGATAAACGTTGATTCAAGTTCTTTTAGTGTAAATTCTTTTTCATCGTTTTTTACAGTGGCTAGACCTTCAACCACAGTCCAATATTCACTGCGATATTGATGTCTTTGTAATGATAAACTCGCGCCTGGATAGACGATGAGTCGTTTCAATTTGTAATGCGATCCATGATCTAAAACCGTATAATTACCCCATGGGCGATAGACTGTTTGATGATAACGATAAGCTTCGTGTCTTTGTAACTTGAGTTCTTCAACTAATTGCTTCACCTTTTGAAGATGAGTATTTTCACAAATTAATAAAGCATCCGGTGTATCTACAACGGTTAAATTCCTTATGCCTAATACTCCAATCACACGGTTAGAGGAGTTTTGACTATAAATATTGGTATTACACGTTTCTTTTAAAAAAACATTATTTTTAATGCGATTATTATTTTCGTCTGGTCTTAGTAATGTATTTAAAACATCCCAGGAGCCGACATCAGACCAGCCAAAGTCCGCTGGAATGACGGCGAGATTCTGCGCTTTTTCCATTAAAGCATAATCAATAGAAATCGCTTCCAATTGAGCAAAACTTTTTGGATCTAAATTCAATTTATCCTGAATGGCAATATTTTTTTTAGTGCTTAACTTCCAACATTCTAAAGCTTTGAAATAAAAATCGGGAGTATATTTTTTCACCGAATCTAAGAAAGTGCTGACACTAAAGCAAAAAATTCCTGAATTCCAAAGATAATTACCTTGTTCAATAAAAGATTGGGCATCCTTGTATAGGGGTTTTTCATGAAACTTCTTAATTTTATATCCTGAGGCTATTTTATTAGATTTAGAATATTGAATATATCCATAGGCTGTTTCTGCTTTGTGAGGAATAATTCCAAACATCGTTAATAATTTTTTTTGGGCTAATTGTTTAGCTTTTTCTACATTTGAATTAAATTTATCCTGATTTATAATGATGTGATCGGCAGGTAATATTAATACTATTGCTTCGGGGTTCATTATGGCTTGTATAAACAATGCACTTAAAATAATGGCTGCGGCCGTATTGCGCGAAAATGGTTCCAATAAGAAATTAAATTCTATTGATTTAGAAAGACCGCCTAAATCATTAAGTTCTTTTTTAGTATGGTAATAATACTCAACGTTAGTGACAGTAATAATTTTTTTTACATTCGGTATATTGATAGCGCGGCGATAGGTTTTCTGTATTAATGAATGCGCGTCATCATTTAGCCGGATAAAAGGCTTAGGGTGTGCTTCCCGTGAGACAGGCCACAAGCGCGATCCATTGCCACCGGATAATATGATTGGAACTAGCATCTTCTCATCCATTTTTTCATCCTTGAAGGTTTAAGAGTATTTATAAGATTTTAATTTTACCGGATTTTTTAAAAGCTCTTTATCAATGAAAGGCTTTTTGATTGCCAAAAGGCGAACGTAACTAAAATAATTAGTTTTAATTTAGCCTTTTTTCTTTAATTTTCCATTGAAACATAGCTTTTTTAGGATATCAATAGCCCAGTTTATTTACACTAGGGTGAATAAAGGAGGAGATCTTAGCCCAGCATAACATGACAAATGAATTTTTTTATGTTAGATGTAAACAGATTTTTCGCTCGATGCGAATAGAGTGATTGTGATTGTGGGAAATTCTTAATTATTTTATAGGAATATTTAGGTAAAAAATGATTTATGGAAAACATTTTACATCTAGGTAAGTTTTCGAATGAACAAGTAGGCGGTATTGAGACCGCCGTTAACACATTACTTGTCGGGCTGAGTCTGCATTTTAAACTGTTCAACTTAGTGGCTAACAATCAGTTTAGAAACAAGGTAGTCGAACGAGCAGGATATACTGAATATCATGCGGCTTTAGCAGGAATGTTTGCTCGAACCCCTTTCTGTCCTAATATGCTTTATCGTATAAAAAAACTGCACCAACGTTATCAGTTTTCTATTGTTCACCTGCATTTGCCTAACCCTATGGCTCATTTAGCTTCAGAAATTTTACCCAGGTCAGTAAAACGAATTATAAGTTGGCATAGCGATGTGGTGCATCAAAAGAAATTATTAAGATTCTATCAACCTTGCATTAATCGTTTATTAAAAAAAACGAGTGCATTAATTGTGTCGACGCCTTATTTAGCTGAAAATTCTGTACAAATTAAAACAGCTAGAGATCGCAATGTTATTCGTATTATTCCTTATGGAGTCGATTTTGATTATTTTTTGATTGACAAATATCGAGAAAAAATTGATCAAATTAAAAAGCAATATGCTCATCGTTTTATAGTTTTTGCATTGGGACGACACGTTTATTACAAGGGGTTTTGTTATTTAATTGAAGCAATGAAACAATTGCCCCAAAATATAGTCTTATTATTGGGAGGAGAGGGTTCTTTAACACAAAAATTGCAGCAACAAGTCAAATTTTTAGAACTTGAATCTCAAGTTCATTTTTTAGGAAAAATTAATAAAGAAGATTTGCCTGCTTATTATCATGCTTGTGATTTATTTTGTTTGCCATCCATCGATCAAAGTGAAGCTTTTGGCATCGCGCAATTGGAAGCCATGATTTGTGCAAAACCTGTTATTTCTTGTGATGTCACTCGCGCAGGGAGTAATGTGAATAAAGATGGAATAACGGGTTTTGTGGTATCACCTCGCTGTCCAACAGCGTTAGGAAAAGCAATCCTGAAGCTTTATAAAGCGCCTTTATTACGGCATTCTCTAGGCAGTGCGGCTTATTCTTATGCGAAAAAAAAATTTACTTTAGAAAAAATGGTAACACAGGTCAAAGAACTTTATTATGAAGTTAAATAAAGCGACGCAAAGGCAATTTGTTGTTTTTCTCTTTGTTGGTGCGATGAATACAGTGTTTGGTTATTCTGTTTTTGCTTTTTTTATTTTTTTAAATTTCTCATATTACTTGGCTTTTTTAATCGCAACTTTTTTGGGTCTAATATTTAATTTTATGACAACCGGAAGGATAGTATTTAAAAATAAGAATATTCGATTATTTTATAAATTTATATTAATAAGTATGATTTTATACTTTTTAAATATTGCATTGATTAAAGTAATTAATGCCTATAGTAACAATTTTTATATTTCAGGCGGGGCAACAATGGCTTTAACGGCTTTTTTAGCATTTTATCTAAATGAAAAAATATTTTCAGCAAGAATTACGTGAAAATAAATTGATAGGAATACATCCAAAATCTGAAACGATAAAAGTAAAGGTTAAATTTAAAGAGTTTTCAATCTGCCGTTAAAAAATCTTTTCTAAAATGATGGTTTCATCCCTATCCGCGCCCGTAGAAATAATTACGATCGGTACGCCCACCAATTCTTCAATACGACGTACATAAGCTTGTGCGTTTTCTGGTAGTTTAGACAACTCTTTAATCGGTGTTGTCGGTGTTTCCCAGCCAGGAAGTTCTTCATAAAGTGGTGTGCATTGTGAAAGATCTTCTGGATTGAGGGGTAAATCGGTTAATACGTGTGATCCTAATCGATAAGCCGTACCTATTTTAATGTTTGGTAAAGTATCCAACACATCCAGTTTAGTTAAACATAAACCAGAGACGCTATTTAATTGGATGGCACGGCGTAATAAAACCGTATCTAACCATCCACAACGACGTGGGCGTTTGGTGACACTACCGTATTCATTACCGCGCTCTCTGAGATTATCACCGTCTTTATCGAGCAACTCTGTAGGAAAAACGCCATTACCCACGCGTGTGCTGTAGGCTTTGCTGACACCTAATACATAATCAAAACTACGGATTCCTAAACCACTCCCTGTCGCAGCGGCACCGGCAATCGTATTGGATGAAGTGACAAAGGGGTAAGTGCCTTGATCAATATCTAAAAATGTACCTTGTGCTCCTTCAAAGAGTAAAGGTTGTTTTTGTTGATGGTATTCTGCTAAGCGTGCAGGGATATCCGTAATTAAAGGAACTAATGGTTTGCCTAAGCTTAATAAATGGGTGCATGCTTTCTCATAGTCGATGGTTTCGACGTGATAATAATGTTGAAGTATAAAATTGTGATAATGAAAAAGTGTTTTTAATTTTTCAGCAAATGATAGTGGATTAAAAAAATCATAAAGTCGTAAGCCACGTCGTGCGACTTTATCCTCATAGGCAGGCCCTATTCCCCGTTTTGTTGTACCGATGGCAGTTTTTCCATCTTTCTCACGTGCTTCGTCAAGTGCAATATGAGTAGGTAAGATGATAGGACAAGTTGCGCTAAGCTTTAAGCGCTGAAGGACAGGGATGCCTTGCTGTTCGAGTTCTTCAATTTCTTTGAGTAGCGCTTCGGGTGAAATCACGACACCATTTCCAATGAAGCATTCGACGCCCGCGTGTAAAATGCCGGAAGGAATTAAACGTAAGATGGTTTTTTTTGATTGGATAACTAAAGTATGTCCCGCATTATGTCCACCCTGAAAGCGTACTACCGCTTTAACATATTGTGTGAGCAAGTCAACAATTTTCCCTTTTCCTTCGTCGCCCCATTGGCAACCAATGATGATAATCGTTTTTGACATGTTAAAATTCACTCAAGATTGAATACTTTGACGCATAAATTTGGCAAAAGAGAGCAGGTTGCATCAGCTTTATTGAAGTCCAGTGAATAATGAACTTAGTTTGTTGATTCAAGTTTGCTTTTACTGGGGGCTAAGCTTTTTATTTTTAATGGATTATTTTCTGTATTTAATAACAAACTATTATTCATAGTGGATTGATTAAACCCTTGTTGATAAGCCTGTAGACTGAGATAAAAAGCCGCAAACTCTGAGTTTTTACTGAACGCTTGATTGTAAATTTTTGCAGCTTCTGCATCGCCTTGTGCACGAATTTGTGCCGCTTGTTCCTTTGCTTTAGCTAAAATTAAGCGAACTGAATTATCGGCATTAGCATGAATTAAGTCCGCATTGGCTTGACCTTCGGAGCGCAGTGCAATGGCTTTATTTTCTTGTTCAGTACTCATACTATTGAGTAGACGTGAATTCGTTTCTGCAGAGAGACGTAACTGTTTAAAGCCAATATGAGTAAGTTGAATACCCGCTGTTTTGAGTTGTTTATTGACGGTCGATAAAGCGGAATTTAATTGCAAGTTTGAACCATGAAGTATGAGCTGATTAAACGGAATCGGTGTATTTTTATTATGAAATAAAGTGGCTATTTGTTGGCTAATTAATGATTTAACTTGTTGAATATTATTTTTGGTTTTTTGATAATAACGTATGGGATCACTGATGCGCCAATGGGCATAATAATCGATCGTAATCGGTTTTTCTGGAGAATTATTTTCATCGCTGGTTTCACTAAATACCAGTGTTTGTAAGCGATCATCGAGCAATATCGGATGCATAAAAAAGGGTATTGTAAAATGTAAACCGGGTTTAAGTACGGAGTCTAAGGTTTGCGCACTGTGACTTAATTTTTCTTTAGTCAATAACAGACCTCTATGACCTTCGCGTACGATGGTCATGCTTTGATAAACAATAAAAACTAAACCGATTACAAAACCGAGAAATAAATGAATTTTTTTTCTTAAAATGATCATCCATATCCTCCGGAGATTTCATAACTACTGGGTAGCGTACGCTTTATTTTATTGTTAAGTCTATTACTATTAGTTTTAGTATTTTCTTGCTTTTCGTTAGTCGCTGAAGAAGTAGGAGCGAAATTAGTTTTACTGACAGCGTGTGCCGTATTGGGCTGATCTAATAAGGATAAGGAAAAATGAGATGTGGCATTATTTGCGACAACTAATTTATTACTGTGCGTCATCATGGTTTGTAAGGCAGATAAATAAAGCCGTTTCCGTGTTAATGAAGGAGAGGTTTCATAAGCCGGTAATAGCGCTAAAAAGTGAATAATTTCTGTTTTAGCTTTTAATACGGTTTCTTGTTGATACGTTTTGGCATCGGTTATCAGTTTTTGTGCGCTTATTTTAGCCTGTGGTTCCACTTGAAGTGCATAAACATTGGCAAGCTTTTCAAGCTGTTCTTTATCTTTTTTAGCATTGATGACATCAGTAAAAGCGGCTTGCAGTTGTTCTGGAATTTGGATAGATCCTAACTCAATATTTTTAATGGCTACGCCTGTTTGTTCTCTTATCATTAATGTATTGAGTTGTTTTTGTAAATTACGGGTCAATGAAAAATGCGAAGTGGTTAGGAGTTGGTTTAAAGTAAATTGACTGAGCATGCGATTGACTGCATTGTGCAGTGACTCTTGCAGGCTGAGTAAAGGCTGAGCGTTACTAAAAAGATAATTGCGTGGATTAACGATGGCGTAATCCACAATGACATCAACGTCAATTTTGTTCTCATCTTGCGTTAACACTTTAACAGTAGTGGGAAGTGTATTCACTTTTCCAGAATGGATGAGTGTGTATTGTTGGAATGGTCTTAGTATCCAGTGATAGCCCGCATTCAGTGTTGCGTTATAAACTCCAAAGTGTGTTACAACAGCCGATTCATCAGTGTCAACCTTGAAAATCCCCAACGCTAACCATACGAATAGACAGACAATCGAAAGTAAACCCAGTGCTTTTGCATTAAGTTCTGTGGGTAAAAAAGCGTAGCTAAACCCTAATTTTTTATTCGCAGCCCTTAATTTAAATAAAGCAATAACTTTCTTATAGAGACCACGTAAAAGTGCTTCCAGATCAGAAGGAGTCTGTTTGGGTCGTCCCGTCCACGGATCTTTGTTTTTACTGGGATCACCCGGTTCGTTCCAGGGCATAATGTGCTCCAATTGTTAGCTTTTTAAGATTAGACTTCTAAATCTCATTCCTAATGTAGTTTACCGCTTTTTTAAAGCCGAGGTATTAAAAATTTCTAAGTACAACCTAGGTAGGTTAGACTTTTCGACGCTTAAAGAATTTAACTCATTGACTAATTTAAACTATCTCTGTATGTCATGTCTACATTAGTAGGTGCATTTTAGATAGCTTCGGGTATTATCGCAACTCTATTATTTGAGAAAGGCTTCTTGAATAGAAAGATTCTAATTTTAAGTATGAAAATACACAGTTGATTTATACCATTCCGCTCTCTGCGGCATAGTGGGGTTACGAGTTGAGCTAACTTAACCTGTAATTTCCCTTCAAAGGTACGTACATGTTGAGCAAAGATATCAAGAATTAATCCAGTTCGTCCCAAAACACGACAATGTCATTTTTCTTCTAAGTTGCGTTCTTGGGCCGGACTGAGATCGTAGTTGAACAGAATTAAGTGATGAGTTTCACCGGCGAGGTACCCGCTGCTAGAGCTAGCTCCTGAAATTCTTTTATTATTTTTTCGTTTTTATATTTTTTAAAATAAATAGGGACTAAAAGTGCTAGCTCACCGCTTTGGGGACGTTCAAGCATTACTGACTTCGAGTTCCTCAACGGATAAATTACTACTTTGCTGATCATTACATTCATC
>Ga0222713_10000144_pt1 | contig 75898 bp, 68 predicted proteins | sample C33_649DmetaG_FD_165061 | JGI IMG/M metagenome (GOLD analysis project Ga0222713, IMG submission 165061) | Estuarine water microbial communities from San Francisco Bay, California, United States - C33_649D | ecosystem: Environmental > Aquatic > Marine > Unclassified | place: USA: California...
GTGTGCCTGTAACGATTACTGCGGTAGGACCAGCACCTCTTGGTGGAGTTCCAGGTGGTATTCTTGGTGGCGCAGGTGGAGCTCCCACAGGTGGAGCAGGTGTTGCACTAGGTCCTGGCCCTGGAGCAGGTGCTGGAGCAGGTGCTGGAGCAGGTGCTGGAGCAGGTGCTGGAGCAGGTGCTGGAGGTGTTGTTTGATTACCAGGTAATCTAGGATCATTAGGATTTGTTTGTCTGCCACGTGGTGTTTCTGGTGCCTTTTTTTGTCTAGTTAGAATATCAGCCTGTCTATTGGCTGTTGTTGTTGCTTCTTCTGCTCGTTTGGCTTCTTCTGCTTTTTTGGCAGCATCAGCTGCTTTACGTGCTTCTTCAGCCTTTTTACTTGCTTCCGCTGCCATTCTCTGTTCTGCTTGTATTGCTTCTCGTTCAGCACGCAAAATAGCCTCTCTACTTGCAGCTGATGGTCCTGTTGGTGGAACTGGAGGTGCACCAGCTGGTGGTGCAGGTGCTGCAGGAGGTGCAGGAGGTGCAGGAGGTGTTGGCGGAGTTGGACCAGATGGTGGTTTTGGTGGTGCCGCTGGAGGTGTCGGACCAGATGGTGGTTTTGGTGGTGCCGCTGGAGGTGCTGGTGGTTTTGTTCCAATTGGTAGTTTTGGTACAACAGGAGGAACAGAAGGTGCTCCAGGAACTTTTCTATCTTTAAGTTCGTTCGCTTTTGTTTTTGTTGTAACTTTTTTAGGTTTTCTTCTTATAGATAAAGCCTTAATTATTTCTTTATGGCGTCTTTCATCCTCGTAAGCATCTTCTTTTCTACGATTGTTTCTTTTTTCACGGGAGAGTTTTTCTGTTGCACGTTTCTCAACCATCATCTTATAAATTTCACCAAGATATTCGGTGTTGTTCATATTAGATTTGGTCGATGGTGCAAATTTGTTTTTAATTAATTCACCTATTTTTGATACCGATTTTTTCAAAAGGCCAACGGAATCCTTAGTCTTTTCAGCCACGAATGGACTAGACTTATCATTTCCGTTGTCTTTCTTATTATTACCGAAAAGGTTCATTTAATTGCTTTCTGTCGCTCTTTTAATCTTTGATTTTCTTCTTCCAAATATGAAATTAACATAGCGACATAGATATCTCGTTCCCAAGGTATCATATTTTCAAGTTCAGTAAGACTATACTTATGGTGTTGCATCAATGTAAAGTTAGTCTTGTAGTAATTTTTTAAATCATCATAACCAAGTATTAGGCGAAAAAACTTTCGAGGCCCTCCACATTCAAGTGGTGTTCAAAACCGCATCGTGAACAAGTCAAATCAATGTGTTTTCTCAATTTTGGAATACTATTGAAGAATCTTTCAACATCTTCAAATTGTTCCTGATTCAATTGTTCAATGAAAGCAACCAACTCATCAATTGTCTGTTCTTTCGCATAGTGAAATTGTTCACCATCATAAACATAATCAATTGAATTTGCTATCATATTAAAAGTTACTTCTGTTATATCTTCCAGTTCAATCGAATCTTTAACCAACCTGAATGGTGGATACTTCATCTTAACGATTATTTTATCAGTTAATTTAATTTCAGGATCAACAGGATCACCATCAAATTCTGGTTCAATTTTCGTAACATCTATTTTTGCTTCCATGATGTTACCACAGACCTTTTCATCGGCAAGTTCATTGTTGCAACGATATTTCGTTTCTGAAATTTCACCAACGGATTTTGCTCTTAGTTGCAGAAAATAATATTCAACATCAATAATTGGAAGTTCATCAATATCAACATCTTTACTCAAAGTACATACATTAAGTATTTCTCTGACATTATGTTGAATAGTTGTTGCATCAGATGATTCCATGGCCATCATCAAAGATTTTTGTTCTTTGATTAGGTACGGTCTGTATTTAATTTTCTTTTTAGAAAGTGGTAATTCCAATTCATATGTTGGCACTTCAAGTTTTGGTAAAGCCATAATATCTCCTCAGTTTAATAATTAATAAGTAGGTCCATCCAATGTTGCTATGTTAAATATCATTTCAGATGATTCTGTAGTAAATTCTCTGACAACAGTATCCATAGCAGAATCCAGTATTTCTGTACCCAATCCCAATAACGTGTTGTTTTTCCAGTATGTGTATGCAAAAGTAACGGTCAATTTATGGTAACCTTCACTGTTCCAGTCCAAGTCCAATTGATTCATTGAAACTGGATAAGCATCAAACAAGTTCACAGAATATGTCAATTGATTCTGTAAATCATATTGATTGATTCCCAAATTTACTGCATAATTTTCTTTATATCGAAAATTGTTGTTATATGTTGGATTAATATAGTTTATCCACGTATCGAAAAATACTTTTTGTTCCATACCATCTTCAACAATAAATGTCAAATCAATATCATTGTATGTTGACATGTAAGGATGTTTTTCGATAGGTCCATACGTTTTATGTTCTAATGTAGCTAATGACCTACCTGGAAGTTGTGCAGTTTCGCATCTGTATTGCAAATCACGAGCATATCTAACATACGGTAATAAACCCACAGGAACAGGTATACTAACATCAAACCTATTATTTCTAGCTAAATCGCCAGTAAAACTTTTTTTGAAATCGTTTAGTGAACGTGACATTTAAGAATTCCTTATTTCTTGGACCGAATCTTGCCAAATTTGTTTAGGTTGTGCCTTTTTGAACTGGTGTATTGGTAAATATGTTGCAATATCCCATTCGTTAGGTTCCACAGCCAAAATCCTAGATTTTATGTGGCTGTATAGGTAGTGTTTGATGCAAGGTCTAAATTCTTTCAACTTAGAAGAAGCGTCCAGGATTTGATAGGTGATTCGGATTCTTTTTATTTCATCATTCTCATCGTAGATTGCAAAGTTTAACAACTTTCGCAGGAAAAGAATCCTGTATCTAAGTGGTAAATAGTGTAGGTTTAACCCAATGAACCCGTCAGATTGCCTTTTAAGTGGTAATACCAGTGGAAATCTGTCATAATATGGTAAGTCTGCCTTGCCTTTTGGATCGTAAACAAAATAATACATACCACCCATCAGGAACTTCTGTCTGTCACCTGGTCTAGTCCATCTTTCTTTTTCTCTTGTGATAGGAACAGACAGACGAGTTGGATTTCTAAGTGCTGCAACTTTCTGCAACAACCAACGCAAAGATTCACGGCTCATCGTTTGATATTGAGCCTGTGCTTTTTCTTCGGATAGTGTGGTTAGTATGGATTTTGTTATCATCGGATATTTAGTTACAATCCAAGATGGTCTTCCGTTATTAGTTTAAACTCCCAACCTCTGTCCAAACAATACTCTGTTGCCGCCTTGAATTTGGCCTGATTGACACCCCATGTAGCAACTTCCGTAATATATCTTTTAGTGACCCGTTTTTGCGGTGTTGGTGCTTGTGTTTGTTTCTTTGGTTTCACCTCAAGCATCATGGTTCTAAGTTGACCGTTCTTGTCTTTAACTTTAACAACAAAATCTGGAAAGTATCTGTGCCAACGGCCGTCAACAGGAGAAACATAAGGAATTGTTATTTCTTCTGAGGCCCAAGATACAATATTCGGATTTTTGTCGAGCCAATTCATCACTCGACATTCCCATGATGAGCGATAAATGATATTTTTGTAATCCCCTGCGTATTTTTGAGGATTTGAAGGTCGGAATCTTCCAGAATATGCCATAAATAGTATATATCACTTTTTTAGAAAACAAACAATGGCACAAATCACAATACCAAGGTCAATTGGCGGTGTAAATTTACCTTCATACAACTTTTCAGACAATCCTTTGATAGATTTGTTTGGTGTTGAAAAGAACTTCTTTCTACAGTATCCTAGAGATTTGGGTACCGACTCGAAAGCCCATTCTGTCGTTTTTACAATTTATGAAGTACAAGAATACACTTTGGGTGAATTGGAAAATATGGGAGGCCAGCTGATACAACAGGGTTCGGATTTTATTGGTAATGATTTTGGAGATATGCTTAGAGATACTCTCGGTGGAGTTGGTGATGTATTAAATTCTGGTGTCGATTTCATTACGAACGCATTAACTGAAGGAATAGAATTACCCACAATTCAAGATGTTACAATGAAGGCACAATCTGGTTTTTCAACTGCTATTAACAAACTTCCACAAGCTGGAGAGTTATTATCCGAATTTGGTAGAGTTATGACAGAAGAAAGAGTGAATAGAATTGGTAATATTGCTTTGTATATGCCTGAAAATTTTAATATTTCAAATGCTTTCAATTATGATGATTCGACCTCCGTAGCATCAGCTGCAGGTGCATTACCTTTGCTCGGTAAATTTATAAATCGTGGTACAAATTTTATTTCTGGTAGTAATGATTTTACAAGATTGTTATTTAACAAAGGTGGTTTCGTTTTTAATCCACAAAAACAAATATTGTTTAATGGTGTCGAATTTAGAAATTTTAGTATGTCTTTCACTTTTACACCATATTCGGAAAAAGAAAATACAGAAGTCAGGGAGATAATTAAACAACTAAGAATGTATGCAGCACCAAAACGAAACGACCAATTAGGAAAAGGTATGTTTTGGGTACCACCAGCACTTTTTGAAATAGATTTTAAATTTCACGATAAACATAATGTAAATTTACCAAAATTAAAAAGATGTGTTATCAAAGATATTGATGTTAATTATGCACCAAGTGGTTGGGCATCTCATGGTGATGGTGCACCAGTGCAAACAGTAATAACTATTGAATTCCAAGAAATTGCTATGTTAAGCAGAGATGATATCAACGGAGGATATTAAAATGCAATATTTTAATTCTTTACCAAAAGTTGTTTATACCGACAAAAATAGTATAAAAACGATATATACAAATCTTCTAGCTAGAGTAAGCATCAAACCAAGGATATTAAACAATTTGTTGGTATTTTATGAATATGATATACAAGATGAAGATACACCAGAAATTGTCGCTTATAAGTACTATGGTGATATTAATCGTTTTTGGATTGTTTTGTATTGTAATCAGATGTTGGATCCACTATGGGATTGGCCATTGAGTTCAAGAAAGTTTGAACAATATGTGTTGAACAAATATAATGGCACTTTAAATGATATCCATCACTATGAAAAAATAACAACCATAGTTGATGCTTCTCAACGAATTGTTAACACAAACGTTGATATAATTTCCGAAGAAGATTATGGCATTTTACCATATAATTATGATGATACCTACACAATAGGTGGAGAAACTTTAAGTGTCAATATTAGTACAAAATCGGTAACGAATTATGATTATGAAGTTGCGTTGAATGATTCCAAAAGGAGTATAAAAATATTGAATAAAGATTATGCTTCACAATTAGAAACAGAATTTGTTAATTTAATGAAACCAAATGGCTAATTACGCACAAGATTTTAATTTAGAAGCAATTGATATAATTGCTGACAATGGACAAACATTCAAAATAAAATTACTTTTTGTTGAATTGAATTTTTTTGAAGATATATTTTCTCCTGCCTGCTCAGGAAATGTAGTTGTGCGGGATGCTCTTGGTATAATTGAAAAATTGAAACTGGATGGTTCAGAAATTATACAAATAAGTTATAGTAGATTTCCAAATATACGTGATTCATTAAAAATAAACAGAAAATTTAGATTGTATAAAATCGGTAATAGAAAACCAACAGGCAATAAAACATCCGAATTTTATACAATGCACTTTGTATCAGAAGAATTATTTTTATCTGAACAGATGAGAATAACAAATTCATTTACTGGTATGACCATTTCAGATATGATTTGGAATATTTTGGTAAGAAGCGAAGAAGGTTTAGATGTACCTATAGATAAATTGAAATGGATACAATCGACTTATGGCGTCTATGATTTTTTGGTGCCAAAATTAAAACCCTTTCAAGCAATAAATTGGTTATCATCCTACGCAATACCTGGAGAAAATCTAGGTGCTGATATGGTATTTTTTGAAACAAACGATGGTTTTTATTTTACTTCTTTAAAAACACTGTTTGATGGTGCACCATATGCGACATACAAATATCAACCATCGGACTTTTTAGAATCAAAAATCGAAAATCAATACACAATATTACAATATGAATTTGTAAATACATATGATTCTTTGAGAGCTATAAATTCTGGAATGTATGCAAGCAGAGTAATTGAACTTGATCCTATTACAAGAACCAGAAAAATAACAAATTTCAATAACGCATCCCTACCAGGTTCAACAGGTATTGGAACAGCATTAAACAGATTTGGAAAATATTCGGAAGAAATGTTTGAAAGTTCGGTAAATTTGGTTTTTGGAAATTCCAGTCAACAAACAGAAACATATATACAACAACAGCCAAGGACACAAGGTGATGCTGCGAAAGACATACGTATAAGTACTGCTGTGCCGAATAGAGCAGCACAACTTTCAATGGCCACCTATACGGTAATGAAATGCATTATTCCAGGTGACACTGGTATCACCGTAGGAAGAACAGTGGATATTGCACTAGGTTCATTAGGTCTTGGAGGAACAGCTGAAAAAACAATAAAACCCGAAGATAAATTATATTCCGGAAAATATCTCGTAACAGCAATTCGTCATATAATACAAGAACAAGGTGTGTTTCAAACAGTTTTGGAATTAGCAAAATATACTGCGAGTTTGGAATTCTCAAGTCAACAAAGTGGAGTAATTTAATATGCCTGTAAGACCGAGTGGTAATAAATTTATTGGTAAAGACAACTTTATTTGGTGGGTCGGGGTTATTGAAAATAGAGCGGACAATTTGGGTTTAGGTCGATGCCAAGTTAGAATTTTTGGTTGGCATTCCGAAAATGAAATGATATTACCGACTGAAAGTTTACCTTGGGCGCAACCACTTTATCCAACAAATAATTCAAAGACAGTTTCATCACCAAGACTTGGTGATTGGGTTGTTGGTTTTTTTATGGATGGTATGGCCGCACAAGCACCAATAATGTTAGGTGTATTACCTGGTATGATTCAAGATGACATATTACCACAAAATGTATCGCAAGAATCGAACCCATATCAATCAAATACTAATTAAAATTAGGAAGTAGTATTATGCCATACATAGCAGCAGACGGTAGTACACTATTAACACCAGAAGAATATATCACAAAAGCACAAACTTGGTTGGCGGAAGATTATAATTTGTATGCTGGTGTAAATATAAAACCAGTGGAAACACCACCACTAACTCAAGCAGAATCAATTGCTCAAGCAAGAAATTATAATGATGATAGATTTACACCATTAGAATCAATTGCAAAAGCAAACGAAAAAGCATTGAAACAAGCGTCAGTTCAAGCAAAACCAAATTTACCAACTTTTCAAGAACTTCAATCAACAGTTGCGGAGAATCTCAGACTTTCTTCAATGAGTGAAGCAACGAAAGCGAAATATATAGAACGTGGTTATAACATTCCCCCACCTGTTAGTGCTCCAAATAGTGGTTATGTTAAAGGTGCACCTTCGACAGCATCTTTGGCTAGAGGTATTGTTTTTGGAACCGTTAAACACAATAACAATCAAAAAAGAGCACACGTTTGCGGATTTATTGATGAGATGCGTAAAAATCAGGAATTGAAAAAATTCATTAAAGCTTCAGCACAATATATTAGAGAAGGTATACGTGAAATTTTGAAAATGATTGGTCTTACTGATACATCCGGTATTTTTGCAGCTGCGGCCGCCAGATTAAAAGAGGCGGCAAGATGGTTAAAAACTGCACAAAAATATCTTAAAGATATTATTAATTTTGAAAAATATGTTTTAGCTTATATCACAAAAATTAAAGCTTTAATACAATGGATAATGGGTTTGCCTGCAGCATTGATAGCTTTATTAGGACAATGTTTGGCAAAATTCTTAAAACTTGTTAAAAGTGTCATGGTGGATTTCTTCAAAGAACTTACTGCAAGCGGTGAAGGTGAGGGATTTTCTGATTTGGTTGGTTCTGCAAAAGAACTTGTTGATGAAACAATAACTACTGTAAAATTAGCAACCACAGCAGCCACAGGTGCCGTTTTAATCGCCGGAGCTGCAACAACAGGGCTTTTGATACCGGTATCTCAATCGGAACTCACAGCAGCCAACAAAACAATTAAAAATTACACTGCAACATTGCCTGATGGTAAATACACCGAACCAACACAAAACAAATCAAGACCATAAATTATGAGCGACATTAATAATCCACCAGGATCCAATTTTTGGACAGAACCGGAGTCTGCGGCAAATACGGCTTATCCACCAATTTATCCATATAATCATGTGCAACAAACTGAATCCGGTCACACGTTTGAGATGGATGATACACCAACAAGAGAACGTATTGCAATAACACATCGAACAGGCACATTTATTGAAATGCATCCGAACGGTGATGAAGTACACAAAGTTTATGGTAACGGTTTTACAATCATTGTTTCCAATAAAAATATATTGATAGGTGGTGATTGTAACATACAAATTAATGGTGATTGTAACTTGGAGGTCATGAAAGACATGAACATACAAGTTCATGGTGATTATAATTTACAGGTAAAAGGTGAAACAAACATTAGGGGTATTGGTGATATTGATATTTCTGGTGATGCCGATGTAAGAATGACAGCTGATGAAAATTTTGGTGGTACAATGTATCTTGGTGCTGCTGACCATATCTCTGTGGCATCAGACTTAAACGTTGGTGGTTCAATTCATGCAGACATGTTAAATGCTGAATCTAGAGTAACTGCTGGTGTAGGTGTTTTTGCTGGTCCGGCGGGATTCACAACATCTGGAGGCGTATCTGCTGGTTTCCCAACACCGGCGACACCGGTTGCAGTTCCAGGGCAAATTAACGCACTGACCAGTGTAAATGCTGTTGTATCAGTAAACGCACCATTGGCCAATTTTTCGTTGGCAAAAATTACTGTTATGGACGCAGTTTTAATGAGCGACCAAGTGAATAGTGCGATATATGGTTCACATATACACGGAAATGGTAATATGGGCGCACCAACAACACCACCAATAACAGGTCCATTTGTGTAAGGAGTAATATAATATGGTAGCAGTGGCTAATGCATCAGGAATTTTTCATTCTTTTGGTTATAATTTTGACGATCCAAACGGTCATATACAAGAATTATCGGATGATACAAAAGAACACCTAGAAAGAATGCCACCGTTTGTCTCGGAATGGCAAGCACAAGATATTGCAAATGATGATTTTGATGGTTATTATCAAAATCCTATGCAAAGTGTGACTATGAATATAAAAGACAGTGCGAATACCATTTACATGTCTTCCAATAATGTTGCAAATTTGACTTCTTTGAGAGCTGCAGCACAAGGTTTAGAAGCAAATGCATATTTGTTTTTAACTCACACAAATAAACAGTCTGGAGTAACAGAATTTGATGGTTCCGACAGCCTGACGCCTTATTTGGACCAGGCTATAGGTGCTGGTAGAACGGCATTGTACATAACCAATCAAACAGATGGAATACAAGATACTTCACCTATTATGGGTAATTTTACAAGCTTGTTGATTGAACCGCAAATGGCAGCGAATAGTGAAATATTGACCACATACAAACAACAAGTGCAAAATAGTATAAATGTAATAAGTCCAAGTTCATCAACCACCAATCTGACAAGTACACAGATTACAACAATAACGAATCATATCAATAAAATAAATGATTTTATGAACCTGAGAAGAATTGCGGATATTGATTTTTACGCAAATTTGAGGTATTTTATTGATGCATACAATAAAACCAAAAGATTAAACAATGTCGGAGAAACAGAAAAGTATTTAATTAATAATTTAATTGGTACTGATAAATCTAAGTCAAGAATTGCATAATTACCAAAATTTCGAATTTTTGCGTTCCGGCCCAAGAATTTTCTCCGACAGTTTCAAAAGTCCAAAAAAGCGTTTTACTCCTAGACATAAATAAAAGATGGCAACCATACAGAAACTTTACTCCGATATAGACTTCACACTAGCTAAGAGGCCAGTAGTGAATGATATTGCTTTAAGTTATGACAGTCAAGCAATCATCCGTTCAATAAGAAACATCTTGTTGACAAAAAAATATGAAAAGATGTGGAATCCAGATTTTGGTTCAAATGTTGATGGCCTATTATTTGAAAATATTTCTGCTATAACTGCAACTGCATTAGAAAAAGAGATATCTGTTGCGATAAGAAATTATGAACCTAGGGTAAATCTCAAAAGTGTTGTTGTAACACCATATGTTGATAGAAATGCTTATGATGTTACAATGACATTTTACATAGCAAATGCGACCCAACCAACTACTATAACAGTTTTTTTAGAGAGAAACAGATAAAATGGCAGGTGCTAACTCAAATTTTAACATCACCGAATTGGATTTTGATTCAATAAAAACCAGTTTGAAAAACTACATGAAGGACAACGATGTTCTTCAAGATTATAATTATGAAGGTTCTGCGATATCTACATTATTAGATGTGTTGGCGTATAATACGCAATATAATGCATACTATTTAAATATGGTTGCAAATGAAATGTTCATGGACACAGCATTACAAAGAAATTCTGTTGTATCTCAAGCAAAACTACTAAACTACACACCAAAATCAGCCATTGCACCTTCTGCAACAATCAATTTGACTGTTAATCAAGTATATGAAACTTCATTAACTCTACCAAAATATACAAATTTTCTTTCTGAATCGGTTGATGGTGTAAATTATAATTTCGTGAACATAGATTCAAAAACAGTAAATGTTGTTAACGGTGTTGCACAATTCAATGAAGTAACATTGAAACAAGGTCAGGCTTCAAACTACTCATTTGTCGTTGATGTAACAAATAATCCAAAATCATTCTTTAAAATACCAGATGTGGGTGTTGATACAACAACACTTTTGATATCTGTACAAGAATCTAGTTCAAATAATTTTACCACAACATACTCGGCAGCATCAAATTATTTGACACTGGATGGTGATTCTCTTGTATATTTCTTGCAAGAAGGTATAAATGGTTACTATGAAGTGTATTTTGGTAATGGTGTGTTGGGTAAATCTCTAAAAAATGGAAACATTGTTAGAATTTCTTATGTTACAACAAAAGGTACCGGATCGACAGGTGCAAACAATTTTGTGATAATGAGTACTGTTGGTGGTTATGGCAATACATCTATCACACCAATCACATCCGCATCACAAGGTTCTGTCAAAGAATCATTAGATTCTATCAAGTTTCAGGCACCTAAGTCCTATGCGGCCCAAGGCCGTGCAGTAACAAAAGACGACTACATAACTGCAATTCAACAAAACAATTTAGGTTACTCTTTTGATGCGGTCAATGTCTGGGGTGGCCAACAAAATGATCCTCCAGTTTATGGTCGTGTGTTTGTTTGTATGAAACCAACGGGTGCATATACAATCACAGAAAACCAAAAAGCAAAACTAATTAAAGATGTTTTGAAACCAATTTCAATAATGACTGTTGAACCAACTATTGTTGATCCAGATTATACTTACATTCAAATTACAGCAAATGTGTTGTATGATCCTAAGAAAACCGTACTCACATCAGAACAAATTAAATCTTCAGTTCGTTCTGCAATCAATAATTATGCTAAGTCTACACTAAACACATTCAATTCAACATTTAAATCATCTGAATTTAATAACAGAATCAATGCCGTAGATTCTTCAATCATTACAAATGAAATTTCCATTAAGTTACAGAAGAAATTCTTTCCAAATTTAACCACACCGACAACATACAAGTTGTATTATGGTACTGAACTCAAGAAAGGTATGTTCTTAACTGGTATCTTGAGTTCACCAACAGTTGTTTATAGAAACCCATTAAATTTGGCACAAACAATTCAAGGCCTTTATGTTGAAGAAGTGCCCTCATCTACAGGTGGTGTCGAATCAATCACTGTTACTAATCCAGGTTTTGGATACGAGTATCCACCAGTAGTCACTATATTGGGTGATGGTTCTGGTGCAACTGCACAGGCTGTGGTTGTTAACGGTGTCATCAAGAGTATAAATGTATTGACAAAAGGTACAGGTTACACTTCAGCAATAGTAACAATTACAAATTCAGTGAATGATACAACAGGTACTTTAGGTGCAGCAACTGTTGCACTTGAGGGTAAATATGGTACATTGAGAACATACTATAATGACACATTAAATGTCAAAACAGTATTTAATGGAAATATTGGTACAGTCGATTACAATGCAGGTATCATCACACTAAATGCATTTGCACCAATAACTGTTGACAATCCTTTGGGTCTATTAACATTGACCGCAACACCAACAACAAGTATTGTTTCTTCTTCTTACAACAGAATCATTACGGTGGACGAATATGATCCACAATCAATCATTGTTAACGTAACAGCCAAATCAACATGATAGACAACGGCCAACTAACTTCATTATTGGTCAAGAACCAATTACCTGAGCACATCCGTGACAATGATGAATACCAAAAGTTTCATACATTCATTCAAGCATACTATGAATGGATGGAACAAACAGGTAAAGTCACCGAAAGAACTAAAAATCTTTTAACTTATAAAGATGTTGATACCACAACAGAAGAATTTTTAGATTATTTCACGAATGACTTTCTACCATTCTTTCCAAAAGATACACTCTTAAGTAAAGAAGAAACAATCAAAGTCGCAAGACAACTGTATCAAACAAAAGGCACTCATGCATCTTATGAGTTTCTTTTCCGTGTATTATTCAATTCAGAATTTGAAGTGTTTAATACCAAAGAAGCCGTGTTCAAAGCGTCTGCTGGTACATGGTATGTTTCAAAGAGTTTAAAACTTGCATCAAGTAACCGTAATTTTTTAAACACCAAAAACCTAAGAGTATTTGGTTTAGAATCAAAATCTATTGCCACCATTGAGGCTGCGGTTCTAGTTGGTGACAAGACAGAAATTTTTATCTCCGACATTCAACGTTTGTTTGAGTCTGGAGAATTTATAAAGATTGTTGATTCAAATAATCAAGATGTATTATTTGATGATGAAATACTTACTGCAAAAATTGTAGGTCAAATCAGTCAAATCAAAGTCAACTCAGTAAAACGTGGTTCTTTGTATCAACCAGGTGATCCTGTTGTTGTCTATGATGGTATGGATGATGTTACTACTGGCGTTGGTGCATCAGCTTTCGTTTCAGAAACAACAAAAGGTTCCTTACAACGTATTAGTGTAGTCAACGGTGGTTTTGGTTACTCATTGAAACCAAATACAATAGTGACAATACCAAATGGTGGTGGTGCCAAAGCAAACGTGTATGCACTAGCACAATACTTGCCACCTTCATACACAATCGTAAATGGTGGTACAGGTTATAGAATTAACGATAGAGTAATCTATGATGATTCACCGTTTGCGTTTGTTACAAGTGTGGATGAAAACGGTTCAATAACAAGCATAAAATATGTGCCTTCTGTGAATGCTCAAGCTGTTGTAAGTCTTACTGCAACAGTTGAGTCATCAAATCCATTGGCAGAAAATGCAGTGATTAAAACCGCTGCAGCTGTTAGTAACGCTCGAGCAAATGTTAGTTATATCACCACAGATGTTATTGGTTTCAAAGAAGATATTTTAATTGGAAACAGTCAATTCTTTTTCGCAAACATGGCTACTGCCAATGCAAACACTAGATTGATTGATGCTCTATCATTCTCTACACTAGAAACAAGTTCAATCTTTAGTATGATTGTTGACAACGGCGGTGGTGGAATTTCTTCTATACCAGAGATTAATGTTGTGTCAACCATACCAACAGAAGATGAGAATGATGTTTACTCTGCCGCACATTCTGATATTGCACCTCTTGGTATCTTAGCACCAATTCAAATCATTAATGGTGGTGGTTGGTATCAGGCAAACGACAGGATAGTATTCAATGGTGGTTCAGGATATGGTGCATATGCAAACGTGACCTCAGTAGGTGCAAACGGTGCAATCACCGGTATTTCTTACTTGTTTGATCCAGCTGATCCTTTTCCATTGTATCCATTGGGTGGCCAAGGTTACAAGAATGAATTTTTACCATCAGTAACAGTTAATTCAGCAAATGCAACTGCATCTGGTGCTGTGTTGACTGTACCTGGAATACTAGGTACTGGTGCAGAATTTTCTTTAGTTGTAGACCGTGTTGGTTCTGTTACAACTATTTCGTTGGACAATTACGGTGAAGATTATGAATCTCAACCAGGTGTGTCATTAAAGGTACAAGATATTGTTGTATCAAACGTTGCGATTGAAAACTTGCCACGTAAAGGTGAGTATATTTACCAAGGTCCAACAATTAACCTAGCAACATATACTGCTAGAGTTAATTCAATTTCATTGTTGGCTGCTGATGCAAACACCGAGTTGTCACTATACAACCTACAAGTGTTTAACTACAATGCAAACCCAAATCCAAATTTGATGTTGAAGATATTAGGTGAAGATAGAAACATCAACTTGAAAATGGCAAATTCTACTTTCCCACAGTTTGCAAAATCATATACTTATTTCGATGCATCAGGCAATAGAACAGTATTCACAAGACAATACAACAAACAAGGTTACATCACATATGGTGATGGTTCCGCAAAAGCCAATGCAACATTCTTAAATGGTTTGGTAATTGGCCAAGGACAATATTTGACCTCACAAGGACAACCAAGTTCATTTGACATTATGCAGGACGATAGGTACAATAACTTTACCTATTTGATTACAGTTGATAAAGAGATTTCAAAATACAGAGAAGTTCTATTGGGACTATTGCATCCAGTTGGAACAAATGTATTGGGCCGTTACGGTCTGAAGTCCAATAATCAAGTTGACTTACATGGATATGACGCATTATATTCCGCTAATCCATTATCTTATTATCTTGGTTCTTATGTGAATGATGCGGTAACAATTGTGACCGATTTTGACAACAAGAGTAATAATATAATCCGATTCAATAGTCTGCTTGGTGCACCTTTGGATCAAATTGTAACACCATATTATTCATATATTAATATAGAAACAAAAAATGGTCCAAATGTTCATTCATTAATTGTTGATGTTGATGCGGAAGCAAATACGGTTACACTTGAAAGTAATGTTTGGTTGACCTATGCAAACGTTGCGGTGGTAACAGGCAATTCTGGTTCCAACGTACTAAATATTACATCATTGACTGGTCTATATGACTTGATGAATAATGGAAACTACAGTGACAGTGAATATCCAATAAGAGATATCGTTTATAAAGGTGATGTTGTTCTTGTGGACAATAACACAAGTAAGACAGTCAACACAGTTGATTATATTAATGGAAAAATTTATCTAACAAGTAACTTAAGTTCAAATGCAAATTCTTACCTTGATGTAAAACGCACCTTTGTTGCAAATAGTACACTAACATCAAGTCAAATAAAATTATATGGTCCAGTTGGACTCACATACATACCGGAAATCACCACAGAAGATGGTGATAATATTACAACAGAAGATGAGAACATAATCCTATTGGGGTAAACAATGTCAACAGTAAAAATTTCGCAACTACCAACACTGGCTAATTTAGATGCCAATACATCCAACAGTTTGTTTATGGGTGTGGATGTAACCTCGGGTGTTACTGGTAAATTCACCGCACATACACTTGCACAAGGTTTGTTTTCAAATGAAATCTTGAACGTTGGTAACAACCAGACATTCTTACCAAACACTATTGCACAATTTTATGCGTCAGGTAATTCTTACATTCAAACCAACATTGTAAATTCAAATGATGGTGGTACGGCCGATATGGTAATTACTGCCAATACGGGTACAGATACAACATACTTCGTTGATTTTGGTTTTGCAAATAAAGATTTTGTTCCTGGTTCCGAATATAACAGTCTAGGCACCGCAATTTATCCGTTAGATGGTTACCTTTATGTACAAGGTGATGAAGGAGAACTCGGTGGTAACTTAACGATAGGTACAACCACAAGTAACACTGAGATTAAATTTGTGGCTGGTGGTTATAATGCAGGAAATGTAATTGCAAAAATTAAACATGGTGGTTTTTATTTGGTAAACGACCATACATTGACATTCTCCGATGGCAGTGTACAAGAAAGTTCAGCAATATTTGCAGAATCATTTGCTAACGGTGCATTTGTACATGCCAATGCTGCATATACCACAACAAATACCAACGTAACATTTGCTGGTAACGCATACGATAAGGCAAACTCTGGTGCAACCTTTGCTAACGCAGCATTCACAAGAGCTAACTCCGGTTATGGTGTAGCAAACTCTGGTGCATCATTTGCTAACGGTGCTTTTGTTATGTCTAACTCTGCATATGCCGCAGCAAATTCTGGCGCAACATTTGCCAATGCAGCCTTCACAAGAGCTAACTCTGCATATGCAAAGGCAAACTCGGCACTTGCAAATACATCAGGTATATTCGATGGTTCACTAATCATTACACAAAACTTGGATGTTAATTCATCAATCAAGTTTGCAAATGCAACATTCACATCAACACAAGGTTTGGTTACAATCAGTGCATCAAATACTGGTGCAACTCAACCAACTGGGGGTGATGGTTATGTTTTACACATGACTGGTAAACATAACATTCCCGTTAGAGTAGTATCCGATTCTTTTGGTGCCAACGGGCAACTCGTTTTCCCATTGTTTGGTGGTCGTGCAGCAAGAGGTAATGTAACTAATCCATCTGCGGTTCAAACAGGTGATGTTCTAACACGAATTGGTGCAAGTGGTTTTGGTGAAACATCATATCAATCTGGTGGTACGTCTAGAATAGATTTTGTTGCAACAGAAAATCATACAGATACATCCAGAGGCACAGCAATTAAATTCTATAATGTACAAGAAGGTTCAAATACATTATCAGAAATTGCCAGTTTCAATGCAAACACAGTTACAATTACTGGTGTAGTTAATCCCGCAAAAGGTTTCATCTATACACCTAGAATTCTACAAGGTGCTCAGACCGCAATCACAATCGACTTTGCAACAGACTCTATGGTTCGTGCTACATTCTCAGCAACAGTAACAAACACACTCGCAAACTATGTTGCAGGTAAAATTGTTGAAGTATGGTTAACAAATACAGCAGGTAACGGACAAACAGTTGTACACGGATGCTTGGCAAACAACTCGACTATTGGCGCAACTTCATTAACGGTTGCATCTGGTCGTTCAGTCTACTTAAAGTACTTTAGTATTAGCGGAGACAATGCAAATACTTTCGTTGCAGTAACATACGCATAATAAATAAATCATGGCAAATAAAAATATACTTACAAACGATTCAAAGGTCTCTCAAATAGACCTGTTGTATTATGCACCAGTTGCAGTGGTACCACCTGCAATCACAACACCAATTCATTCTTACTATTGTTTCTTGGCCAAGCCAACTCCATGGGTAGACGATAATAATCCAAACACACCTACAACTGATTTGAAATCTATCAAACAGATTCAAAAGAATATTTTTGTTACGAAACAAATTAAGACCAGTGACATTTCACCAGTCATTCAACGAATTGATTGGCAAACAAATTGGATATATGATTACTTCCGTGATGATGTTGATATGTTGACTAAGGATGAAAATGGTTTTCTAACCAAATTATTCTATGTTAAAAACAGGTATGACCAAGTTTTCAAGTGTTTGTGGAATAATAATGGTGCAGAATCAACAAGAGAACCGTACTTTGAACCTGGTACATATTCAGCCAACAAAATTTTCCAAGGTGATGATGGTTACAAATGGAAATTTATGTATACCATTGACACCGGACTGAAACTGAAATTCATGGACAGAGAATGGATGCCGGTGCAGGTGGGTTCAAACACGCCAAACCCATTGGTTACCAGTGCAGGTGCAGGTAGTATAGATGTTATTAATGTCATAGATGGTGGGTCAGGATACGACACGGTCAATGCGGTTGTGTATGTCACTATCACAGGTGACGGAACAGGTGCAACTGCATCCGCAAACGTGGAGTCTTTGGTGGACGGTGGTTCAATCAGAGATATTATTGTGGTAAATCCAGGTAGTAACTATACATATGCCAACGTTGCAATAACTTCCGCAATTGGTGGTAATGCAAACGTTACATGGGCAACTTCACCAATCGGCGGCCACGGATTTGATCCAATTTCTGAATTGGGTTGCGGTCACCTCATGTTGACTGCTGAATTTGATGGTGATGAAAATGGTTTTATACCCACAGATATTGACTACCATCAAGTTGGTATTTTGGTAAATCCAACAACAAAACAATTCAATCCAAATCCAGCCAATGGTGTCATCTATAGTACAACAACAAATGTAGTTGTAGCACCAGGTTCAGATGCGGGTTATACACCAGATGAATTCATATATCAAGGCACTTTGGAGAATCCATCATTTTATGCAAACGTTTTGAGTTTTGATAGTGATTCCAACCTGATTAAGCTGATAAATACAACTGGAACTCCAGCAAATAACAGTCCAATATTTGGCCAAGATTCAAAGACAACAAGAACATTACTGTCATACAGTACTCCAAATTTTGCAGTTCATTCTGGTTATATGATTTATGTAGAAAATAGATCCGGTGTTCAAAGAAGTACTGATGGTATAGAACAATTCAGATTCGTATTAGGTTTCTAAGGGAAAAAAATGGCTTTAAATTTTAACGTTGATCCATACTATGACGATTTCGATGGAGCGAAAAACTTCCATCGCATATTGTTTAAACCTGGTGTTGCTGTACAGGCAAGAGAATTAACGCAAGCACAAACAATATTACAAAATCAAATCACCAGTTTTGCTGATAACATTTTCAAGCAAAATTCTCCTGTTACTGGTGGCCAAGTTACAACCAACTTTGACGTAAAGTACGTTAAAATCCAATCATCATATAATGGTATCACGATTGATGTTGAAAACTTTCAAGATAAACTAATTAGAAATGCCACCGGTACTGTTGTTGCAAGAGTGTTGACAACAGCTGTTGCTACTGGCACCGCAGATGAAGGTGATCCTGCAACATTGATTGTTTCTTATAAAACAGGTACAGAATTTAGTGACAATGAAGTTATATACGATGCAGATTCAAACTTAACTTGCCAAGCAATGCCTAGTGCTGCGGTTGGTTCTTCATCTATTGCATCCATTTCACAAGGTGTTTTCTATGTTCTCGGTAACTTTGTACAAGTATCACCACAAACTGTTATACTAAGCAAATACGATAACACACCATCTAAACGTGTTGGTTTAGATATCAGTGAAACAATTTATGACTATGCAAACGATAATTCTTTGTTGGATCCAGCAGTTGGTGCATCTAACTACCAAGCTCCTGGTGCAGACCGTTATGTAATCAGTTTACAACTATCATCTAGACCATTATATTTTGGTGATGATGCATTGTTTATTGAACTTGTTCGCATAGAAGATGGTAATGTATACAGAATGGTTGATGGTTCAGTCTATGCAACTATTGATGATTACTTTGCAAAACGTGATTATGAAACGAATGGTGACTACATCATTCAAGATTTTAAATTTACACCTAAAACTTATGATGAGGATGCCAACAAATACACAATGAGTGTTGGACCAGGTTTAGCATATGTACATGGTTACCGTGTAGAAAATCCTTCACCACTCAATATAATTTCGAATCGTGCAAGAACTACAGCTACACAGGAAAACGAACCTGCTTTCATAGATTATGGTAGTTATTTCTTAGTTAGTAACGTTGCAGGTACTGGTGAATATACTTTCCCTGTAACAACAGCCAACACAGTAGATTTCCACTGCGTTGCCAACACAGATATCAATACTGCAAACTCGACAACTTACAATTCAACATTGGTTGCCACAGCGTATATCCGTGGACTACAATTTCAAAGTAGTCCAACAAATGGTCAGGCAAATACATACATATTCAAAGCACACGTTTATGATATTGAAAACAAATCAATTTCAGCAAATGTAATTTCTGCAAACGCAACATCTATTACACTTCCTTTTATTAATGGAAAAACTTCAGGTGTTGACCATGCTTATGATGGCGTAAATGTTACCATTTCTAAAGGTACTAATGCGGGTGAAACAAGAACCATCTCCAATTACAATGGTTCAACAAGAGTTGCAACAGTAAGCCAAGAATGGAGTGTTACACCAGATAGCAGTTCCGTTTATGTTTTGAACTTTGATACACCAGATATTGAGTCTATGGTGTTTACAAATAGTGATGGAACATATCCAAAAACAAGATACGCAAGTGCTGAGATAGACAATACAGGTAAAGTCGGAAACGTGGCCACAGGTGATGCCATATTTGAAAATCCAAACATACCTGAAATGATTTACCCAATCGGTAATCCATATGTGTCAAGTATTACATCAACATCTTACACAACATATCAAGAAATTAAAGGTGTAAATTTTAACGTTGATGGTGATACATTATCCGCTACATTATCATACACAGGAAGTTATGCGGGTGTTATTAAACATTTAGGTAATGAAAACTCAACATTGTCTAATGATGTTGTTGAACAATGTTATACAATTATTGTTACTGATAGAAAATCAAATAGTACATTGACTAATGGCCAAGTTGTGCCATGGACAGTTAGTGGTAGAACCGTTAAACTAAATGATGTTGGTTCTATAGCCACATTTGAAACAGAAACATCAGATTTAACTGCATTTACCGCAACAATTATTGCAAAAGTTTTTGTGGTCAATGCTTCAAGTACCAACCACGTTCTAAGAATCAAGAATCTTGTTACTGGTAATACAACTGCTGTATCAAGTAATGCTTCAGGTTATATGACAACTGTGGCCACAAATACATTTGTTGATGATTCAGCAAGTTCAAAAGGTCATGTTTACATCAAGGCTGCTGGAGTTGTTTCAAACGGAACAAAACAATCATTGTATTTGTCTGACGTTAAACAACTTGTAAAAATCATAGATACGAAAACTGATATTTACCCAACTGTTGCTATGTTGACAGACGCTTCTTATGATGTTACAAACCGTTATACGTTTGATAGTGGTCAAAGAGATAATTACTATGACCATGCATCAGTAACATTAAGACCTGGTGCTGTGAAACCTACTGGTAATATTCTCATCATTGTGGATTATTATAAACATAGTGGTGGTGATGGTTACTTTAGTAAAATGTCATACATTGACAACTCAAGTTCAGCAGAAAACTACAATCAAATTCCTTCTTACAAAAGTAAATATGGTACACAATATAGTCTAAGAGATTGTATTGACTTTAGACCAGTAAGACTTAATGCACAAACACAATTTGTTTTCCGTCATACCGATTCAGACTTGAGTGTAGGTTCATTGTTACCAGCTGATTTGTCAACCTTTATTTGTGACTATTCATATTACCTAGGTCGTAGAGATAAATTAATTATTACTAAAGACAAAGCAATTCAAATTATTGAAGGATCACCATCCATCAACCCACTATTACCTAGTGAACCAGAAGGTGCATTGGTGTTGGCCAATATTACGCACAAACCATACACCGGTAATATACCAACAGAAATGAATACAGGTTTATCAGACCTATCTGTGCAATCTGTTCAACACCGCCGTTATACAATGGCTGATATCGCTGGTTTAGATACACGAATCAATAGAATCGAATACTATACTGCATTAAACGCATTAGAACAAAATGCAAACTCATTACAAATATCAGATTCATATGGTCTAAACAGGTTCAAAAACGGTATTATGGTAGATGACTTTTCTGGATACGCTGCGTCAGATGCAGGTATTACAGATTATAAAGCATCAATTAATCGTAGAACAAAACAAATGACAGCAAAACAAACTGTCAAGAATTTCCCATTAAAGAGCTTGGCCTTAGCATACAACATGGAAAGACCACGAAGTTCTGTAATTTCTAGTTTTAATTTTGCGAGAACAAGTGATGGTTATACTAACTATTTCTCACTACCATATACAACTACCAATATTGTTGCACAAAAACTTGCAAGTAGAACAATAAATATCAATCCCTTTTCTGTAACAAATGCAAAAGGATTAGTAGCACTATCACCTAACGTAGATAATTGGGTTGATACATCTCACTCTCCTTCACTGTTGATTGTTGATCCAGACTTACATATTTGGCAAAGTTCCGATGAAATTAACACATTGATTTCAGGTGACTGGCAAACAGTTTCCGGTACAATGACACTGCAAAAAGAAACTTCAACTTCAAGAAGTTGGGACAATAGATGGGTTGATAATCGAACACTAGAACACATTACGGAAGTTACAACAACATCAACATATAAGAAAGTAACAAATCAAACTGGTACCGATTTACTAGGTGCATACAGCCAGATAGATAATACATATTCATTGAATAATGGATATATTAATGACATTAGTATTCTTTCATGGATTAGACCACAAGAAGTTGTTATCCGTGCTCAAGATATGTTGTATAAAACAGAAATACACGCTTTCTTTGACACAGTAAATGTTGATAACTACATCAAGAAAGCAAACATTATTGAGTTGACTAATGTTGTAGGAAAATTTAACCAAAATGATATTGTTGGATACTATTCTTCAGGTACATTTGTACCAACAGGTATTGTTATTGGCATTTATGATTATCCAAATAATGATAATGTAAGATTGTATGTTTCTGGTGATGGTGCAACAACAACATATCATAGTGGAAATGTATTACAAAATGCTTTCTTCGATGAAGATGGTGTATATCAAACAAGCGAAGCACAAGGAACATTCAGTAGTCAAACACACAATGGTGGTTTGATACAAGCAGTGAATAGTTCAACATCAATAACATTGTCTACTTTGGCTTCTTCAACAAGCACGGACTATATTGGAAGTAAACTATACATTACACAAGGTGTTGGCAAAGGACAATCAGCGATAATTACTGGTTACAACGGAACAACCAAAGTTCTTACATTAGCCACAGCAATAACATGTTCAGTGAAAGATTTATATTCTATCGGTTCTTTTGTTACGGATGAACAAGGTAGTTTCTTTGGTGTTTTCACGATACCAGAAAGAACTTTCAACAATGGAACTAGAGTGTTCCGTATGGACAACCGTTTCAACGGAAATGAATCTACTATAACAACTTTTGCAGAAGGTACTTTCTATGCATCTGGACTACAGGTCAATAAACAAAATATTGATTTTGGTGCATCACCATCTGGAGCAAAAGATACCTTTACACAAACAAAGAAAAGAGATGTTGTAACTTCTGAAACCAGAGTTACTAAAGCACAAAGATTTTGGTATACCAAACACGATCCTGTTTCGCAAACATTTATTATTGACAAAGAAAACTTTGCAAATGGAGCATACATCACTTCTGTCAGAGTATTCTTTGCAACAAAACCAACCAGTGATACTGCGCCAGTAACTCTATCTATTGTGGGAACACTAAATGGTTATCCAAATGGATCAACGTTAGACAATTCTATTGTGGTTTTACCTGCAAACCAAATTAAAACATCATCATCACCACAATACTTGGATGAAACAACATACACAGAATTCGTTTTTGATTCACCAGTTTACATTCAATCAGATGTAATGTATGCAATAATTTTAAGGTCACAGTCAAACGAGTATACATTATACACAGCTGCAAACGGTGACCAAGCATTGCCCTCATCTGTGAAGAATCTTGCAACTGATCCATATCCAAGTTCAATCACAAAGATTGCAACAGCACCATATGTTGGTTCATTATTCTTGTCACAGAACTCACAAACATGGACAGCGGATCAAAACCAAAGTTTGATGTTCACCATCGAACGTGCCAAGTTTGATATAACAAAAACACCATCAATCAGAATGGTTGTTCCTAAGAAGATGCCATCCAGAACTTTGATTGAAAATCAAATTGATTATTATATCAACGCAAACACAATGGTTAACAAAGTTGGAACAACTTCAAATGAAGACCTGTTGGTTGGTGCATTTAATCTTACAACTACCGATTTTATTCCATCATCGACTTCAATAACATATACATATTCAGCTAAATTACAAAGTAATACTGAAACATCCGAAGTTAATATTAATCCAGGTAAATATGGAACAACAATGTACAACCATATCTATTTGAATGATAACAGAGGTGAGAGAATAATTGAAGCCAACTCAACAACATCATTCTCCATGTATGGTTATTTGGAATCAACTGATGATGCAGTTTCACCTATCATTTCAGATGCAGGTACATCTGTATTCACGATTGAATATGATATAAACAATTGTCCACTATCAAACGGTTTGATTTCTATCACCAATAATGGTAGTGGTTACAATGCAAACTTAACATCCGTTACTGTTTCTGCACCAACAGGTAAGAATGGTGAACAAGCATATGCAACAGCCAATGTTGTTGATGGTATTATTGATGCAATTTATATCACTACTCCAGGTGCCGGTTACATTGAAACACCAACCATCATAATTGCTGATGCAAACGGCACACCAGGAACAGGTGCAACCGCAGTTGTTGCGGGTGAAACATCATCCAGTGGTGGTCCAGCAGCAACACGTTATATAACGAAAAAAGTTGTACTAGACGGTGGTTTCGATTCAGGTGACCTGAATATTTACTTATCTGCATATCGTCCACTTGGAACTGATATAAATGTATATTACAAAGTTTTGAGTAGAAATGATACACAAAAATTTGATGATGGTTACTGGCAATTAATGACAAAAACCAACAGCAGTGATGGTAAATACTCACAAGCAAGAGAAAATATACATGAATATACTTTTGCACCTGGAACTTCAGGTAAAGAACAAGGTTTTGTTTCATACTTGAGTAATAATGGACAGACGTATTATACATTCAGTCAGTTTGCAATTAAGATTGTGTTGACAACAACAGACAAAACTCTTGTTCCTTATTTGTCGGATTTAAGATGTATTGCTTTGCCACCAAATACTAACACGGTATTCTGATTATGCATTTATTAAAGGTACAAGGCACCAAACTGGTGAGGGATCCTAGGAGTGGTGCCATTATCAACCAAGACAAAACTGGATTAGATGAGTACTTGGCTAGACGCCGTGGTATGGAGTCTCAAAAGGAAGAAATAAATAAAGTAAAGTCTGATATCATAGAAATGAAACAAGACATGACAGAAATAAAAAGTTTGTTACTAAAACTATTAGAAAAAGGTTAAAATGGCTAATACAGTTACCACATTAAATTATGCCAATACATTCGGCCATTGGTTGGCTGCAACTGACGCATTGATTGCTGAAAATAATACATTGGCCAAAGATAATTATGTAAAAGATTCTGGTACAATTTATCTTTCAGAGGGAACATTAAACGCTTTACAATCAAACGGTAACGTTATCGTACAAAAAGCGTTGATGGTCCAAGGTGTTGGTTCTTATGCAACAGTTCAAAATGATTTGACAGTTGAACGCCAAGGTCTATTTACCAATACCGATTTGAGTATTGTTGCAACAGGTAATGTACAAGTTGGGAATACATTGATTGTATCTGGTGCAGGTTATGGTGTTCAAGTTGATAATGATGCGTTGATTGGTGGTGATTTGGTAATTGGTGGTAACTTAGAACTAAACATTCTAGAAGCTAGACAAAAGGTCAACACAGAAACTTTGTCTGTAACAGGAACAACATACACCAACAAACTGCAATCAAATAACCAAGTTGTAACTGGCATACTCACTGCAAACACTAACATATACACAAGTCGTTTACAGTCAAACACTTCTATAACAACAACAGAAATTCAGGCTAATACCGTAATTAATGCTGCCACAATTTCTGTAACTACTGGCATGTATGGTAATTTACTACAAGCCAACTCAAGTGTTAATACTTCAAATGCATCCATTGTAAACACAGTATACACCAAAGACTTGCAAGCCAACTCAAGTGTTAATACTTCAAATGCATCCATTGTTAATACATTGTATGCAAAAAATTTGGTTGCTAATTCTAAAATAACTGTGCCTGATGCTTATGTTACATCGAATGCTCATATAACTGAGAATATATTTGTTTCGGGTTCAGGATATGCATATGATTTTTATGCAGCAAATACCGTGTTTAGTGATTCCATATATGCGAATACAGTTTACTTCCAAAACAATCTTACAACTGTAGGTAATACCAATTCTACATCATTTTTTGCATCTTCAAATATAACCACACAAACACTATATTCATTAGATTCTTTTGGTGATTATCTTACTGCAAACCTACACATTTATACACCATCAATTGACGTTGAGGGTACCACATTGACACGTTTTGTTCAAGCAAATTCGTCAATGAATACATCAAACTCAAGTGTGGTCAATACAAGTTACACAAAATATTTGATTGCAAACACACTGGTTACAACTGCTGGACTTAATTCTTTAGGTAAGACACATACAAATACTTTACAAGCCAACACTTCAGCAAATACACAAACATTATCCGTTACTGAACGTGCATTAATTGACCGTGTTCAAGCCAATACATCCGTTAACACAGACATTTTAAGTGTTGGTACAATTGCATATTCAAATAAATTTCAAGCAAACAATTCTGTAAATGCTGCTGTTATAAGTGTTAGTGGAAATGTGTACACAGATAAAGTGCAGGCAAATTCGGCCGTAAATACTGCAACACTAATGGTAACAGAAAAGATTGATGCGAATGATGCGTCAGTTTTTGTTCACGATTTGGAAACTTTGGGTTCATTATCTGTTGGTACTGATTTCATTATCAACGGCACAACAATTTATAACTCAGATACATTTACTTTAAATGCAAGTGCAGCTGACGGACAATTTGCTTATATTTCTGTAAACAGAGGTTCGTCTGGTGCTAATGCAGAGATTCGTTGGAATGAATCTAGTGAATGGTGGGACATTTATGAAACCAACAGTGGTGAATACTTCAGAATTCTAACTGATGAACACATCAGTGACGTATTAGATTCTACTAATTCATTGGTTGTTGCTTCATCGGCAGCAGCTAATGCATTGAATGATAATATTCAAACAGCAAATACATATCTAAAAGGTCGTGTCACTTCAGCTGAAAGTTTTGCTAACAGTGCTTTTGTAAGAGCCAACTCATCCTATACTGCACAAAACACAACAGCGGCATTTGCTAATGCGGCATTCAGACACGCTAACGCAGCTTTCGAATCTGCAAATAATGTGGCACCTCAAGTGGCACCAGCATACGGTCATGCTAATGCTGCATTTGATAAGGCTAATACTGTTGTATCAACTATCAAAGGAACAACAGGTTCTGTTACTGCAAGTAACGCTGGTATTACACTAAAGAGTAACAATGGTATTGTTATATTTGCCACAAATGATAACAGTACTGGTAACACACTTGCAATTAGTACTTCACAAGACCTAAGAACAACTGGTTCACCAACTTTTGCCGGTTTGTCACTGACAACTCCACTACAAGTTGGCCAAGGTGGTACAGGAACAACATCCTATGCATCATTATTTGGTTTAGCAATAACTGCTGCAGCAGGTTCTGGTGCTGACGGAAAGGTTCTTGGTACAGATGGTGCTGGTGGTTATTCTTGGGTAACAGGTGGTTCAGGTGGAGGTGGTGGTACACAACCAGGTTCTAGAATCAGTTCATCACGTTTATCATATACCGGTGATGACCTTACTTCAAAATTTACCACACCAACGCATAGTGTTGGTACACAACTACGTGCATACATTAATGGTGTTCGTCAACTAGAATCTGAATACTGGTCATTCACTGCAAACTCAATCATATGGTTTAAATCACCACCAGTAACAGGTGATTCAATACTCATTGAAGTTGATGGTTATGCTGTGTATGAATACTTTGCAAATAATATTGTTTATGGTCCTGCTTCAGGTGACATTGTTGGTTCAACCATTCAAGATGCAATTGATAACCTAGAAACAAGAAAGATGCCAAAAGGTGGTGGCACATTTACAGGCCGTGTTGAAGGCCTAACGATGCCAACAACAACGTCAAATACTGTATTTGCAACAACTCAATTTGTAAATCAACTTGCAAACTCTAATTATACATTCTCACATAGTATTAGTGGTAACGCAGGATCAGTAACAAATGGACTATATTCAAGTGTTACATATGAAAATCCTTCTTGGTTATCAACTCTTGCAGCATCAAAACTTACCGGTACTATTGCTGATGCTAGATTGGCCGACCAATCAAGTGTAACTGCTGGTCATTATGGTTCTGCAAGTAAAGTCACAAAAGTTTATGTTGATTCAAAAGGTAGAGTTACTTCCGTGGCCAACGTGGATATTGCTATCACTAGGTCACAAATTACCGATTTCCCAACTTTTACTGATGCAACAAATGCCGACAATATTGTTTCTGGCACACTGAATAATGCCAGACTGGGCACTCAGGCAGGCCTAACAGCAGGTTCTTATGGTGGCACCAACAAGGTAGGAACATTTACAGTCAATGCAAAAGGTATAGTTACCGCCGCATCAGATAGTCAAATCGCAATTACAAAATCACAAGTGACAGACTTCCCGACACTTGCGGCTTCCGCTACAACAGATACAACCAATGCTGGTAATATTAGTAGCGGTACACTACCTGATGCTAGAATGCCTTCCGGTTATGCAAAATTGGCTGGAGCTGCATTTAGTGGTGAAACAACTGTAACAGGTGCTGGCAAAATTATATTAGCTACATCAGGTGATATTACTGCATACAGAAGTGGTGGCACAACAGGTGTAGTATTCTTAAATAGTGCTCAAAGTAAATATTTGTACTTTGATGGAACAAAATATTATATGCCTGGAGCAGCACTGAATGTTAATGGTTCTGATGTTATGAATACATCGGATGGATATAATATTACTGGTACACGCAACTACGTTAGTTCTTCTTCTGTAAATGTTGCCACTCAATCAGGCACATTAGTTGCATATGGTAGTAGTGGATCCATTGGCACAAACCATGCAACCATGTCTTTCCATAGACCAGGTGCATATGCTGTTAACATGGGACTTGACAACGACAACGTGTTCAGAATTGGCGGTTGGTCTGCGGCCGCAAATAGATTCCAAATGGACATGAGTGGTAATTTAACAATGGCAGGTAACGTAACTGCTTATTCTGATGTACGATTGAAAACAAACATTCAAACCATTGAAAATGCATTAGACAAAGTGATGCAAATGCGTGGTGTTTCTTATGAAAGAATAGATAATGGTGAAAAAAATGTTGGTGTTATCGCACAAGAAATAAAAGAAGTTCTTCCAGAAGTTGTTCTAGAACGTGAAGGTGACGACCAATATATGTCAGTATCTTACGGCAATATTGTTGGTGTTTTGATTGAAGCAATTAAAGAACTTAAAGCAGAGATTGAAGAATTAAAAGGACAGAATAAATGACAACAAAGATAACGCCATCAGTACTGGCAAATACAGCAGTTACTGCTGGCTCTTATGGTGATGCCACACAAATACCAACGGTTGCAATTGATGCACAAGGTAGAATTACTTCTGCATCACAACAAGCTGTAGCAATAAGTACAAGTCAAGTAACATCTGGTACATTTGCTGATGCAAGATTACCGGATAAAATTAGTTCAACATCGGTTGGTTCTGCAAGTCATGTATCTCGTTTTACTGTCGATGCTAAAGGTAGAGTTACTTCAGCAAATAGTATAGCGATTCAAATCGCAACTTCACAAATTACTGGTTATCCAACTTTTGCAACATCAGCAACAACTGATACAACTGATGCAGATAATATTACATCAGGTACTTTGGCAAAAGAAAGACTGCCTGATACTGCTGTTACTGTTGGTACATATGGTTCAGCAGCAGGATCATCCTACTCAAGATTTGTTGTCGATTCGTCAGGACGAATTACTTCAGCTGCAAACGTTTCAATTCAAATATTACCAGCACAAGTTACTGGTTTGGCCACATCAGCCACAACAGATACAACTGATGCGAGTAATATTACAACAGGAACTTTACCATCAGCCAGATTATCAATAACAAACGTCAACGCAGGTTCTTATGGTTCACAATCTCATGTAACGAGATTTACTGTTGACAATAGAGGTAGACTCACATCAGCAAACAACATTGCAATTGCAATCAACGCATCAGCTGTAGCAGGCCTAGCATCAGTTTCCACATCAGGTTCTTATTTTGATTTGCGTGATAAACCAAGTATACCAACCGTACTGAATACACTTTCAACAGGTTATCCAGTAGGTTCAATCTATATGAATGGTTTAGATGGTGAAAATCCAAATACTTTATTAGGTTTTGGTACATGGACAGCTGTTTCAAATACTGCATTTACACCAGACATTGATCCACTCTATGTTTGGATGCGAACCGAATAAGTAATAAATACCTCTAAAGGGGTTAAAAAATGTCAGCAGGTTATCAAGAATTATTTTTAGAAAAAGGTTCAAATTTTACCACGTCCGTAGCATTGGATCAAGCTGACGGTTCACCTTTTCAATTGGTCGATTGCCAAGTTAAAGCTACCATGAAAAAATCTTATTATTCTAGTAGCACAACCGCAGAATTTATTATAACAATTAATGACCCGACTGAAGGTATCTTAATTATGTCTTTGCCATATGCAAATACAGCAAACATTTCTCCCGGTAGATATGTATATGACGTTGCTATTAAAGATTCTTCTAATAATGTTTCAAGGGTTTTAGAGGGAATTGTGAACGTGTTACCTCAAGTTACTGTATTTTAAAGGAAAATCATGGCAACAGTAACAGTTAGACAACCAGCAACTGTCAAAGTAAGGGTAGAAGGACAAAAAACAAGAGTCCAGACTCTTTCTTATGGTACAAAAACACTTAGAAGTTTAACAGACTTGTCACTCACTGGTGCAAACACTGGTGATGTAATCATATACAATGCCAACACAAAGACATTTAGTGCAAAAGGTCTTGGTGCGGATACACCTGTTCACGGACATTTATTACCAACAGAATCTAGAACATATGACCTTGGTTCCAGAACTAAAAAATTCCGAAGTCTATATCTAAGTGGTAACACAATTGACCTGGACGGAACACAAATTAAATCTGAAGGCACAACAGGTGCAATTACGTTTGCAGCTGCACCAACAGAATCCAATCCTAATCCTATTGCGATTGTCGTTTCTCCAGTTGGTGGTTTTGCGCCTGTACAAACAGTTGGTGGTGTAATATCCGAACAAGCAATTCAAGCCGCAGTAGCAAACTCAGTAACTTATTTGGCATTCCAAGGTGCAGACTCGGGTTTCTTTTAAAATATGGCAAATACAACGATACAGATACTGCGTTCCTATGCGAACACCGCACCGGCCAACTTGGCGGACGGTGAATTAGCATACTCATATCTGTCAAATACACTTTTTATTGGTAGTACCACATTAAATGTGGAAACTCAATTATGGTCCAACAATGTTATTAGTATTGGTGGACCAGATTATATTGCTAATGCGGTTAGTGTAATTGACGGCGGCATTTTTTCATAAATAGATAATAGGATTAATCCAACCAACAACAAGGATAATAATAATGGCGAATACCTCGATTCTAATTAAACGTTCCACCACGGTAGGCGTACCAACAAGCCTACAAGCTGGTGAGTTAGCGTACTCATACTTATCAAATACCATATTCATTGGTACACCAGGCGGAAATGGTGTTGTTAATGTTGGTGGTCATTACTATACTTCACAGATTGATTCCGCAACGGCATCAAATACTGTAAACACAATCGTTAAACGTGATGCTGCAGGTAACGTTGCAGTTGGTCACATCACTGCTCGTGGACTTACAATCGGTAGTAACGAGTTTGGTACAAACGGTTTTACAGGTAACGCCAATTCCGCAACACAATTTCAAACAGACAGATACATTGATGTTACTGGTGGTGACATTACTGCATCTGCACAGTTGTTTAACGGTACTGCAAATGCTACACTAAGTGCGTCACTTAATGCTGTTGCTGGTCTAACTGCTGGTGTTTATGGTGGCGTAACAAACATTCCAGTTGTTACTGTTGCTGCAAATGGTCGTGTTATGGCCATTGCAAACACCAGTATTTCCACAGACTTGTTGATTGCTGGTGATTCTGGTACAGATACAATTCATCTAGCTGATGATACATTAAGATTCATTGGCGGTGAAGGTATCACATCAACAGTATCTGACAATGCAGTTTCTTTTGGTGTTGACACAACAGTTGTTCGTGCAAATACTGGAAGTTTGACACAAACTATTGATGGTAACATCGTCATCAGTGGTAACTTGAGTGTTCTAGGTACAGAAACCATCATCGGTGTTACTACACTTGAAGTTTCTGATCCATTATTATACTTAGCTGGTAACAACTACGTATCTGATGTAGTTGATATTGGTTGGGTTGCAAACTACAACAACGGTTCTGCAAACCTACATGCTGGTATGATTCGTCATGCTGGTGATAAAGACTTCTACGTTTTTGATAGTTACAACGTTGAACCAGATAATAACGTCATTGACATTACTGGCAATGGTTTCCATATTGCAAACTTACATGCAAACTTAATCTCTACATGGTCTAACGTTACATCATTACATGTTGGTACATTAGATGTTGCTGGTGCAACAACACTTAAATCATTATCTTTAACTGATGACCTAACAGTATCTAACGGTGGTACTGGCGCAAGTTCATTCACAGCAGGTGCAATCCTTGTTGGTGATGGTACAAACTCACTGAAGACACTAGCAAATAGCACATACACCGCAACAGGAACAGGTGCTGCAAACAACACAGTATCTTCAATCACAGTTGATGCATACGGTAGAGTAACTGCTGCAACGTTTGAACAGATTACTGGTCTAACAGTTGGCCAAGGCGGTACTGGTGCAAGTTCATTCACTGCTGGTCAAGTTGTTATTGGTAACGGCACTGGTGCTCTCGTACAACTTGCAAACGTTTCTTCAATCAACACAAACGTTGCAACATCAAACACAGTTGGAAACATTACAACAGACGTATATGGTCGTGTAACAGGATTCACACAACAAGAAATCTCTGGTCTATCAGTTGCTCAAGGTGGTACTGGTGCATCAACATTGAGTGCAGGTGGTTTGTTAATTGGTAACGGAACAGGTGCAATTTCTACACTTGCAAACGTTACTTACACATTGACTGGTACACTAGGTGCAGCTAAGACAATCACATCGTTGACTGTTGATGCATATGGCCGTGTAAGTGCAGCAACTGCCGCAGACATTTCTGGTTTGACTGTTGCTCAAGGTGGTACAGGTGCTTCAACATTCACCGCAAAAGGTATCGTATACGGTGATGGCACAAATGCACTAGCAGTTACTGCTGCGGCCGGTTCATCCGACCAAACATGGTCTAACCAAATTCTTACAACAACCAATGCAGGTGTTCCTGTTTGGACATCCACTTTGGATGGAGGTCAATTCTAAGCTGACTATATAATGTAATAGATTTTTTATGATAGGAGTTTGAAATGGGAAATGAAAAGTATTTAAATTATTACATTGAGACATTAACGGCGACAATGACAGATTGTGTTGTACGAAATGTCTCAATGCAAGCGAATGCTAAGATTACTGATGAGGTTGTAAAAGAACAGACTGAACAAATTGAAGCATTGGTTAAGTTAAATAGTGAACTACAAGAAACAGTTCAAAATTTAAAACAAACCAATGCAACAAATGAAAGTAATGCCTTACAAGAGTTGAAAAACAAGTTGACTGAAACTGAAGGTCTTGTTGCAAAACATAAACAAGATTATGAAGAATTGATTAATAAGTTTAGAGACTATGATAGTGTTAAGAATCAGGCAACACACGTTGAAACCTTTAAAGGTGAATTGATTAGAGCCAGAGAAGAAACTAACCGAGTTCGCACTGAACTTGAAACTAGAATCAACTCTATTAATGCTGAAACTAATGGAAAAATTAGTGGCATTAATGAAGAAAATGAAAAGAATGTTAGACTGTTAATTCAGAAACATGAAACTGAGAAAGGTAATCTGAATAATAAGATTGCCGAATTGACTGAAAAGATTGAATACTTACAACTACCTCCTGCCAAGCGAAAAAAAATTGACGAACAGCTGAATAAAGAAGTGGCACCAACAACCTTAACAAGTTTAGTTGGTACCGATGGCGTACTCAAGGATGGCGGAACGTTTTAAGTAAATGTCAAACACAGCAATACAGTTAAAAAAATCAGGCGTAACAGGGAACACACCATCAGGTCTTGCATTTGGTGAGGTTGCTCTCAACTACGCCGATGGTAAACTGTATTATAAAAACAGTCTTGGTGGTACATCGTACATCAACAACCAATATTCGTTTGACACAATCAACTCAAACAACTCCCTAATATTTGCGGGAAGTAGTTCAGACACCTTGTCTTTTGTTGCTGGTAATAATATAACCATCAGCACCAATACAACTACAAAAACAATCACAATCAATTCAACATCTGGTGGTGATCCAAGTTATGCTTTTGATAAAGCAAACGCAGCATTCAACAAAGCAAACAACGCACTTGCAAATACAAGTGGAACAACATTTGATGGTGATTTGTTAATTGGTAGTAGTGGTAAACTAACAGTATTGGCGGTTGGTGGTGATGAAGGCGGTGAAATTCTTTTAGGCAAAGCTGTTAGCAACACGACTTTGAGTGGCACAGGCGTAACAATTGATGTATGGCAAAACAGATTAAGATTCTTTGAACAAGGTGGTTCTGCCAGAGGTGCTTACATTGATTTAAGTGCTGCAACTGCTGGTGTTGGTAGTGATTTATTATCTGGTGGCGGTGGCGGTACAACAGACACAACCGCAAGAGTTTCCGCACAAGCTGCGTTTGATAAAGCAAACTCAGCAGGTTCATTTGCTAACGGTGCTTTCGACAGAGCAAACTCCGGATATGGTGTTGCAAATACCGGTTCTTCATTTGCTAATGGAGCATTTCTTACCGCCAATTCATCATATAATGCACAGAATACTACCGCATCATTTGCTAACGGTGCATTTGTAACAGCTAATTCAGCAGCAAGTTTCGCCAACGGTGCATTTTCAGAAGCCAATATTGCATACACTCATGCAGAAGCAGCATATGCAAAAGCAAATACAGGTACAACCGCACTAGACGTAAACTCCGAAATCATTGCATTTACTATCGCCTTTAGTTGATGAAATAAATAGAGGATTAAGGAAATTTAAATGGCAAATACTTTTAAAAATCAACTACAAGCAGCAGTCGGAACATCACCAACTACCATCTACACAGCAGGTGTGGGTGTATCGGCCACAGTTATTGGTATGACAATTGCAAATATATTGAACTCAACTATAACCGCAAACGTTATAGTAACTTCTAGTGGTTCAGATTATTATATGGTCAAGATGGCAGAAATTGAACCAGGCAATTCATTGATTACCATAGGTGGTGACCAAAAATTGGTACTAGAAGCCAATGACATTATAAAGGTTTCAACAAGTAACGCCTCAGCAGCTGATGTTATTTTGAGTTTATTGGAAATAACATAATATGCAATTCACTTACATTGGTAATCAAAGTAAAAAGGATGTAAGGTTAGCTGGTTCATTTGCTAATGGTGCATTTGTAACTGCTAACTCAGCAGCCAGTTTCGCCAATGGTGCCTTTACAACAGCCAATTCTGGTGCAACATTTGCTAACAGTGCCTTTGTAACTGCTAACTCTGCATATACATCACAGAACACCACGGCTGGTTTTGCAAATGGTGCTTTTGTAACTGCTAACTCAGCTGCAAGTTTTGCCAATGGCGCATTTACAACAGCAAATTCTGGTGCATCGTTTGCTAACAGTGCTTTTGACCACGCCAATGCAGCCTACAACGCAGCAAATACTAGTGGTGCTGATAGTTGGGCTAGAACACAAGCCAATAACGCATATGACAAGGCAAATTCTGCCGGTTCATTTGCTAATAGTGCTTTCTCTCAAGCCAATTTGGCATATAATGCAATTATAACCAGTAGTAATACGGCTTCGTTGTATTATTTGACACGAACATTTACTGGTGATGGTAGTACAACCGATTTTACAGTAACAGCAAACACCACATCAAACAGTATTCTTGTTTTTGATAACGGTATTACACAAAATCCAATAGTTGATTATAGTGTAAGTGGCACAACATTAACTTTCACAACTGCACCAAGCACTGGTTCTGTAATACAAGTTCGTGAAATGTTGAGTAACGTTCCAGTAGTTACAGATAATTCCAATTCTGCATTTGATAGAGCAAATGCTGCGTATATTCGAGCCAATTCATCTTATACTGCACAAAATACAACTGCATCATTTGCTAACGGTGCTTTCGATAGAGCCAATTCAGCAGCAAGTTTTGCCAACGGTGCTTTTATAAAAGCAAACTCATCTTACGCTGCACAGAACACCACGGCTGATTTCGCAAATGGTGCTTTCGTAACAGCCAATTCTGGTGCATCATTTGCTAATGCTTCTTTCTTGAGAGCTAATGCTTCTTATCTTGCACAGAACACCACAGCTGATTTTGCCAACGGTGCATTTGTAACAGCTAATGCATCCTACATATCACAAAACACCACGGCTGGTTTTGCAAATGGTGCATTTATAACCGCTAATGCTTCTTATCTTGCACAAAACACTACATCTGATTTTGCCAACGGTGCTTTCTTAACAGCCAATTCTGGTGCATCATTTGCTAATGCTGCATTTGATAGAGCAAATGCCGCTTATGCACAAGCAAATACTGGAGGTGGTGGCAGTGGTGCAGATGCATGGGCAAGAGACACCGCAAATGCAGCATTCATAAAGGCAAATTCAGCCTTTGATGCCGCAAATACAGCTGCAAATACATCTGGAAATACAAGTGTTACAATGGTTACTGATAGTTTTGTTGCCAATGGCAGCACAACAACATTTACTTTAACCATGACACCCACAGATAAATACTATACAACTGTGTCTGTTGATGGTATTATTCAACATAAAAGTACATATAGTTTATCAGCCAATGTAATTACATTAGATAGTACATTAGAAAACGGAGCACTTGTTGATATCACAACAACTGGTGTTGTAGGTTATTCAACTGGTGGTGGCGGAGGCGGTGTATCAATTAGTAAATCTATTGCAATGGCAATAGTGTTTGGTTTATAAGGATTTAAAATGACAACTCCAAATATAGCAGCATTAACAACAATTACAGGAAATACACAAGTACAAGCTGTGACAACATCAGCCACACCAATTGTAAATAATCCTTCTGCAAGTGGACAAATATTGAAAATAAATTCTTTAATTATTTCAAATATAAACGCAACAACAGCACAAGATATTACAGTAGATTTATATAGAAACACAACAGCATATAAATTGGTGAGTACAGTTTCTATTGCGGCCGATAGTTCTTTTACAGCATTAGACAAAACATTATCCATTTATCTTCTTGAAGGCGACCAATTAAGATTGACGGCAAGTAATAATAGTACACTACAAGCGATTTGTTCATTCGAGGAAATTAGTTAATGTTTAATTCTGGTATTCTTGGAAAAAGGTCAAAGGATACAACAGGTATTGTTTCTGTCCGTGACAACTTTAACCAACAAAATTATCCGGTACCTACAATTACCAGTTTTTCAGTTACGGATGAATCTTACAATCCAACGGATGATACTGCAATTGATACAGCAGGCGGACAAACTATTGTTTTAAATGGTTATGGTTTTGCGCCTGGTATCACCGTTATGGTTAATTCTTCGAACATAAGTGTCGTAACATATATTGATCCTAACAGAATATCTTTCACCGCACCAGCATTATCTTCAGGTAGTTATACGGTTTATGCAACTAACGTTAATGGTGGTACAGCAATATTGGTACCAGGTTTAGTTTATTCAGGAATACCAACATTTACAACATCTGCTGGTTCATTAGGTTCATATTACGAAACAACTTCTATCAACACCTCTGTTAGTGCAACCGGTGATACACCAATTACATACTCTGTGGTATCAGGATCATTGCCTTCTGGTGCAACATTAAGTTCAAACGGAACTCTTTCAGGTACAGCTCCAGCTGATTACTCAAGTTCAACTTATTCATTCGTCATTCAAGCAAGTGATGCTGAAAATCAAGATACTATTCGTTCATTCAATTTAACAATCAATACGGATGTTGTGTCGTTTTCCACACCAGCAAACAATGTAACATATAATGTTATGGGAAATAGTCCAATATCAAATGTTACTGCAAGCGCAACATCAGCTGCAGGTTATGGTGTATTATATTCATCTACAGGCCTACCCACTGGTTTAACGATTGATGCTGGAACAGGTGTTATATCAGGAACACCAACAGTTGAAGCAAGTAATAATTCAATCATAACCGCAACAGCAAATACAACAACTCGTTCTTCAACATTATATATTAATTGGGTTGTTTCTTTAGGTGATTTGTATTGGAAACAAACATCATTATTATTGAATGGTGAAACTCCTGTAACACCATATATTAGTGATGCAAGTGCTAATAATGTAGCGTTAACTGTTGTTGGTAATCCGGTTCCAACAAAATTTAATCCATACCAAGATGGTTACTACAGTAATTATTTTGATGGTACTGGGGATTATTTAACTGCTGCTTCAAGTACAGCTTTTCAACTTGGCACCGGAGATTACACGTTCGAAGCTTGGATATACCCAACTGCGTTAGGTTCAAATAATAGTAATAATATTTTGAATATTGGTACTTATATAACCGGATTATTGATTAGATGTGCGGCAACTACAGGTATTGAAATTTACACCAACAATACACAACGTTTACTTACTGCAACCGGACTCACACAAAATGCTTGGCAGCATATTGCATTAGTTAGAAGCGGAAGCTCTTGTACATTTTATGTAAATGGCACCAGTATTGGTACATTTACAGATTCTAGTAGTATTTCTCCTGCAACGGCTACAGTTACAATCGGTATGGCAGCACATAATAGCAGTGAATTCTTTACTGGTTATATGAGTAATTACAGATTGGTAAAGGGTACAGCAGTATATACATCCGCATTTACTCCATCAACATCACCATTAACTGCTATTTCAGGTACAAGTTTATTAACTTGCCAATCAAACAGATTAATTGATAAATCATCTAATGCATTTACTATTACAAAAAATGGTGACACATCAGTAACACAAGTGCAACCATTTACAGTTTCGAATGATTATACTGGAGTTTATTTTCCATCCACATCCGATTATTCAACATTTACCGGAACTACCGCACAAGTTTTTGGTACAGGTGATTTTACAGTTGAATGTTGGGTGTATGCAACTAATACTGGTACAACAACTGGTCATAATATTTCAAGGCCATCAACTTTGACCAATACGTGGTCACTGCAAACATATAATAGCGCACTAAACTGGTTATTCGGTTCAACAACTCTAGGAACTGGTGCCGTTCCAGTATATGCATGGTCACACCTTTGTGTCAGTCGTGTTTCTGGTGTAACAAAAGGATTTGTAAACGGAACGCAAACATTCTCTGTAGCAGATACAAACAATTACTCAGCATCACCAACTAGACCTATTGGTCCTGGTGGAGGTGGTGCAGCGGTGTTCTATGTTTCTGATTTCAGAGTTGTTGTTGGATCCGGAGTAACATCAGTCACTGTACCTACATCACCATTAACAGCAATAACAAACACACAATTATTGACTCACCAATATAGTGGTGCTGTAGTTAATCAAACTATTATAGACAACGGACAATTCAATAACATTATCACAAGAAACGGTAATGCAAGTCAAGGTACATTTAGTCCTTATAGTCAAACTGGCTGGAGTAATTTCTTTGATGGTAGTGGTGATTATATAGATGTTACTGGAATACCTGTGGCAGCAACAGGACAATTCACAGTTGAAGCATGGATATACACCAACAAAGTTAATAGTTCTACCAATCAGATGATATACTCACAGTATAACACAACCGATTCTAATAGATTTACTATTAATATAAACACATCCAACAAATTAACAGTGACACATCCTTCAGGTAACATCACTGGTGCAACAACAATAACACCATATCAATGGAATCATATTGCGGTAACTAGAGATGCAAGCAATACACTTAGAATATTTTTAAATGGTGTAGTTGATGCATCATCGTCAAGTTGGACAAATTCAATATTTCAAACCAATGCAAGGATTGGATATTATCCAAACACTCCACTAGATTACTTTAATGGTTATATCAGTAATCTAAGAGTATTGAGTGGGACTGGATTATACACTGAAGCATTCACACTACCAACCACAGCATTAACTGCAATAGCAAACACAACTTTATTAACTTGTGGATCAAACAGATTTGTTGATAATTCAAATAATAATTATACATTAACTAGAACTGGTGATGTGTCAGTTCAAGCCTTTAGTCCATTTGGAGGAACAGCTTATAATCCAAGTTTGCATGGTGGCAGTGTATACTTTGACGGTAGTGGTGATTATCTCACAATTCCAACTAGTACAAATTTCGGATTCGGTTCAGGAGATTTTACTGTTGAGTTTTGGGTATATCCTACAGCTACCACCAGACAAGACTGGATAGACATTACAGATGGAACAAATAGAGTTTTGGTTTATTATAGTGGTAGCGCAATCACATTCTATAGTGTACCTACAAATGCTGCAGCAATTACCGGACCTGCAATTGTCGCCAGACAATGGTATCATATAGCGTTATCAAAAAGTTCTGGTTCTTCTAGACTATTTGTTAATGGCGTTCAAGTTGGTGCTACATACGCAACAAATCAAACTTATTCAGCAACAATGCCAATAACAATTGGTAAAGACAGTGCCGGATCAACACACGTTACTGGTTATATCAGTGATATTAGGATCACTAAAGGCTTAGGAATATATACTGCAAATACTTCGGTACCAACTACGCCGGCGACAAATTATTCCACATCTAGACCAGCAAGTTTGTTATTGAATATGAATAATGGCGGTATAACTGACAAACACAGTAGTCATACATTTGAAACAGTGGGTAATGCTCAATTAAGTACTGCTGTCAAAAAGTATGGTAGTGCTAGTATGTATTTTGACGGCAACGGAGATAGATTAGTAATTCCATACTCAACTTTATTTTCACAAATGCAACCATATACGGTTGAATTTTGGTTCTATCCAACAAATAATGGTGTTACCGGTCAATATATATTTGCTCGAAATTCAGGTGGTTTTTTTAATCTCAATTGGTTCGGAACTATTATGAGGGTAGACAAACAAGGTACGGGTATACAGATTACCGGATCAACTACCATGGCAGTAAATCAATGGCACCATTTTGCCATGACGTATGATGGCACCAACACAAAGATATGGGTAAATGGTGTATTAGATGGTTCTGTTGCCGGTACAAGTACTAGTGATACTAGCGCAAATATAACTATTGGATACTATGAAGCTTCAGGAACATCTTCTTACTATGGTTACATAGATGATTTTAAGTTTACTAAAGGTGTGGCACTTTACACTTCCAACTTCACACCACCAACACAATTACTAACATCATAATAGTTTGATAAATAAAACATGTCAACACAAGTAACTCCATCAAGATTAGATTCAACTAAAGATTTTTCGTCTTTGGTGCCGTCTGCCTATGCGGCAGCAAACGCAGCTTTTGTGCAGGCAAATGCTGCCTTTGCTCAAGCAAATACAGGTGGTGGCGGTGCGGGTTCAGATGCTTGGGCCAGAGATACAGCTAATGCATCATTCCTACAAGCAAACTCTGCGGCATCATTTGCCAATGGTTCTTTTGTAACCGCCAACACAGCTGCAAGTTTTGCCAATGGTGCTTTCTTAAGAGCCAACGCATCATATACAGCTCAAAACACTACGGCTGAATTTGCTAATGGTTCTTTTTTAACTGCTAACTCGGCAGCCAGCTTTGCTAATGCAGCATATCAATCACAAAATACTACCGCATCATTTGCTAATGGTTCTTTCATTGCGGCAAACTCAGCAGGTTCATTTGCCAATGCAGCCTTTGTAACAGCCAACTCTGGTGCATCATTTGCCAATTCTGCATATGCACATGCCAATGCAGCATATGCTCAAGCAAATACTGGTGGGTCAGGTACAGATGCATGGGCAAGAGATACAGCAAATGCCGCTTATGCACATGCAAACGCAGCCTTTACAACAGCTAATACTGGCGGTGGTGGCGGCTCAGACACATGGGCTAGAGCACAGGCCAATGCTGCGTTTGCAAAAGCAAATTCTGAAATTATAATTTTCGCAGTAACAGACGACACATCAAATATCACAGTCAGTTCTGCTAGGGCGTCATTCAGAGCACCTTCTGCAATGACATTAACTGGTCTACCTAGAGCATCACTAAATGTTGCTTCAACATCCGGTATAGTTAACGTTGATATTAAGATAGCAGGAACAACAATACTTGGTTCAAATAAATTAACAATAGATGCAACAGAAAAAACCAGTACAACTGCTGCAACACCAACAACATATGTGACAACATCGGTAGCTGATGATGCGGAAATTAGTGTTGATATTCTTGGTGCTGGTACAGGTGCAAAAGGTTTAAAGATAACTCTTTACTATACGGATTAATATGTCGGGTGTTATGTTTATTAATAATGCAGTGAATTACATAGCATTAGCGGGTCAAGAAGAATGGACATCCAGTTCAGGTACTTTTACTTGGATTGTACCTAGAGGTGTCTATGAAATTCATGTTTGTTGTATTGGTGGTGGAGGCGGTGGCGGAGCTCACGCTACTGCACCAGCTGGCGGTGGTTATGGTGGTTCGTTAGCATGGGGTAATAAAATACCAGTAACACCTGGAGAACAAATAACCGTTCGGGTGGGTGACGGGGGTGGTAATGCAATTGGCACTGGTGTAAGTGGTGGTTCCGGCGGCGAATCTTATATCGCAAGAGGTGCCACAAGATTGTTAAGTGCTGCTGGTGGTCCAGGTGGTGGAACAACATTAGCAGGTACAAATCAAAGTACAACTTCAACAGCAGTTAGTGGAACAAATAGTGTATATGGTTTAACTGACGCATCTTATAGTCACGGTGGACCATCATATGTAACTAACGCAACATCAAGTGAGAGATGTTCTGGCGGTGGCGGCGCAGCAGGATACGCCTCAATTGCAAACATTGGAACAATCACAGGTGGAATTGGTGGACCCAATAATACCGGATACACATCAGGGACCAGTGGCGGTAGCGGAGGTGGTTCCGGAGGCATTTCATCTGACACTGGAGGTGCTGGTGGAGGTACAGGACCATGGGGTCAAGGCACTAGCGGATCAGCCGCTTCAACAACAGGTGGTTGGGCTGGCGTAGGTGGTTCGGGTGGCCTGCCGACTGCAAGTTTTGAGAGTCCACCTGCACAATCTATCGCATCAGCTTGGAGTGCATCAAGTTGGTCACCCAATGCAGGATTATTTGGCGGTGGTGGCGGCGGTGGATTAAACTCAAACCCAGGTACAGGTTCCGGTTTCGGTGCAAGAGGTTGTGTGAGAATAATGTGGGGAGAAGGCAGAGGGTATCCTTCAACAAATACAGGTGACTACTATGGTTCAACCGCTGTAACAAGTAGTCAACAAAATTATTTTACGCCAGGAACATATACATGGACTGTTCCAGCAGGCGTTAGAGAATTTTCAGTGTGCGCTATAGGTGGTGGCGGAGCAGGTATGCAAGGCACTACTACAACAGGAAAAGGCAGTGGTGGTGGTGGCGCTTTAGCGTGGGCGAATTTCAAGTGTGAACCTGGAGAATCATTTACTGTAGTAGCCGGTGCTGCAGGACAATCAACTGCATTAAACACTGCAACCGCAGGTGGTGCCAGTACTGTTACTAGAAACGTTTCGTTTAAAGGGTTTATATCAGGAACAAATTTGTACATTACTGAAATGATTTCAGGATTAATAACAACCGCAATAACTATAACGGGCTCGGGTGTAACATCAACAACAATAAATGCATTTCAAACGGGTGAATATGGTAAAGAAGGAACTTATACGATAGGTACTTCACAAACAGTAGGAACATTAGACTCACCAATCACATTTAGTGGTACTTTGTTATTAATGACAGCTGGCGGCGGTGGTGCTGCTTTAGCTGTTGGTGGTGGCACACCATCAGGAGGAACATATTCTGTACACTCAACTGCAAAAAGTAGTGGAGGCATGAGTGGCGGTGCTGGTGGCACAAGTAACTCATCGACAACTGCGTTTGGTGGTAGTGGAGGTGGTGCAGGAGGATACCAAGGCACAGCAGGCGGTGCCGGAAGAAATTCATCTTCAGCTCTAAATGGAAACTATCCAACACCATATGTAGCTAATAGAATTTCAATGACGGGTGGATCATCGAGTGGACGTAATGGTGGTGCTGCGGGTGCGATGGGTGCTGGCGGTGGTGGTACAGGAATATATGGCACAGGTAGAGAGCCTGGACAAGATACTGGTCAAGTATCTTCAGCACTTAATTCAGGTGGTGTTGCAGGCAGCGGAGGACAAGACGGTACCGCACCAGCAGGCACTGGCCAAGGTGGCCAGTTCGGAGGTGGCGGCGGCGGATCAGGTAACAACTACACTGCTGGTCGAGCAAACGGTGGAATTGGTGGTGTAAGAATAACTTGGGGTGCTAGACACAAGTATCCCGCACCAACAACAGATGTTTAATTAAGGAAAAACTATGAATTTATGTATTGAAATTTATGAAGGCAATCCAATCAATCATCCAATCCAACAATCCAATTTGGAAATGATTTATCCTGGTATAGATTTTGAAAATTTACCTGAAAAATATTGTAAATTTGTTCGTGTTGAGAAACCATTTCCTAAATGGGATGAAGTTATTGAAGGACCAGAATACAAAATTATTGATGGTGTTTGTTATGATGTATGGACAATTAATAAAATTTCTGATGAAGAACGTCAGCAAAAAATTGCAGATTTAGTTGCATCTTGTCCTTATCCATCATGGACAATAGATTATGAAAATCATAATATAATACCACCAACGCCAATGCCAGAACAAGGTTCTTGGACATGGGACGAAGCAACTCTTTCTTGGGTCGAATATGTGGAACCAACAGACAACATATAATAAAAAATGACAACAAAAATAAAACTACCCAATATAGACACATCGTATGATTATTCATCTTTGGTACCAGCATCATTTGCACAGGCTAATGCGGCATTTTTATCTGCAAACAATGCAGGTAATGTTTATATGACGATAGCTCTTAGTGATGAAACAACTGCAATTACAACAGGTACATCAAAAGTAACTTTCAGAGCACCACATGCAATGACATTAAATCAATTACCTAGAGCATCACTAGCTACTGCAAGTACATCAGGTAATCCAGCAATTGATATTAATAAAAACGGCACAAGTATTTTTAGCACCACATTAACCATAGATGCTAACGAAAAAACAAGTGTGACTGCCGCAACGCCCGCAGTGTTGTCCACCACAACGTTTGCAGATGATGATGAAATAACTATGGATATAGATACAGCCGGTACAGACGCAAAAGGATTAAAAGTCACATTATATTATAGAAGAACATGAGATTTCTTATAAATTCATATGTACTTGGGGCTTCTGGCGTTGCACCAGGTCAACAAGAATATACAACACCAGGAACATATAGTTTTGTTGTACCAACAGGTGTAACAAGTGTATCTGTTGTTTGTATTGGTGGTGGCGGTGCAGGTTCAGTCGGCGGCGGCGCATCATCAAGAACTCCAGGTGGCGGCGGTGGCGGCCTAGGGTATAAAAATAACATATCAGTTACTCCAGGAGCAAGTTATACGGTTGTTGTTGGTGCAGGCCAAACTAGATTGGCTGTGTCTACTGCAACAGACGTTTATCCTGGTGGTTCAGGTGGCGATAGTTATTTTATAGATACATCTACAGTTAAAGGTGGTGGCGGTGGCGGCGCAGGAAGCAATGCTGGTTCATCAGGCGGCAGTTATGTTGGTGATGGAGGTGGTGCTGGCGGCGGTGTGACAGGAAACACTAGTGACCGAGCAGAAGGTGGTGGCGGCGCTGGCGGATACTCTGGTACAGGTGGTATCGGAGGCCAAGCAAACAGTAATAGTGGTAACGGTGGTTCAGGATCAGGCGGCGGAGGCGGAGGCGGCGGTGCTGCATGGACTACAAGTGGCAGTTCTTATCGTGCGGGTTCGGGTGGTGGAACAGGATTATTAGGCCAAGGATCAAACGGTACTGGCGGCACATTTAATAGTGGTGCTGGGACTGGCGGTTCAAATCCGCAAGGTGGAGGTGGTGGCGGTGGTTCTGGTGGTGGAAATGGTACAAGCGGCGGCATATCAACATCAGACACAAACATAGGTGGTAGTTATGGCGGTGGTGGTGGTGGTGTATCAAGAAATACAGGAACAGTGTATAGTGGCAGTGGGCAAAATGGAGGTGTCCGTATTATGTGGGCTGGTACCAGAGTGGGTGATGTATCAAGAGCCTACCCATCGACAAATACAGGAAACTTATAAATGAAATTTCTGCCGCCAGAAGAATAATAAATACCCTATAGGGGGAAAACATGGCCACAATAACAACAAGAACAGCATTTAAAGATTACTGCTTACGTAGACTAGGATTTCCAGTAATCGAAATCAACGTTGATGACGACCAGGTAGAAGACCGTATTGACGATGCATTACAATACTGGCAAGACTATCACTTTGATGGTCTACAAAAGGTTTATTACATTAAAAGAATAGACCAAAACGATATTGATAACAAATATTTGGATATATCTGAAGCCACAGATTCATCAAACAACGCATTACAAATTGCTGGTATCACCAGAATATTCCCTATTTCCGATTCTCTTTCTCAAGTCAATATGTTTGATTTGAGATACCAATTGCGTTTGAATGAGTTGTATGACTTTACATCCGCATCATACATCAACTATACCATGACACAACAACATCTACGTATGTTGGAACAATTGTTTAGTGGTGAAGTACCTATTAGATTTCAAAGACACATGCAAAGATTGTACATTGATTGGGCTTGGGGTCACAGCGAAGCACCAGTTGGTACAACAGTGATTGCAGAGTGTTATGCAACAATTGATCCTGACATTTATACGCAGGCATGGAATGACCGATGGTTAAAAGAATATGCAACAGCACTTATCAAGCGTTCTTGGGGTAACAACCTTAAAAAGTTTGAAGGCATTCAATTGCCAGGTGGTGTCAAACTAAATGGCGACAAGATTTATCAAGAAGCCAAAAACGAGATAGATGCTCTACATGCGGAAATTGGTGACAAGTATGGTGCACCACTAGAAATGTTCATGAACTAATATGGCAACCTCGGTTTATTTCAATAATTATAACTCTCTTGCTGAGCAGAGGGTAATTGAAGACTTGATTGTTGAGTCAATCAAGATTATGGGTTTTGACGCCTACTATTTACCTATTGAAAATGAAACCGATAGAGACATATTGTATGGTGAGGATCCAATTAAGAGATTTAGTTCAGCCTTCCCAATTGAATTTTACTTATCAAGTTCAATGGAATATGGTGGTGAAAAAGAATTCTTTTCTAAGTTTGGTCTTGAGATTAAGAACACTGTTAACATTATTCTTTCTAAACGTTCTTTCTCACAAAGAGTACCACAAGATTCTTTTACTAGACCCCGTGAAGGCGATTTAATTTATGTACCATTCTTAAATGGTACTGGTGAATTATTTGAAATCAAATTCACAAACCAGACCAAAGACTTTTTCATGTTAGGTCGCAAGATACCATTCTTCTATGAATTGGAACTAGAGAAATTCAAGTATTCACAAGAAGTTATCGACACTGGTGTGGAAGATATTGATGATGTTATGATTCAATCAAGTTACACTTTAGACTTGATTGTTGGCCAAGGTGAAGGTTCATATGAAGCAAGAGAAATTGTATATCAATCTGATGATGGCACACAAGCAAATGCATGGGTTGTGGCTATCGTACAAGAATTTATTAAGCCAGAAGATACACTAAAAGTTACCAATATTGCAGGTGAATTCAGAGATAACGTTGCAATCATTGGTGCAACAAGTAATGCAGAATACTATTTGGCATCTTTTGATCCGTTAAAAGATAGTACAAGAAATGAAACATATGACAATGCATATTTGTTTGATACTGCAAATAATATTATTGACTTTACAGAAACAAATCCGTTTGGAAGAATTTAATGTCAACATATAATCGTGTCATAAGAAAATTGGTTGTCGGATTTGGTAATCTGTTTGATAACATTACCTTGTATAGATTTAAACCAGATGAAACAGAATCAGAAAGATTCATTGTTCCTATTACATATGCAAGTAAAGAACGTTATGTCATGCGTATTGAACAAGATGCGACACTAGACAAAAAGGTTCAGATAACTTTACCTCGTATGTCATTTGAGATGGCCGGTCTGTCTTATGATTCTAGTAGAAAACAAAACACAAACATTAAGAATTTTTCTGGAACTCCACCATCAGGAATTTTATCACAATATAATCCAGTACCATACAATTTTGATTTTAACTTATACATCTATGTTCGAAATATAGAAGATGGTACACAAATCATTGAACATATATTGCCATTTTTTACACCAGATTATACGATTAAATTGAATTTGATTCCTGAAATGGGTATCATCAAAGAAGTTCCTGTCATTTTAAATTCCACATCACATGAAATTACATATGAAGGTGGTAGAGAAAATGAAACACGTATGATTGTTTGGACATTAAACTTTACAGTTAAAGGTTTCATATTTGGTAAGGTTTCAGAAACTGGTGTCATCAACCGTGCATTTGTTTCTGTATACAATCTAGTATCTCCACAAGAGGTGATTGAATTCTACATGAATTTAGATTCTGGTTTTGGTACCTACAAAGTGGGTGAAACAGTTTATCAAGGTTACACACCAGATGATGCAACAGCAACAGCTGTTGTAGTACAATTCACCGATAACGTATTGAGACTAAAAGAACTAACAGGAAACTTCGTGTCAGATAAACCTATATACGGAATTAACACATTGGCAAACTATAACTTTACATCATACAACTTGAACCCATTGAAATTCGTTGAAGTTGATTCTGTTGGCAGAGTTAGTACAGATATCGACTATATGTCTGTTGATAAAGAAGATGCTAAGGCTGATAATACATTGGCTGAAGTCACAACAATCAACAAGGCTGCAAACCAATAAACAAAACGAGAGAATTAAATGTCTAAACAAACTATTAATATTGGTATTAGAGCAAATGATGGTAAAGGTGATTCATTACGAGTTGCTTTTACTAAAACAAATAACAACTTCACTGAGTTGTATACCACAGTTGCAAATAATTCTAATACATCAAACACCTACTATGAAACCAACCAAGAGTTGGCACAGAATGCTTACAACAAGGCAAACACCGCATCACTAGGTGACATTTTGTTTGACCACACAACGATGTATAGTAATACTCACGTTGAAGTTGGTAATGACCACCATGGCCGCAGAGCATGGGGTTTAACATTTGGCCAAACAACAACAGTTGCAAATAGTGTTTTTGGTACCAGTGTTGCATTTGATACTGCAAATAATATTTTGGTTGCAATGACAACTCCAAATGAAGTTACGGGTCTACCACAATCAACAGTTATTAAATTTGATCCATATGGATCAATTTTCTGGAGAAAATCGGTACCAGCATCAAACGTAAACAATACATTACTACCAAGTTATGCCGAATCTGTTGCTGTTGATGCAAACAACAACGTGTATCTATTAACAAATATACCAGATGATTCATCAACACTGGTAACCAAGTTTAACTATCTTGGTCAAAATGTATGGAATACCTTAATTTCTGATTCTATTGGTTCAACTGAAATTGTTGTTGATGACCAAGAATTTCCATACTACATTGGTCAACACAATTTAATTACAGGTTTAGATATTACAGGTGAATTATATTTCACACACTTTAATGCAGGTATAGGTAATGCATATTCTATTATTACATTACCAACTGCATATAGTGGAGGTGGTGTGTTGGTTGGTTCGGATAATGGTCATGTACACAAGTTTGATACAGAAGGTGTTTATTTGTGGTCAAACGAAGTTGATTCTGGTGGAAATCACATCGTATCATTAACTTATGATACCTCAAATAATTGGTATGCAGCAACAAACACAAACATTTATAAGTTTAGAGCCAACAATCAATTAATTTGGGAAAAAGAAATAACAGGATTAAATGCAAATCTTTCCGCAATTAAATATAGTGGTGATTATTTGTATGCAACACAAACAGGTACAGTAGAAAATAATGAAAGAGGTTTTGTAAACTATAAGTTACATGCAGCAAACGGAGAACTTGTTTGGGCAAATGCATTACAAATACCTTACGTTGATAATGAACACCGAAATGGTTACCGAAACTTTGATGTTAAAGGTGACTTCATGGTTGGTGTTGGCCATGCTTCTTTTGATGTAGATGTTGCAACAATATACCAATTACCCGTTGATGGTACTTTGGCAGGAACTTATTTTGGTGCTCAGTCTACGAAGTGGGCTGAAGGTAATCCTATAGAATTTACATACGTTACTGTACCAGAAGCTGGAACTACAACAAGTTCAACAGTTGGTTCAGGCAATACAACAATAACTATTGCAGAGAATACCAACTATTCTTACACAATGAATACTGTTGTATATCAAAACCCAAGTCCAGAAAACGAAGAAACATTAACATATTTCACACAAAATTGGGACTTCACTGGAGACGGAACATTAGTTATTCCATCTTCTGGTTCTGATTTGGCAATAGAGTTTAGCGGTAAAGGTGTTGCTAACGTTGGTTCAATCACTGCTAGAACTGCTGCAGCGACATGGAATGGAAATACTTCATTTGAATTAGATGTTACTGCATTAATTAATAAATTAACACCACAACTAGGTGATGGTGGTGAACAATATCACTTAGCGGATGGCGTTGAAGGTCAAATAATGTATATTGTTCCAGGAACTGGTGGCGAGATGAATAATCAATTCACAACTATGTCTTTTGATAATGCAAGATGGTCTAATGGTAATGGTGTGATTAATGAAAATACATCAGTGTCTTGGTGGTTGCCATTTCAAAACCCAAATGGTGGCAGTACTGCTGTACTAACTTTGATATTCACTGACGGCGCTTGGAACCTACCACACAACTGGTTCGATTAAAATAAATAAAAAACTATGAATACATTTGACAAAAACATGGAAAAATTATTTGATGTAACACCGGTCGAACAAGAGGCAAAGCCTTTGGTGCCGGTGGTTACCACACCAGTTGAAGATGGTCCTGATTTAAAAACAGACTTGCATGATGCATATCAACAAACAAAAGACAATCTACAAGAACTAATTGATAATGGCAAAGATGCAATGGAAGAATTGCGACAGATTGCTGCAGCAGGACAACATCCACGTGCGTTTGAAGTCTATGCAACATTACTAAAGAACGTGGTTGATGCAAACAAAGAACTACTTGCAGTGCAAAAACAAATGCGTACCATGGATGGTAAGCCTAGAGAAGGTGATACCAAAATTGATAAAGCCATTTTTGTTGGTTCAACCGCAGAATTAAATAAATTCCTCAAAGGTAAAGATGAGTGATTTAAGAAACGGCGAAGCATACCGTGACAATCCTTTACTTAAAAAGGCAGGTGTCAAGGTAGAATATACAGAAGAACAAGTTGCTGAGTATATTAAATGTTCTAAAGACCCTGTTTATTTTGCCAAGAATTATGTGAAGATTGTTAACGTTGACGAAGGTCTAATCAACTTTAAGATGTGGCCATTCCAAGAAAAGATGTTGAAACTTTTTAAGGACAATCGTTTCGTAATTACCAAATGTCCTCGACAAGTTGGTAAAACTACCACAACCGTTGCATACATGTTATGGGCAACCATCTTTACAGACAGTCAAAACTGTGCAGTTCTAGCCAACAAGGGTTCTCTTGCAAGAGATATTTTATCCAAATACCAACTTGCATACGAAAACTTACCTATGTGGTTGCAACAAGGTATTGTGACCTGGAACAAAGGTAACGTTGAATTGGAGAACGGTTCTAAGATTGTTGCAGCATCTACATCAAGTTCTGCAATTCGTGGAGGTTCTTTTAACATCGTATTTTTGGATGAATTTGCGTTCGTTCCAAACAATATTGCGGAAGAATTCTTTAACTCTGTTTACCCTGTAATTTCATCAGGTAAAAAGACAAAAATTATTATTGTGTCTACACCAAATGGTATGAATCTATTCTACAAGTTATGGATGGACTCAATCAATAAGAAAAACAACTATGTGAATTTTGAAATTCATTGGTCACACGTACCAGGCCGTGACGAAAAGTGGAAAGAAGAAACCATTCGTAACACTTCCGAAAGACAGTTTGCACAAGAGTTTGAAACAGAATTTTTGGGTTCTTCCAACACATTGATTTCTGGATACAAATTACAACAATTGGTATACATTGACCCTATTGCAAACCATGACCTATTAAAAATTTACGAACATCCGGTTAGAGAAGGTGTCAATGAATCCAAATCAGACCACCTGTATGCAATTACGGTTGACGTTTCAGAAGGTAAGAACCTTGACAGTTCAGCCTTCTCTGTAATTGATATCTCACAGACACCATACAAACAAGTGGCAACTTATAAGAGTTCGTCAATTACACCCATTCTTTTTCCAACTGTGATTTATAATACCGCAAGATATTACAATGATGCGTATGTACTCGTAGAAATTAATAACAACCCACAGGTGGCAGATTCGTTACATGCGGATTTTGAATATGAAAATCTATGGAAGATATTTACAGGCAATAAGAAGCCCCAACAATTATCAGCAGGTTTTGCCCGTGGTGTCCAGATGGGTCTAAAAATGTCACCGCAAGTCAAGGCAATTGGTTGTTCAAACCTTAAGACTTTGATTGAAGGTGACAAATTACTAATACAGGATTTTGATACATACTCAGAGTTGACCACTTTTATTCAACAGAAGAACTCTTTTTCTGCGGAAGAAGGTGCAAACGATGACATGGTTATGTCTTTGGTGATGTTTTCGTGGGTAACAACCCAACAATATTTTAAAGAAATTGTTAATCACGATATTCGTAAACAAATTCAATTGGAGAATATGAACCAGATGGACGATGATGTTCTACCGGCTCCAATTATAGAAGATGGTTTAGAACATGATTTTGAAATTGTTGGTGGTGATATGTGGGAACTTGCAGACGGTGGAGAAACGTATGCGAAGTTTATGAGAAACAGATTGGAAAGGTTATAAAACCAGCCTTTCATAAATACTCTTATGGTATTTTGCCAAAAGAACATAATAATTCAAGGAGAATAAAATGGCATTTCAAATCTCTCCAGGCGTAAATGTAGCTGAGGTGGATGCAACAACAGTTGTACCCGCAGTTCAACAGACCGCTGGTGCATTTGCTGGAAACTTCCAATGGGGTCCAGCAGACAAGGTAAAACAAATAGATAGTGAAATAACACTTGTAAGTACATACGGTAAACCTAATTCAGACTCAGCAGTATCATTTTTTACAGCTGCAAACTTCTTGTCTTATGGTAACAACTTAAGTATTGTGCGTTCTATTGGTGCATTAGCAAACAATGCAACCGATGGTAGTACATTGAATGTACAAATTAAAAACGAAGACGTTTATGAAGCTTCATATTTGTTAAGTGACAATGGCAACGACTATGGTCCGTTTGCAGCTCGTTATGCAGGTTTATTAGGTAACTCTCTGACTGTACACGTTTGTGCAAACACAACAACATATAGCACATGGGCATACAAAAACTATTTCACATCAGCGCCAGGTACATCAGACTTTGCAGATTCTGTGAATGGATCAGATGACGAAATGCATATTGTGGTTGTTGACACAGACGGTTTATTTACAGGTTCAGCTGGTTCAATTTTAGAAACATATGGTTTCGTTTCAGCTGCTTCTGATGCTGTAATTAACGGTGTTACAAATTACTATAAACAAGTTATTTTTAATAACTCAAGATATATCTATGCAATGGATCCTGTTGATTATGCAACAACATCTGCGACATGGGGCACCACAGCTGCAGGCAAAACTTTTGCGAGACCAGCAACCAACCAAACAGTGAGTTTGACTACAGGTTCTTCTGTAAATCCTACAGACGGAAACATACAATCATCTTACGATTTGTTTGCAAATAAAGAAGCTATTGATGTTGCATTGGTGTTGTCAGGTGGCCATTCAATTACAGTCCAACAATATGTTATAGACAATATTGCAGTTGGTCGTGCTGATTGTGTTGCCTTCATTTCTCCAAGATATGCAGACGTTGTAAACAAAGCAGGTCAAGAAACCACTAATATCGAAGACTGGTTAACAACACTGTCAAGAAGTTCTTCTTACGTTGTTGCCGACTCTGGTTGGAAATATCAATTTGACAAGTACAACAACACATACCGTTGGATTCCATTGAATGGCGATGTTGCTGGTCTATGTGTATACACAGATAATATTCGTGACCCATGGTTCTCTCCAGCAGGTTTCAACCGTGGTTCAATTAAGAACTGCATTAAGTTGGCATGGAATCCAAATAAATCATACCGTGACACATTGTATGCCGCAGGTGTAAACCCTGTTGTATCTTTCCCTGGTCAAGGTACAGTGTTGTTTGGTGACAAAACATTGTTGAACAAACCATCTGCATTTGACAGAATCAACGTTCGCCGTTTGTTCATCACACTTGAGAAAGCAATTGCACAAGCTGCTAAGTTCTCAATGTTCGAATTGAATGATGAGTTTACTAGAGCACAATTCATCGCTTTAGTATCACCATTCTTGCGTGACATTCAAGGCCGCCGTGGTTTAACAGACTTTAGAGTTGTTTGCGATGCAACAAATAACACACAACAAGTTATTGATAGTAACCAATTTGTTGGTGATATCTACATTAAACCTGCACGCTCTGTCAACTACATTCAGTTGAACTTTGTCGCTGTTGGCACTGGTGTTGACTTCGTAACAATCGTTGGCGCAGCTTAATAAATAAACGATATAGGAGAAAACAATGGCATTTAATGTAGCAGAATTCAGAGCTAATATGATTGGAGACGGCGCACGTCCTAATCTATTCTCTGTCTCTTTAATATTCCCTTCAAACGTATCGAACTCAACAGCTGCAGGTCAAAAACTAACCTTTATGGCCAAGACAGCTCAATTACCAGGTTCGTCAATTGGTACTGTTCCAGTGTATTACTTTGGCCGTGAAATGAAATTTCCTGGCAATAGAACATTCGCTGATTGGACATTAACCATCATCAATGATGAAGATTTCGTGATTAGAAATTCTTTAGAAAACTGGATGAATTCTATCAACAGTCATGCAACCAATGTAAGAAGTGGTGCAGCCAGAAATTCTAACGGATATTCTGTTGACGCAAACGTTATTCAATATGGTAAAACAGGTAACGAATTGAAAAAATATAAATTCGTTGGTATGTTCCCATTAGATTTGGCACCAATCGACCTAGATTGGGGTTCAAATGACTCAATTGAAGAATTCACTTGTACGTTTGCATACCAATTCTGGGAAACAGACACAACATCTTGATATATGAGGGAGGCCCGTTAGGGTCTCCCATGTTTTTTTGATTTTATAATTACACACAAATATGGCAAATAACACAAATAAATTTTCATTGTTCGGTTTTACTATTTCTCGTCAGAAGGATGAGGAAGATGCAATCGTCCAACAATCATTTGCACCACCAACGCAAGACGATGGGGCATTAACTATTACATCTGCCGCTTATTACGGCACATACGTTGACCTTGACGGTACCGCAAAGAATGAGGTGGAACTTATTTCTCGTTACCGTGAAATGGCAATGCAACCTGAAATAGAATCTGCAATAGATGATATAGTTAATGAAGCCATTGTGCAAGACGATGATGGTAAAATAACACAAATCATTTTGGATGATTTGAAAGTAAATGACAAAATCAAAAAAGCCATCAAAGAAGAATTCAATACCGTTTTACGTATGTTGGATTATAGAAAAATGGCCCAAGATATTTTCCGCCGTTACTATGTTGATGGTAGAATGTATTATCACATCATTATTGACCGTGAGAATCCACAAGAAGGTATCAAAGAACTTCGTTACATAGACCCACGTAGATTACGTAAGGTCCGTGAAATGAAGAAACAAAAGGATGAAAGAACTGGTGCAGATATTATGCAACCAGTCAACGAATACTATATCTACAACGACAAAGTTGTTAGTGGTAGTGCATCCAATTTTGGTCCTGTTGGTGTTCGTATTACAACAGACTCTATTATTTCGGTGGTATCGGGCCTTATGGACTCCCGCCGTGCCGTGGTGTTATCATATCTACACAAAGCAATCAAGCCTCTTAATCAATTAAGGATGATTGAAGATGCAACTGTTATCTATCGTATTTCACGTGCTCCTGAGCGCCGCATTTTTTATATTGACGTTGGTAATTTGCCTAAGTTAAAAGCAGAACAATACCTACGTGATATCATGGTCAAGTATAAAAACAAACTTGTGTATGATGCGAACACAGGTGAAGTGCGTGATGACCGTAAGTTCATGTCTATGATGGAAGACTTTTGGTTACCACGTAGAGAAGGTGGCAAAGGCACAGAGATTACTACACTACCAGGTGGACAAAACCTAGGTGAGTTGGAAGACGTTAAATACTTTCAAAAGAAACTGTATGGTGCCTTGTGTGTTCCAATCTCCAGGTTAGAACCTAATCAAGGATTCTCACTTGGTCGTTCATCAGAAATTACACGTGATGAATTGAAGTTCTCTAAGTTTGTGGACAGACTAAGAAACAAATTCTCCGATGTATTCAACCAAGCCTTGCGTGTACAGTGTGTACTAAAAGGTATCTGTACAGATGAAGAATGGGAATTGTTTAGAGAAAACATTCATTATGATTTCATCAAAGATAATAATTTCTCCGAATTAAAAGAAGCGGAATTAATTTCACAACGATTATCTCTACTTCAATCGGTTGATCCATATACTGGTCGTTACTTCTCACAAAAATGGATTCAACAAAATGTGTTGCGTCTAACAGATGATGAGATTGCTGAAATGGATTCAGAGATTGAAAAAGAAAAAGAAATGGGTCTTGGATTACCAGTCTCAGTAACAAATGATGTTGCACAACAACAAATGATGGGACAAGTTCAGACCGACCAAATGGTACAACAATCAGAATTAATGCCTGATAATGCACCGACTGGTGGTTCCAGTTCTGGTGGTGATACTTCATCATCAAAAAGTAAACCAAAAGAAAAAAGTTCCAGTGGATCAAAATCAGTTAAAGGTGACCTCAGCTTAGAAGAAGTTGAAACAACGTTTACTAGATTAAAACGTATTTTATAATTAGGAGATAAAAATGCCAACAGCAAGAGAAATCATAGATTATGCAGAAACAGACAATGCGGTTGAAATGCGTGATGCATTATATGCTGCACTACATGATAGAGTTATGTCTCATATCGAAACACATAAAGCAGAAGTTGCAAAACAACTGATGAATCCAGAAGGTGCAACCGCTGAAGATGAAGTTGTGTATGCATCAGAACCTGCCGCAACAGAAGCAGAATAATTTTGACACTGGTATAAATATTATTCAAACATAACAGGAATTACAAATGTCAAATTCATTTACATATCAAGTAATAAAGGATACCACAGAACATACAGTTATTAAATTAACCGGTTCTTTTGATGGTACAGGCCAAGAAGCCAATGCTGTTCGTATTCAAGCAAATACACTATACGGTGCAATGGATACTTCTAAAGGTAACTTACTTTCTTCTAGTGCAAATACAGGTGCATTAGATTTTTACGGTTTATCTGTATATCGTTTATGGTATGACTGTGCATCTGGTGGTGACGTAACACTTTCTTGGAACGCAGCAACACCATTGCCTATATTTGTAATGAATGGTAACGGTGAATATGATTCTGCTGGTAACTGGGTAACAATACCAAACAACGCAAAAGGTACCACCGGATGCAAAGGTGATATTGCTGTTACAACTAGAGGTATGGCAGCAAATGATAGTTACACAATGATTTTGGAATTACGTAAAGACAACGAACATTATCAACGTGGTCATTTGAGTGATCCAGCTGCGTTTAACTATGGCCCATATGCCATGAAACCATAAGGTAACAATAATGAAACTCATACGAGAACTTACCGAATCGGTACAATACTTAACGGAAGAAAAAGATGGAAAGAAAACACTTTACATCGAAGGTCCGTTTCTAGTAGCAGAAGCAGTTAACAAAAACAAACGCATGTACAAAGAAGAAACAATGCGTAATGAAGTTAACCGTTACAACGAAGAATACATTTCTAAAAATCGTGCCTTTGGTGAACTGGGACATCCAGACACCCCATCCATTAATCTTGACCGTGTATCACACTTAATTGTTGGTCTGCGTCAAGAAGGAAATGCTTGGATAGGCAAAGCAAAAATTCTTGAAACCCCTATGGGTAACATTGCAAGAAATCTTATTGAAGGTGGGGCACAACTTGGTGTATCATCTAGAGGTATGGGTTCTCTTAAAATGGAAAACGGCATCAATGTCGTTCAAGGAGACTTTCATCTGGCCACAGCGGCAGATATTGTAGCAGACCCTTCTGCACCTGGTGCTTTTGTGCAAGGTATTATGGAAGGTAAGGAATGGATGTTAGTTAATGGTATCTGGACAGAACAACATTACGATGTTGCTAAACAGGAAATCAAACAAGCATCAAGCAAAGATATTGAAGCAGTAAGCTTAAAAATCTTTGAAAACTTCCTTAAAAAACTTTAAATATAAATATCCAATATAAATCAAGGAGATTCTCAAAATGGGAAAATTTAATCTGACAGACGCCGCTAAAGCAATTCTAACAGAAGGTGCAAAAGAAAATTTTGAAGCTTCTGTAAGCCGTGGCCACAAAGACGGTCCTTCAAAGTTGCCTACATCTGTTGCTTATGGCACTAAAGATGTTGGTGAAGTTGCAGGCGAAATCAAGAAGCAAGACGATGAGACTGGTGACTACACAAAAGGTACACCAACAGCAACACCTCCAGGTGCAACACCACCAGTTGGTTCACAACCTGCACAGAAGTTGTCTGGTCCTGCTGACTCACAAGGTTCTGAACACAAAGCTGTTCAAGCTGCAGCAACTGATTACAACGCAATTCGTGACCGTATCAAAGCTAAACTTGCTCCACAAATGATGCAAGCAAATCCAGGTGCAACATTCCAATCTTATGCTGAAGAAGCAGAAGAAGAATCTGATGATGTTGTTGCTGAAGAAAAAGAAGGTCATGAAGACTCAGCCGAAGACAAAAAAATGATTAAGGCCATGATGAAGAAACAAAAGATGAAAGAACAAATGGACCAAGACGTAGGTGCATTGCTTTCAGGTGAAGACCTTTCAGAAGAATTCAAATCAAAAGCTACTACAATTTTCGAATCTGCCGTTGTTGCTCGTTCACAATCTATCATGGAAGAAGTTGAAGAAGCATTGTACGAAGAATTCGAAGTTGCTGTTGAAGCAGTTAAAGAAGATTTGGCTAAGAAGTTGGATGACTACATCAACTACATGGCTGAAGAATGGTTCAAAGAAAACCAATTGGCAATCGAAAAAGGTCTACGTGCCGAAATCGTTGAAGATTTCATCCGTGGTCTAAAAGGTCTATTCGAAGAACACTATATTGACATTCCAGAAGAAAAAGTGGATGTTGTGGAAGAATTGACAACTAAGGTTGAAGAATTGGAATCTTCTATCAACGAAGAAATTTCACGTAACGTTGAAATGAAGAAACAAATTAACGAGTTTAAAAAGAATGAGGCTATACATGCAGTATGTGAAGGCCTAACGCAGACACAAGTAGAGAAACTTAAATCACTCGCAGAGAGCGTTGAGTTTACTACTGAAGAAGAATTTGGTCGCAAACTAGAAACATTGGTAGATTCATACTTCCAACAATCAGTTAAAGCACCAGTTAGTTCTGCCCTGAACGAAGCTGTTGAAGTTGAGGACGAAAAAGCACCATCGGCTGCTGTTGATCCTGCAATTGCACAGTACGCACAAATCATCTCTAAATCATTGGTTAAATAAATAAAATTTACCAACAAAAGATACTTACAAGGAGACACTCATGTATCTAACAGAAGAACTACAAAAGAAATGGGCACCAGTGCTTGAGCACGAAGGCCTAGAGTCTATCAAAGACCCATACAAGAAAGCTGTTACAGCACTTGTTTTGGAAAACCAACAACGTGAAATGGCTGCTGCTGCACAACAGTTGAATGAAACTGCTGTTTCTGCTGCACCAACAAACGTTACAGGTTCTGGCATTTCTAACTACGATCCAATCTTGATTAGCTTGGTTCGCCGTGCATTGCCTAACTTGATTGCTTATGACGTTGCTGGCGTTCAGCCAATGACAGGACCTACAGGTCTTATCTTCGCAATGCGTGCTCGTTACGACACACAATCAGGTGGTCCATCAAATACAAACGAAGCATTCTTCAACGAAGCAAATACAGAATTCTCTGGTGCATTGTCTACATCTAACCCATACGGTTTTCGTGGTAACAACGCAACTGACATCCGTACAAGCCCTGTTCAAGACTTGACTGCTAACCACTATACAACTGGTATCGCAATGACTACAGCAACTGCTGAAGCTTTGGGTGCTGATACAGATAGTCCTTTCAAACAAATGGCATTCTCAATTGAGAAAGTTACTGTTACTGCACAATCACGTGCTTTGAAGGCTGAATACTCTCTAGAACTTGCACAAGACTTGAAGGCAATTCATGGCTTGGACGCAGAAACAGAGTTGTCAAACATCCTTTCTACAGAAATTTTGTCTGAAATCAACCGTGAAGTTATCCGTACAATCTATACAACTGCTGTTGCAGGTGCTCAATATGGTACCACAACTGCTGGTGCATTTGACTTGGACACAGACTCTAACGGTCGTTGGTCAGTTGAACGTTTCAAAGGTTTGATTTTCCAAATCGAACGTGATGCTAACGTTATTGCAAAACAAACTCGTAGAGGTAAAGGTAACGTGATGATTGTATCATCTGACGTTGCTTCCGCTATGGCTATGGCTGGTGTTCTACAGTACACTCCTGCATTGTCTGCTGACTTGCAAGTTGATGACACTGGTAACACATTTGCTGGTATGTTGCACGGTCGTATCAAGGTCTACATCGACCCATACTTCGGTGGTTACACATCTAACCAAGAATTGGTTACAATCGGTTATAAGGGTTCTTCTCCTTATGACGCTGGTCTATTCTACTGCCCATACGTTCCTCTACAAATGGTTCGTGCAGTTGACCAGTACACATTCCAACCAAAGATTGGTTTCAAGACTCGTTACGGCATGGTTGCAAACCCATTCGCAAACGGTCTTGCATCTGGCAACGGTGCATTGAACCCACGTACAAACGTGTACTACCGTATCTTCCAAGTTAAAAACTTGATGTAAGATAAAAAGTCACCGCAGAGTGATATTTTAAGACCACCTTCGGGTGGTCTTTTTTTTGGCTCCTAAATACTGATAGAGGAGATAAAATGACAGCACTAAACAGAAGTCCTGAAAATACAAACCTATTACAACCAACAAAGTTTTTGTTGACATTTGACAGAATTAGAACCACACAATATTTCTGCCAAACAGTTAATCTTCCTGGTGTAAGTTTGGGTGAAGTAAGTAGGGCAACACCATTCTTGGATATGTTTTCACCTGGCACTAAACTAACATACGATCCATTGGTCGTAGAGTTTATATTGGATGAAGAATTGCAAGGATGGAAAAATTTGTATGATTGGTTCTTGTCTATGGCTGATCCAAATGGTTTTGAAAAACGTGACGGTAGTAGAGAACTACAAATGAATAAACATTTTTCGGATGCTACTTTAACTGTGTTGAGTGGATTAAATAATCCTTTGTTGAGAATACAATATGTTAACGTATTTCCATTGAGTATTGGAGATATTAGATTTGATACCACACAATCTGCGGATACAATATTGACCGCAACGGCAACATTTAGATATCAATCATATACATACTTGACAGTTTAATCATTTTGTGTTATAATGTTTTGAATAGATAGAATGACATTAAGTTGTTGATTCTAAAGAATAATTTGATATATTTGAATAGATATGGAAACACTTGAACAAGTTTTAAAAATGTGGGAATCGGATGCGGTTATAGACCAAACCGAGCCATCTAAAGAACTACTAAACATTCCCAAATATCATAGTAAGTATCTTGGCATTCTTACTAAACATAAAATTGCATCAAAGAAAGCACACTTTGATTATCTACGTATGCGTAAAGTAAAATGGGAATACTTTACTGGCAAAATGTCCGAAGAAGAATTGGAACAATACGGTTGGGAACCATTCCAGTTTGCACTCAAATCGGATATCAATACTTACCTAGAAGCAGACAAAGACCTTATCAAGTTGCTTGAGAAGAAGGTCTACCACGAAGAAGTTATTTCTGTAATCGAATCCGTGTTAGCAGAACTTAAACAAAGAACGTGGCAGTTAAGAGATTTTATTTCTTGGGAGAAATTCGTTGCCGGACAATAATATACTATCAATTTCAATTGATACATTAAACCTTTTTTCTTTTATGGTTGGCATGTTTTTTGCTGCAACCATGTGGAGAACTAGGGCTTTATATTATGTCGTTTTTTATTTTGTGTGTTTGGCATTATATTACGGTTTGAGATATCATTATGGTTGAACACATTACAATAACAAAAGTAAATGAGGTGTACGGCAAAGTGGTCTGTGAACGCCACGTTGCAAGGGAACTGTCAGAATACTTCACGTTCTTTGTACCTGGTTATCAGTTCGTTCCAGCCTATCGGAATCGCATTTGGGATGGTAAGATTCGTCTATTCAATCTACAGACCAGTCAACTATATCTTGGATTGATTCCATATCTTACAGAGTTTTGTGATGAACGTGAGTATGCATACTCGCATGACCTGATTGAAGATGAATATTCTGTGTATCATGCACACAAGTTCTTTGATACTTTGAATCTACATTCAAATGGTAAACCAATCGGTGTCAGAGAACATCAACAAAATGCGTTTATTGAAGCAATACAGAAACGTAGAACCTTATTGTTGTCACCAACCGCATCAGGCAAATCACTTATCATATACTTGTTGTTTAGACAATTATTGGATTATCAAGACCTGAAAGGTTTAATTATTGTACCGACAACATCATTGGTAGAACAGTTGTACACAGACTTCCAAGATTATTCAAGTGAAAATGGTTTTGATGTTGAAGATAATGTACACAGAATCTACCAAGGTAAAGATAAAGTAACTGATAAAAAACTTACAATATCCACTTGGCAATCATTGTACAAACTTCCACCAGAGTATTTTCAACAGTTCGATTATGTGATTGGTGATGAGGCACACCTATTCAAGGCACAGTCTTTAACATCTATACTGACAGCCTGTGTTAATGCCAAATACCGAGTTGGTCTTACTGGAACTTTGGACGGAACCAAAACACACAAACTGGTATTAGAAGGTTTATTTGGCCCAACTAAAAAGGTTATCACCACCAAAGAGTTGATTGATAAGAAACAATTATCTCCATTTAATATCAAGTGTTTGGTGTTGAAACATTCTGATGAGATTTGTCAAGAAATGAAAGACAAGTCTTATCCAGATGAATTGAAATTTTTAATTGAATCTGAAAATCGAAATCGTTTTATTCGTAACTTAGCCGTAAGTTTGAACAAGAACACGTTGGTGTTGTTTCAAATGAAGAAGCATGGTAAGTTACTTTACGAAATGATTAAAGAAAAGGCAATTGGCCGAAATGTATTCTTTGTTGACGGTGACGTTGAAACGGATGTCAGAGAAGAAATACGCAGACTCATGGAGATATCCGAAAACGCCATCTTTGTGGCATCGTTTGGTACAACAAGTACCGGTATCAACATCAAAAACTTACACAATATCATATTCACATCGCCGTCAAAATCGAGAGTTAGAAATTTACAATCTATTGGCCGTGGATTAAGGCAATCTGATAACAAAGAGATTGCAACACTTTATGATATTGCAGACGACTTAAGAATCAAAAAACACACAAACTTTACTTTACAACACTTCGTTGAAAGAGTGAAGATATATAATGAAGAACAGTTCTCTTTTAAGATTTACAATATAGGACTAAAAAATGGCAGTTAAAATTTTACGTTTAAAAGATGGTCTGGATATAATCTGTGACTGCATTTTTGAAAAAGATAACAAAGTGGTGATTGACAATCCCATGTTGTTTGAACTCAGAGGCATGAATCTGGTATTGCAATACTGGTTACCAATGGCCGTAATGAAAGGTGAATCTGTTGAGATGAGAATGGATAACATTCTCTGCACGATGGATCCAACCGATGATTTTGAAGAATACTATTCAATGTCTGTTATTAGATTGAAAGACTCTGAGAGAAAAGAAAGAGAAGTGGATCTCAACGATGAGATACTAGCAGCTTTCGAAGAAAAGGAAATTGGTAAATCCTTAATACATTAATATCATAGGGGGACACCGTGGACTATATCACATGTCAAGCCCTTTGTCAACAACTTTTTATGGTACATTTGAATGAGTAAACAGAAACATTATATAAACAATGCAGACTTCCTAAAGGCACTTGTCGATTACAAGACCAGATGCGTAGAGGCCGAACAGGCTGGCAAACCAAAACCAAACATTCCCAATTACATTGGTGAATGCTTTATGAAAATTGCCGAAGGTCTATCACACAAACCAAACTTCATCAACTACACTTACCGTGACGAAATGATTTCCGATGGTATTGAAAACTGCTTGATGTACTTTGAGAACTTTGACCCGTCTAAGTCTAACAATCCATTTGCCTATTTTACACAAGTTATCTACTTTGCATTCCTACGTAGAATACAAAAAGAAAAGAAACAACTATACGTCAAGTACAAGGCCACAGAGATGTATGGTATTCTGGATGAATTTGAAATGTTAGAATCGGAAGATGGTAGTACCAAACAATTCGAACTATATGAAAATATTGCAGAGTTCATTGAAACATATGAAGATGCCAGAAAAACTAAGAAGGCTGGCAAAGACGCTGCAAAGAAACCAAAAGGGCTTGAAAAATTTATTGAGGAGTGATATAATGAAAGTTGGATTTACTTGTTCCACTTTTGATTTGTTTCATGCTGGGCATATTATAATGCTCAAGGAAGCCAAACAACAGTGTGATTATCTTATAGTTGGATTACAAACTGACCCCACTATTGATAGACCAAAAGAAAAGAACAGACCGGTTCAAAGCATTTTTGAAAGGTATGTACAACTACAGGCCTGCAAATATGTGGATGAAATTGTGGTTTATGCCACGGAAAAAGACCTGTTGGATATATTGCTTTCTTTTCCAATTAATGTTAGAATCTTAGGTGATGAGTATGAAAGCAAAACCTTTACTGGTAGACAAGAGTGTATGAATAAAGGTATAAAATTTTACTTTAATAAACGTGAACACACCTTCTCAACAACAGAGTTGAGGCAAAGAGTTGTGGATGCGGAAGCAGAAAAGTTGATGAAAAATATAGTATGAAAGTTGCGATAATTACCGACCAACATTTTGGTGCCAGAAACGATTCAACATTGTTTTTGGATTTCTTTGAGAAGTTTTATAAAGAGACTTTCTTTCCGGCCTTGGTAAAAGAAAAAATTGATACCGTACTTATTCTTGGTGATACGTTTGACCGTAGAAAGTATGTTAACTTCTTCTCATTGAAACGTGCCAAACAAATGTTCTTTGACCCGTTGTTTGACTTGGGCATTCAAGTGCATATGTTGGCCGGTAACCACGACACATACTTTAAAAATACCAACGATGTTAATTCTGCCGACTTGTTGTTAGGTGAATACGGTATTACACTAAATGTTATTGACCATCCAACCGAAATATATGTTGGACCACATAAGATTTGTATGATGCCTTGGATTTGTCCCGAGAATTATGAAGATTCTTTAGAGACATTGAAAGAGACCGATGCAAAGTTTTGTATGGGTCATTTTGAAATTGCAGGCTTTGCCATGTATCGTGGTATGCCATCTGAAGGAGGGTTAGACCGTGGTATTTTTAGGAAGTTTAGTCACACTTTTAGTGGTCATTACCATCACAAATCTTCTAGTGATGATATCTACTATTTGGGCAATCCATACGAACTTACTTGGCAGGATTATAATGACCCTCGGGGTTTTCATTTGTTTGACTTGGATACTCACCAACTTGAATTCATAGAAAATCCAAATAAAATGTTCCATCGTATTATTTACGATGACAAAGAACAATCTATCAAAGAGATTGACGGTAAAGATTTAAAACCATACACAAACACATATGTTAAAGTGGTTGTAATTAATAAAAACAACCCGTATTTGTTTGACAAATTCATGAATAACCTGTATAATGTAAACCCTGCTGATATTACTATTGCAGAAGATTTTACAGAATTAGAAGATGGTGATGAAGCGATTGATGAAGCCGAAGACACACTCACCATATTAAACAAGTATGTTGATGGTATTACGGAAGAAAGTATTGACAACGACAAGTTGAAAACATTATTGAAAGAACTCTACGTAGAGGCATTGAATACTGAACAAGCATGATTTTATTCCAAAAGATTAAGTGGAAGAATTTTCTATCCACTGGAGCACACTTTACTGAAATTGATTTTACCAAGTCCAATAACACATTGATTATTGGTCACAATGGCGCAGGCAAGTCCACAATTTTGGATGCATTATGTTTTGGATTGTTTGGTAAACCTTTTCGTAAGATTAACAAGCCACAATTACTCAACTCTGTCAACGGCAAAGAAGCCGTTGTAGAAGTTCATTTCAATATTGGACAAAAAAGATACAAAGTAATTCGTGGTATTAAACCAAATGTATTTGAAATTTATCTGAATGATGTATTGCTGAACCAAGATGCAGCTGCAAAAGACTATCAAGAGATACTAGAGAATAATATTCTCAAACTAAATTACAAGTCCTTTACGCAGGTTGTCATTCTTGGTTCAGCATCATTTGTTCCGTTCATGCAGTTATCGGCATCTGACCGTAGAGCAATCATTGAAGACCTACTAGACATTCAAATTTTTTCCTCAATGAACAATGTTATCAAGGAGAAGAACTCGGCCATCAAAGAAGAATTGAATAAAACCAAGTATGCAATTTCTCTTACCGAAGAAAAGATAACTCTACAAAAACAAAACATCGAAGAACATAAAAAGAACCATGATGCAGAAATTAAACGCAAACAGGAAGAAATAGAAAAATCAAAAACTCAAATGAGTACATTGCAAAGTGATATTCAGTTGATTAATAAACATATTGCGGTATTACAGAATAGGGTTGGTGATAAGAAAGAGAAGCTGGATAAAAAATCCAAGAGTCTATTTCAAATCAAAGGTAAAGTGCAAACTAATATTGACCGAAACCAAAAGGAGATTGACTTCTATGAAAACAACCACGATTGTCCAACTTGCAAACAGTCTATCACACCTGAGTGGAAAGATTCTCAAGTACAAGAAAAGTCAGAGAAAATCACTACACAAAAAACTGGATTGGTTGAGATTGAACAGGAACTAACCAAAGTAACTGCCGAAATCAAATTAATAACAGATATACTTTCGCATATCAGTGAACATAATGGTGAAGTTATTAAACATACTTCTACCATATCAGCAATAAACAACTACATCACCAAGTTGAATACTGAGATTGATGAGTTGACTAAGAAACAAACCAACACAGAAGGTAGTGACCAAAAGTTAACTGAATTGAATACTGCACTGGAAGAACACCGTAAAGCTTATGAAGTGAGTTTGACCGAAAAACATTACCATGAATTTGCAGGTACTTTGTTGAAAGATGGCGGCATTAAGACACGTATCATTAAACAATATTTGCCAATTATGAATAAGTTGATTAACAAGTACCTGAAAGCCATGGACTTCTTTGTCAACTTTAACATCAACGAAAACTTTGAAGAAACAATTAAGAGTAGACACCGTGATGACTTCTCTTATGCCAATTTTTCGGAAGGTGAAAAAATGCGTATTGATTTGGCACTATTGTTTACTTGGCGACAGATTGCCAAACTAAAGAATAGTACGAATACAAATTTGTTGATACTTGATGAAGTGTTTGATTCTAGCCTTGATACCGTAGGTACTGAAGAATTTCTGAAGTTGATACAAGAAATGGGTGCAGATACGAACGTGTTTGTTATCTCACATAAAGGCGACCAACTGTTCGATAAGTTCCGTTCGGTTATTAAATTTGAAAAGAAAAATAATTTTTCAAGGATTGCAAAATGAATACAGAAGATATTGTCTTATATAACACAGAAGAAACGATTAAGGTTGCACCGACAGCCGAAAAGGTTGAAACGTTTGACTTGGTACCGCCAGACCATCCAGCACTTTACAAAGTCCTACCAGAGTTTGATTTTGAAAATGCACCAATCAATCCAAATAGTTTTGCATCTACATTGGTGGAGACTTGTAGAAAACATCATGGTATTGGTCTATCTGCAAATCAATGTGGTTTTGAATACCGTGTTTTTGTTATGGGTGCCGGTGAAGAATATGTGGCATATTTCAATCCAAAAATCATTTCATCAAGTGGCGAAAAACACATGGAAGAAGGATGCCTTTCATTTCCTTTCTTAAATCTCCACATTACCAGACCAGAAACTGTAGAGGTTGAATACCAGGATTTCACAGGTGAGAAACGTACCAAAACTTTTAATGGCATATCTGCAAGATGTTTTCTTCATGAGCTTGACCACATGAACGGGATAGTGTATACTAGTCGTGTAAAACCACTTGCGTTACAATTTGGTTTGAAAAAGTTGGATAAAATTAGACGCAAGTACTTTAACCCTAAGAAAACCAAAAGAACTTAATGGCCACACCTATAGATTATGTTGATGCTCAGTGGGAAAAATGGCAGGTACTAAATGATCCTGAACGTTTCGAACACATTGACACTGAGCAATTGAAAGAGATATTGATTAAGGACCTTACGTATGCCTCACAAATGGATGTACGTGAGTATACCTTATATCAAAAGTGGTTAGAGGTGCATGAGAAATATCCAACCAGAACAATCAGTACACTCTTTGATGAAGAAGTGCAATTGGTAGATGTTACACAAAAGAAACTGGTTGAGAAAGTCAAAAAAAACTTTTGGATGCCAGAAGGTCCAGATGACTATGAAAAATTAAAGCCAAGATTAGTCTTATCTAACGGACCTTTGGCAGAAACATGGAATACAGTACGTACATTTTCTTCTACGATGAAGAATAACTCCAACATTGGCCGCAATCTTTATTACACTGTGGTTGATGAAAACACCGACAAGTATCTTGGTGTTATCTGTATATCATCTGACTTCTTGGACTTGACTCCAAGAGATACCGCAATTGGTTGGCCACGTGATGTTAAGACACAACAAGGCATGATTAATCATACAGCAATTGGTTCTACAATCGTTCCACTACAACCACTTGGTTTCAATTATATGGGTGGTAAATTGTTGGCATTGTTGTGTCTTGCTGATACCGTACAGAATGATTGGAAAAGACAATATGGAGACGTTCTTGTTGGAGTTACAACTACTTCCCTTTATGGCAACACTAAGTCCAATGGTCTATCTCAGTATGATGGTCTTGAACATTGGAACAAAATGGGTTTCTCTAGTGGTTCGGTTGCTTTTGAACCGTCCAGAAAAACCAGAGCAATGATTTATGATTGGGTAAAAGAGAATCACACACGTAAATATTTTGAGTGGTGGGAAGCCAAGAATCAAAAAGGTTTGCCACTTAAACGTGACCACAAAAATCGTACATTAAATTTTGCGTATGGTAAGTTGGGTATTCCAAAAGAACTTATCCGTACAGAGCATCAGAGAGGCATCTATTTCTCACCTCTCTATAACAACACCAATGAATATCTTAGGAAAGAAATTGGTGATGAACAACTGGTCAAATCATTTGATACCAGTGAAGAAACCTTGACGCAAATTTGGAAAACCAAATATGCCAAAGGTCGTATATCAATGTTGAAGAAAAAGAATAATGTATCTTATGAATCATTATTTTATGATGACTTGATATACCTGTCTTGGGAAGAAACCAAGGCTAAGTATCTACCACAAGTTGGCAGATAAAAAAGTATACCGCCAATATACTTGACACACACACTAAGTAATAGTATAATGTGAATACTTGCGAAATGCAAGACTTTTGTTTTTAACTTTGTCATTAGGAGATTATTATGACTACCAAAATTTCTGCGAAAGAAAAAATCCTCAATTATTTGAGCAAGACTGAGGGTTACAACACCCTTTCCACAGCACAAGCACGTGCTCGTTTCGGAATCCAAAATGTTTCCGCACGTATTGATGAGTTGCGCCAAGAAGGCCACTGCATCTACACCAACACCAAAACACGTGGTGATGGTTCTAAGGTATCTGTATACCGTTTGGGTACACCAACTAAAGCAATGGTTCGTACCGCACTTAAAGCTGGTTACAGCTTCAGCGCTTAATTATTAAGCTAATAGGGATCCATGCCGGATCCCTATTTTTGTTTTGGAGAGAAAATGGAAATTTCAATTAAAAAAGAAGAACTTCAGAAGAAAAGCATTTTCGTTGCTACACCTATGTACGGCGGCATGAATCATGGACTTTATGCCAAGGCATGTCTTGATTTACAAGCACTCTGTATGCAATATGGTGTTACAGTGAAATTCTCATTTCTTTTCAATGAGTCTTTAATTACACGTGCTAGAAATTATCTTGTTGATGAATTCTTGCACCGTTCAGATTGCACACACATGTTGTTCATTGATGCTGATATTCACTTCAATCCACAAGATGTTATTGCCTTGTTGGCCTTAGACAAGGATGTTATTGGTGGTCCTTATCCTAAGAAAGCGATTAAGTGGTCGTCAGTTAAGAAAGCATTGGCTAAAAATCCAGATATGGAAGCAAGTGCTTTAGATAAAGTTACTGGTGATTATGTTTTCAATCCAGTAAGAGGCACAGATAAATTTAGTGTTGCCGATCCACTTGAAGTGTTGGAAATCGGTACCGGTTTTATGATGGTTAAACGTGAAGTTTTCCCTAAGTTTGCAGAAGCATTCCCACATCTACGTTACAAACCAGACCACGTTGGCCAAGCCAACTTTGATGGTTCACGTTACATTCATGCGTTCTTTGATACGTTGATTGACACCAAAGATTCTCCAACAGGCGGTGGTTCAGACCGTTACTTGTCAGAAGATTACATGTTCTGTCAACTGTGGCGTAAGATTGGTGGTTCTATTTGGTTGTGTCCTTGGATGCGAGCAGACCACATTGGTACCTATCACTTTAAAGGTGATATGCCAGCAGTAGCAAATTACGTTGGAGAAATGTAATGATTGTTGGTTTACTTGGATTCATTGGTTCAGGTAAAGGCACTGCCGGTGACATTCTTAAAGACCTTGGCTTTACTCCTGTGAGTTTTGCCAAAGGTGTTAAAGATGTTGCCGCAGAAATGTTTGGTTGGCCACGACACCTATTAGAAGGTGATACTGAACAGTCCAGACAATGGCGTGAACAACCAGATAAATTCTGGTCAGAAGAATTTGGTCGTGAGTTTACACCAAGACTAGCACTACAATTAATGGGTACAGAAGTTGGTCGTGAAGTTTTTCACTCTGATTTTTGGATCATCAAATTGAAAAATTATATACAAAAAAATCCAAATCAAGATTATGTTATTACTGATGTACGTTTTCAAAATGAAATTGAATTCGTTCATCAGAACAAAGGCATTCTCATAGAGATACAACGTGGTACTACACCACATTGGTATGAGATTGCATCCAAGGCCAATCGTGGTGACTGGAAAGCGGAAGAATTTATGTTGAAGCAATCTGGTGTACATGAATCTGAATGGCGTTGGATTGGTGGTTACGTTGACCATCACATTGACAACCAAGGTTCTTTGGAAGAATTAAAGAACAAATTGATTAAATGCTTGACAACCTCTTATGGTCCAGGTATAATGAGTGAATTGAAACAAGGAGTATCGTAATGAAATTATCTAATGAGACCTTAACGGTTCTTAAAAACTTTGCCAACATTAATCCTGGTATTGAGTTTAAGACTGGTAAGAAATTGACAACTATTTCCGCAACAAAGACTGTCTTGGCAAAGGCAGGCATCAAAGATGACTTTCCACAGGATTTCTGCATCTATGATTTGAACCAGTTTTTGTCCGTACAATCTCTGTACAAAGATGGTGAAATTGATTTTGATGACAAACATGTTATCTTCAAAGTTGGTCGTAAGAAACTAAACTATCGCAAAACTGCAAAGAGCATGATTGTGACACCACCAGATAAAGAATTAACATTGCCTTCTGTTGATGTGTCATTCACATTGAAAGAAGAAGAACTTGCTTCTATCCTAAAGACTGCGAGCATCCTACAATCACCTAACATTGCCATCATGTCTGATGGTGAAAAGATTTCTATCACAACCTGTGATGCAAAAGATAACTCTGCACATACCGATTCAACAGAAATTGCTGATGGTAACGGCAAGAAGTTTAAGGCTTTGTTTTTGACAGAGAACTTTAAAATGATTTCTGGTTCTTATGAAGTACAAATTTCATCTAAAGGTTTGTCATACTTCAAGAACACTAAAGAAGATATGGAATACTGGATCGCCATCGAAGCCAAAGAATCTGACTTGTCGTTCGGAGAATAATATGACTAAAGTAAATACACTATTTGGTTCTTTTGATGAAGACCAACTGAAAAAACTTAAAGGTTATGTTGATGAAATGGTTCTACACATGAACCGAAATCAATCAAACAACGATGCAATGAAAGACATTGTAGATGTTGCCAATGAAGAATTAAAAGTGCCTAAGAAGATTATCAAGCGTATGGCAAAAACACAATTTAAAAACTCATTTCAAACTGAAGTGGCAGAATCAAAAGAATTTGAAGCCTTGTTTGAAAGTATGAATGGAGTTAAATGATGGGTGAAATACGCACATGGATTGATAAAGAACAGTACATTGCTGTACTTGAAAAAGAAATCAGTGTATTACAATCCAGATATGATCCAAGTCAAGAAGGCACTGGTCATTACAATACAGCAATTCATGTATTGCAAAATAGAGTCGCTGAACTTGAACTAGAAATGATTTGGCCATTTCCAGATGCAACAAATTGAAATACCATTCTTCTATCCACTAACGGAACAAACTTCGTTGGAGTTAGATTTTACTCCAAGTGAACAATGGATTGCAGAGTGGCGAAACAAACAATGGAGTCCTGTCACCAGTGGCAGTTACTTAATTAGTAATGGTGGTGTTGGTATTGGAACAATCGCAGCATCATGGTCACAACCAACAACCGAGTTTGTTATAAGACCTAGTGAAAAGAATGTTGGTAAGTGGGAAATCACAAGCGGAATGTTTGTGTATAGACCCACTAAGCCAAATACAGTCGTAAGATTTTTTGCCAAGTTACTGCTTGGCTTTAAATGGCACGATGAAATTCAATCGTAAAAAATTGGATATAGTATTGAAACAATAATTATTGTTTCATTTTTAATTAGAGTTCGTGTCTTGTTAAGGTTTTCTTACAGCACCTACTTATTTTATAAGGAAAAATCATGTTCGATACAAAAACTATCGACCCTAATAAGGTCACGTTTACACAAATCAAATCTCCAGGCATACGATTCAAAGACCGTGTCCGCATTAAATTCTCGGAGATAAATTCCCCTGCTTTTAAAACTGGTAATCCTGTTAGGATGAAAGGTAAAAACGTTTCTCATATTCAACGATTGGAAATTTCATTTGCTCAAGGTATTGATTACACCCAAATGCCTCCTTCGGTGATTGAAAAATCCAATAATGACGGTGGAATTATCACAAAGTATGAATTAATTACAGGCAACCATAGTTTCGAAGCCATGAAAAATATTGGTTTCGATGAATGGGTGTTTGATATCTATGAATTAATTCCAAATTCTGGATATGGATATGAAGATGCTATTCGTACATTCCAATTAAAAGAAAACAATGAATCTCCAAAGTTAGGTTCTTGCGAGGAAGATGTTGTAAATATTATTTGTCGATTGATAGACCATGCTTCAAAATTGGTTGAAGCAAAAGAGGATAGTATTAAATCTTATGTTGATTCTGTTTGCACATACATGCACTGGCAAACAAGATCCAAAATTGTGAGAGATACGATTCGTAAACTATCAAAGAGTGGTAAAAACCCATACAGAGATTATATCACTTATACTGCAAGTGATGTGGGTGAATTTTTGCAAAAAAATACAGACCTTGTTGCTTTTGGTGAATTTGATATGACTCGACAAAAAACTGGTTGGTCAATTTTAGAGGGATATGAATATGAAATTTTGATGAATGCTATTAAAAAATATCATTCTGAAAAACGTGAATCCTACTTCACACTACATACAGGAAGTTTAACGGACAAACTATCAACTGCCAAAGAGAAACGTCAGAAGATGGTTAACAATCTAAGCAACCTCGAAAACTCTTTGTTGAGTGTTTTTGAATATTATCAATTAAATGGAAAATTTCCATGGCATACTATGGGTGCTTTGCCACAAGATGTCCGTGGTGGTGAACAAGATTATATCTATTTCTAAGTGACTTGACATGGCCTTCGGGCCATGTTATAATTTTATTTTATATTATGGAGAATTTGAATGTCGCACATTTTATGGGTCGAAAAGTATCGTCCTAAAACTATTGAAGATTGTATTCTTCCTGATGGTATCAAAGCAACATTTCAGGAGTATGTAAACCGCAAAGAGATTCCTAACCTCTTGTTGTCTGGTTCTGCTGGTGTTGGTAAAACTACAATTGCAAAAGCACTTTGTGAAGAAGTTGGTTGCGATTACATTATGATTAACGGTTCAGACGAATCGGGTATTGATGTTCTACGGAACAAAATCAAGAACTATGCATCATCTATGTCCCTGTCAGGCGGCCGCAAGGTCGTTATCATTGACGAAGCGGACTATCTAAATCCAAATTCAACTCAACCTGCCATGCGTGGTGCGATTGAGGAGTTTGCATCTAACTGTTCTTTCATCTTCACATGTAACTTTAAAAACAGAATCATTGACCCAATTCATTCTCGTTGTACCGTTGTTGATTTTAAAATCAATGGCAGTAAACAAAAGATGGCAGCTGCCTTCTTCAAACGTGTTGAGTGGATTCTTGAACAAGAAGGAGTTACTTATGATAAGCAAGTGGTTGCTGCCGTTATCACGAAACATTTTCCTGATAATCGCCGTGTTCT
>Ga0222713_10000145_pt1 | contig 75522 bp, 78 predicted proteins | sample C33_649DmetaG_FD_165061 | JGI IMG/M metagenome (GOLD analysis project Ga0222713, IMG submission 165061) | Estuarine water microbial communities from San Francisco Bay, California, United States - C33_649D | ecosystem: Environmental > Aquatic > Marine > Unclassified | place: USA: California...
AATGGCTTGAACAAATCGCCCGATAATCAACTAGCCTGACAGCGACTTGGGTCGCTAGCTCAGTTGGTAGAGCGACGGACTTTTAATCCGCAGGTCCAGGGTTCGATCCCCTGGCGACCCACTTTTATTTAGTCACGATCACGTTTTTGCATGCGAATTACTTTGTGGCGTGTTTTTGCATGCGGTGGGCGAGTTTGGCGTGAGATTTGAGCATTGACTCAAGTTTTGCACTTACGATCGCATGATCACGCACAACATGTTTGCCGTGCACAATGGTGTCGCGCGCCGAGACTGGTCCGCAACGCAACCACGCTTCAATCGGGTCGGCAATCGCCCCAGCAAATGCAGGGCCAGTCAGCGACCAAATTGCCACATCACCAACACTGCCGACTGACAATTCACCGATCTCACCAATACGACCAAGACAACCCGCGCCGCCACGTGTTGCACACTCAAGTGCCATTCGCGCTGTGCCTGCGCCAGCACCACTGCGCAATTTTGCGAGCAACATCGCTTGACGCGCTTCGAGCCACATTGATGCACTATCAGCCGATGACGAGCCATCGACGCCGATACCAACATGAACGCCAGCAGCGATCAAGTCGATAACTGGTGCAACACCTGACGACAAAATCAAATTGCTACTCGGACAATGCGCAACGCCAATTCGTACAGCACCCAATCGTTGAATCTCGTCATGATTTGGCATCACGCAATGGGCGAGCCAAGTGCGATCGCTACACCAGCCAACTTCTTCTAAATATTCCATTGGTCGACAACCAAAAGTCGCCAACGAAAACGCATCATCTTCTGAGTTCTCGGCAAAATGCGTGTGCAATCGAACATCAAGTTTTGCGGCCAACTCTGCTGAGTCAATCATCAACTTCTTCGTCACAGAAAACGGTGAACATGGCGCCAGGGCCACACGCACCATCGCCCCACGACTGGGATCATGATGCATCGAAACCGCGCGCGTCGACTCTTCGAGAATCACATCGTGATCTTGCACCACATCGTCGGGTGGCAATCCACCATCTTTAATTGACAATGACATCGAGCCACGCGTTGGATGAAAACGTACGCCGATATCGCGCGCCGCGGCAATCTCGGCACTTAACAAATCGCCAGCGCCCGCAGGGTGAACATAAAGATGGTCAGTCGAAGTTGTGCAACCCGACAATGCAAGTTCGGCTAAGCCGACCCAAGCCGAGACATTTGCCGACTCTTCGTCAAGCGAGCGCCAAAGTGGATACAAAGTCTGCAACCAACCAAACAACGGCGCATTGGTCATAGGCGGAAACGCCCGCGTTAAATTTTGATAAAGGTGATGGTGCGTATTCACCAATCCTGGCGTTACAAGACAATCGGTTGCATCAACAACTTGCTTCGCGGCTGGCGGAATTCCGCTACCAATCGCCGAAACAAAACCATCAGTAATTGCGACCCAACCATCGCTGATTTCTCTTCGATTGTTATCCATCGTCGCTACAAGCGACGCGTGCGCGATTACGAGATCAGCGAGTTCTGAATTCAGATATTTAGCTCGCGAAGTTCGCTCTTCGCGTGTCGTTCATCGGCATCGCGATATAACAAGTGACCGAGCAACGCAGCAATGCCTGCAGTTGACAAGCCGACAACGATCGGAAACGCCAAAAGCGCTAAAACGAGGATTATCGCGCCAGCCATATTATTTCTCAGGCTTGTAAGCCCAAGCCTCAATCTCAACTGCGCCATTTGCGGGCAACGATGCAACACCAATCGTGCTGCGCGCTGGTCGCGAAGTACCAAAACCTTCAACATACGCATCGTTAAAAGTTGCAAAAGTATCCATGTCGGTCAAAAAACACATCGTTTTTTTAACGTCTTTGATTGTTGCGCCAACTGATTTGAGTTGGCCCTTCAAATTTTCGATTGCTTGCGCAGTTTGTGCGCGAACTCCGCCGCTGACGATTGCTCCATCTTTGAGTCCAAGTTGTCCTGAAACAATTATCCAGTCGCCTGCGCGAACAACTGGTGTGTATGGCCCGATGGGCGCTGTTGTTTTTGCCATGTTGTAATCGTAGATGATTAGCAAGGCAATAAGATAACTCGGTGTTGCAAATTAGCCGTCGCAGGTTTATTTATGGATCAGTTTCCGCGCTCGGTTTCGGCTCCGCGCTGACATCACTTCTCGCTTGTAGTTCATCAAATTCGTCGACTAGCCAGGCACTGCCAGATGGTGTTCAACTCGTGCAGAGATTTCCGCAGATTTTGGTGCCGGGCGAAGTGCGACTTCCGATTTCGTTGGCTCAGCAGTCGGGCACAATAACTACATCTAGCGATTTCAAATTCCCCGAAACACTCACGGCGAAAATAATTGATCTTTCTAACGACAGCGTCATCTCCGAAAACGTCAACGTCACACTTCATAGTGCCGAAATCTTGATTCCTTATTATCCATTTCGAACAACTATTGAAAAACCAGGCAACTACATGTTGGTTGTTGACGGTGGCTCACAAGACGGTGCTGCATTCAGTGTGCTTGAACGTGACCAAGTGCTCGTGCCGAAAATAGGCGACACATTGCCAAGTTTTGACACACCAACTTTTGACAACGCACGAGGCGTTGACCCGATCTGCACGCAAAATCCTGAGCCGTGTGCTTTCCACAAACTCACGCTTACCGAAGCGATGCAACTCAAAAAGCCAGTGGCATATTTAATTGGCACACCCGCGCATTGTTCGACGGGCACGTGTGCGCCTGCACTAAAACAATTAATCAATGTGGCAAAGATTGTCGGTGATCGCGCGACGTTCGTGCATGCCGAGGTTTATTCCGACAATGCATCAACTGTCGTTGCGCCTGCCGTTAAGGCATTTGCGATGACTTTTGAGCCGGCGCTATTTATCACTGACGCAAACTCAAAAATTATCGATCGACTTGACGCCGTTTTCGACGCCGAAGAAATAACCGAAGCGCTGTCACGCGCTGGCGTTGCAACTAGTTAAATTAGCTCGCGCTAGCTCGCGTTAGCTCGCGTCAGCTAAAGCTTTGACCACAACCGCAACTGCGTGAAGCATTTGGGTTGGTGATCTTGAAGCCAGCATCTTGCAGGCCGTCGTTGTAATCAAGGTTTGCACCCTCGAGCAGTTGCAACGAGGCTGGGTCTACAACAACTTTTACTTCACCGAAAGTTTTGACAACGTCGTCGGCGGCAAATTCGCCGTCAAAGAACATCTCATACGAGTAACCCGAGCATCCGCCAGGTCGAACTGCAACACGCAACGCAAGATCAGTTGCGTTCTCCGACTCGAGAAGTTGCTTAACTTTGACTGCTGCTTTGTCTGTGAGGGTGATCATTTAATGGTCTCCGTTTGTCGTAGTGAAACTTAAGATAAGACTACCGTCTGACCTAATACTCAGTCGTGTCAGGTAGTTTTATATATATGACTGGCCGCCGAGTGCAGCCCCCAACGCCTGCCGAAGTCACCAATTTGCTTCGCGCCGTTATCGACCCCGAGCTTGGCGACAACATTGTCGACCTTGGTATGGCGACAGGTGTCACCGTGACCGACGACGGCCTCGTCACTATTGGTGTCAAGCTCACAATCAAGGGCTGTCCGTTGCGTGTGCAAATCAAAAATGATGTCGAGTCACGCGTTACTACGCATCCTGGCGTAACAAAAGTAAAAATCGAATGGGGAGAAATGGATGCCGATGAGCGATCGGCAGTTATGACCCGCGCCCGATGGAACGCCAAAGAAAACGCCGCAGCAACCCAAGTGCCAATGAATACTCGCATTTTGGCAATCGCAAGCGGCAAAGGTGGCGTTGGCAAAAGTTCGGTAACTGTAAATCTTGCAGCAGCTCTCGCCAACCAGGGCCTCACAGTTGGTGTACTCGACGCCGATATCTGGGGCTTTTCGGTGCCGCGAATGTTGAATATGTCAGATCGCCTTGAAGCCAAGCTTGTCGATGGCAGCGACAAGCCGAGAATGATTCCAAACGAGCGAGTCATCGGCAAAGGATTATTAAAAGTCGTCAGCACAGGCATGCTCGTTGAAGACGAAAGCACAGCGTTGATGTGGCGTGGCCTGATGCTCACCAAAGCCGTTGAACAATTTTTGAAAGATGTTCATTGGGGCGAACTTGATTACTTGCTCATTGACATGCCACCAGGCACTGGCGATGTGCAGATGGGTTTGGCGCGAATGTTGCCACGCACTGATTTGATAATCGTCACGACACCTGCGGTATCGGCACAAAAAGTTGCGATTCGTGCCGCCGACATGGCACGTCGCAGTTTCTTGCGCATCGCCGGTGTGATCGAAAACATGAGCGCGTTCACATGTGAGCACGGCACAAATTATCCGTTGTTCGGTTCTGGCGGTGGACAAAACCTTGCGACCGAAATTGGCTCTGAGCTGCTAGGTCAAATTCCGATTGAAAGCGATGTAAGCCATGGCAGTGACAACGGCGAGCCAGTTGCGATCGCTGGTGTCGGTTTAGCAGCCGAAGTATTTCGTGACATCGCCAAGAAAATTATTTCGCAGACTGTGCCCGTTAACGAAATGGCTGGCTGCTCTGCCCGCATGCTCGAAAGTGTCGCCCTCGCCCTCGGCGAAAAACCAGCAAAAAAATAATTGTGCAAAAAATTAGTAGTCGGGTTCGCCGGGCATAATTACGCCGATTACTTTGCCGTCGCTGTTGGTGCGCAACCGAGGCAAAATCGCAACAGGGTTTGATACTTTCTTTGCTGCGTTCAAAACTTCTGCTGTCGTGTTGTAGTTAGCCAAGAATTTTAAGTTCTCAGAAGTTGGAGGAAACATCGCTAACTCACCGCGCTCGAGTTTGTCGAGAGCATCTTGTGGTTTGACCCACAAACTTGCAATTGTTTCATGCGAATCGTGCAACGGCTCTTGTGATTCAGGAGCAGCCGCAACAAAAAAGCGAGTGTCGAAGCGTCGAGCCTCACCAACTGGCGTAATCCAGTGACTTACGTAATGAATTGAACCCGTTACAAGCCGCAATTCTTCGTGTTGACAAAGTTCGATGATGTTCATTGACGAGTCGTGCACGGCGCTGCGAGCCTTGGCAAATCGTTCTTGTGTTGCGGTGTCGTCAAAGGCGACAGTTCGATCAGTTTTCGTATCTCGCGCGAGTAAAACTCCGGCTTCTTCAAAGCACTCGCGAATCGCCGCCACCCAATAGGCGAGCCCGCCATTTGGAATCTGCAAAATTGCACTCGCATCAGAGTCGTTGAGTCCATCGCAGTAAGGCTCAAGTGCTTCGGCGCCGTCTGTTGCGTCGACTTTGCCACCAGGAAACACATACATTCCGCCGGCAAATGCAGCGCTATGTGTGCGCTGCAACATAAACACTTCGAAACCTTCCGCCACATCGCGGATCAACATCACTGTGGCCGCAGGTCGCAGCGCACTCTTGTCTTCAGTTGACGATTGATGGTCGGCGCCCGAACTTGTCACGACTCGATAGTACGACTACTCAGAACGGCAAATCGCATTGAAAAATGAGTCTCCTCAACTGCAATTCGACGATAGGTTCAAAGTAATGAATCGCGTGTCGGTCGACACTGCGGGACGCCCACCTTCGGTGGACGCACTCGCACGAGAGCTTTCGCTCCGCCATTCGTTACCACATGCTTTGCTTGTTGATTTTGTGCGTCGTGCGATTGCCAACTCGGCAACAAACAAAAACTCTTCAGTTGCAGAACAAGCCGATCAGCTTGCAACAGAATTCTCACATAGTTTGTTGCGCGATGTCATAAATGCAACCGGTGTGTTACTGCACACCAACCTTGGTCGGGCGCCTATGGCGATGCAAACTTCGAATCGCGCCTCAAATCTTGAATTAGACATGTCGACCGGTGAGCGAGGCTCACGTCAGTCGACAGTTGGCAAACTGCTCGCTTTGTTGTGCGGTGCCGAGTCTGCGATCGTCGTCAATAACAATGCGGCTGCAGTTTTGCTAGTTGTAGCAGCACTAGCCAATTCGCGCGACGTCGCTGTCTCACGGGGCGAGAGCGTCGAAATCGGTGGCAACTTTCGAATTCCCGAAGTTACCGAACAATCAGGTGCACGATTAGTCGATGTTGGTACTACAAATCGCACGAGATTGCGTGACTATAAAAAAGCAATCGATAGACGCGGCAACGACATTGCTTTAGTTCTCAAAGTGCACCCATCAAATTATCGAGTTTCGGGTTTTGTTGAAGACACACCGGTTCGCGAACTCGCCACTTTGCCGGTGCCTGTGGCGGTAGATATTGGTTCAGGCTTGATCGACAACACTTGTCCGTGGCTCGAGTCTCGTGCACCAAGTTGGTTGAGCAACGAGCCCGCTGCACGGCAAACAATCAATGACGGTGCCGCATTGGTGATGTTTAGTGGCGACAAACTGTTCGGCGGTCCGCAGTGCGGTGTGATTGCCGGTCGCGCAGATCTCATCGAGGCTTGCGCGCGGCACCCACTTGCTCGGGCGTTGCGACCAGGCTCGACAACGATGCTTGCAATGCAAAGTTTGGCGATGGCATATCTCGGTCGCACGGCAACAAAAGAAATCGCATTTTGGAAAATGGCGACGATTGCTACTGCTGATTTGCAATCGCGAGCCGTAAAAATCGTCGAGGCTGCAAAAACTGGTGAAGTTTGCGCGCTCGACTCAATCCCTGGTGCAGGGTCAGCACCTGGTGCAACTATTGACTCGTTCGGCATAGTTATTAATGGCGATCACTTAACAAAACTACGGATGAATCAGACGCCGATTATCGCTCGCGTCAAAGACAACAAAACTTTTCTCGATCTGCGCACGATTCAGCCAGATGATGACGAGATAGTTGTTCGTGCTTTACAGCGACTTGCAAACTAAGTTTTCATGACAGTCATAGCGACCGCAGGCCATGTTGACCACGGCAAGTCGTCGCTGGTTCTTGCTTTAACTGGCACCGACCCAGATCGGTGGGCAGAAGAGAAGCGTCGCGGCATGACTATCGACTTGGGTTTTGCTCACACGCAGTTGCCGTCTGGCGAAACGGCAAGTTTCATCGACGTGCCTGGGCATATTCGCTTCTTGCGCAACATGCTCGCGGGGGTCGGTGCAATTGATGGCTGCATCTTGGTTGTCGATGCCAAAGAGGGTTGGATGCCTCAAACCGAAGAGCACTTCCAGATTCTTAAACTACTTGGTTTGCAGCACGGGGTCATTGCCTTAACCAAAGTCGACTTAGTCGACGCCAAAGTTGAAATCGATCGCCGTAATGAGATTCGCACAAAGTTGCGTGGATCTTTTTTGAGTGACGCACCGATTGTTTCTGTTTCGGTTGTCTCATCAAAAGGTCTTGACGAAATCAGAAACGCGCTTGATGTCTTGATCGTTGAGTCAAAGCGGACGAATCAAACACGCAATAGAAATCGTCCTCGACTGTGGGTTGACCGTTCGTTTTCATCGCGCGGTGCCGGCACTGTAGTGACAGGCACTTTGATCGACGGGTCGCTCGAATCAGACACTGAACTGACTATCGTGCGCACGCGACAACGGGTTCGAGTGCGCGAGATTCAACAACACGAAAAGTCGACAACTCAACTTGCGCCAGGTCATCGATGTGCGCTGAATCTCGTTGGTGTCAATCACGCTGAAATATTTCGCGGAGATGCTTTGATCGTTCCTGATCAATGGCTGCCAAGCACGATGTTTGATGCGTCGCTAACTATCGTGCCATCGTTGCAACATCGCGTTACTCGGCGTGGAAGTTATTCGGTCTATATAGGCTCTGGCGAATTCGCAGCCAAAATTCGTTTGATCGGCACGCGTGAGTTGCAGGCAAATGAAAACGGCTTTGTCCGCATTGCTTTACAAACTCCGATACCGATTTTGCCGGGCGATCGCTACATCTTGCGCGAGTCAGGTCGGCAAGAAACGATTGGTGGCGGAGAAGTTCTCGACATCGCTCCAACATTGCGGGTATCGAAGGCAAAGCCCAACCGTTCAGTCGAGCGAGTAATCAGTGAGCGTCAGTGGGTTACTGCAAAAGAACTTGAACTTTTGACTGGCGAGGTTTGCCAACCAATGGTTGGTGACTGGCTAACAACGGCGAAACTTTTAGATACAACACGAAAAGAATTGGCACTTAAATTGGCCAAGACATCTGATGGTTTAGAAATTTCGCGACTCAAACCTCACGAACAGGCAGTTCTTGTGACTTTGCCCGACGTCGTAATCGAGATGGGACGTGCGCGGATCAAAGGCGCTTCGTCAATCACCGAGCATCCATATGTTGGTTTGTTCGCCAAATCTGGTGTCACGCCTCCCGACACAAAGACGCTTGACCGAAACATTGTCCGACAGATTGTTCAAAGGGGTCTTTTCGTCGACATTGATGGCGTTGTCTTTCACATCAGCGCACTCGAAACTGCTCGTTTAAACGTTCAGAAAATATTGCAACAGCACCCGAATGGTTTCACGGTTTCGCAATTTCGTGAGAACCTCGGCATCACTCGCAAGCATGCTGTGCCGTTACTTGAAGCACTAGACCGCCGAGCAATCACAAAACGAAACGGTGACTTACGTGTTGGCGGAGCAAGGCTCAACGGCGAGCCGTCTCAAGTCTGAGATTTATTCGCCCTTTGGTTTACGCATTTCGCGGTAGTCGCGAGCGGCACCTTCAAGCGGCTCAACTTCAAGCGTGACACCATCGATTGCTGCAACACGCAATTCTTGACCATCTTGAATTGGCGTCGAACGATTTGTGCGGGCTCGCCACTGCGCATCGTGAATTTGAACAATGCCTAACGGATTAATCGTGCCTACGGCCCGACCGGTGCTGCCGATCATCCACTCGCGACCAATTGTCGGCGTGGCAAAGCGAGTGCGCACCATCGAGGGCATACCAACTACAAACGCCAGCGAGATTGCGATCATTCCGCTGATAAACGTCAGCCACGACAAACGAATTTCACCACCGTCGCTACTTCTGAACAATGTCAAACTGCCAAGCGCTAGCAAAATCAGACCTGCACCAGTGAAAAATCTGGGAATACCAACTTGAACATCGATCGACATCAAAAGCATCGACACAATAATCACAGCAAGGCTTGCACCGCGAAGCGGCAAAGTTGCCAACCCGTGGCTACCGAGAACGACACAAACTGCACCAACAACACCAGCGATGCCGATGCCGGCGGTGAAAAATTCAAAGATCAGCAGAGCCAAGCCGATTACCACCAGCAAAAAAGTGACTGGCGGACTGGCTGCCGTGTGAAGTAGCCGTTCGATTAAACCAAGTTTAAAAAATCTGGTTGTTGCGGCCTCGCGGATCAACTCATCGCCCGAATCAGACTTGACCTCAACAACAGTTTGCAGAACTCGTCCTTTAATCGAGAGTCCGTTCATCGCCAAAAGCATGTTGCGCAAGACGGGCACGCCCTCATCGTCGGTTGTCAGTTTTAGTGCGCCAAGTCTCTTGGCCTCTTTCGAGTTGACAGTCGTTGCACGCAATGTTGCCGACGCGTCACCAAAACTCACTTCACCAGCGTTTGTTGTCAAGAGTTTTCCGGTTTTGCCAATGCGAGTGCCGTCAGCCATTGCCGAGACATCGGCAACTGCCAACAACTGTGCAGCGCTGCCATAGGCGCGTGCGGTTGTCGGTCCAACCCAAACTGCAATCGGTATTTTCGAGTCAATAATTTTGTTGAATAGAGCTTCCATTCGCGTTTTTGAAACAACGCCACCCAATGAATTCACTTGCAAAATCACGGCCTGCGAGGTTGATGCTTCTGCTCGTTCAATTGCTTGTTCGATATCGCGCACCACGATCTCGTCAATCAAACCGTTTACTTCAACTACATCTACTGGCGCCAGATCGTTGGTGCCACCTTCGGCATTTGCCACCTGTGACGCGCCAAACGTGATCGCAAGAGCCGAAACGAGCATCGTAAATGACAACACTTTTCGCAAACTAGTCATTGATTTTTGCAAGCTTGTCCTTGTCTCCAGATGTTCGTGCGATGGCGTTTACGCTAACATTTGCGCGTGCATATTTTGTTGGCAACAGATGCTCAGTGGGTGCTCGACGAGGTGCACGCAGCACTCGGCACATCCGATACTTCGTTTGTTGTTTGTCGAGACGGTCGTGATGTGTCGCGTGCCATAAAGCAACGCACACCCGATCTTGCAGTTTTAGATTTGCAATGTGGCTCAATGGGCGCAATGGCAGTGACAATGGATTTGCGCCTTGACCACAGTGATGGCAGGTCGCCAATGGTGCCAGTTTTGATGTTGCTTGATCGCATCGCCGATGTTCACTTGGCCAAGCGAAGCGGCGCGCAAGGCTGGCTAATCAAGCCACTTGACTCTTTGCGTCTTCGCCGCGCAGCAGATGCAATTGTCGCGGGCAAAAACTGGCACGAAGGTGTGCCTGTCGAAGTTTAAAAGTTACTTCCGATTCGCAACAATAACTTCGGCAATTTGTAGAGCGTTAAGCGCCGCACCTTTGCGCAAATTGTCGTTTGAAACGAACAGAATTAAACCTTTGTTTCCGACAATCGAGTGATCTTGACGAATTCGTCCGACAAAGCTCGGATCTTTACCCGCTGCGATCAGCGGTGTCGGCACATCAACGACGCTAACGCCAACTGCATTTGACAAAATTTTGTGGGCTTGTTCAACCGTTATGTCTTTTTCGAATTCAAGAGTTAGCGAAAGCGAGTGACCGGTAAACACCGGCACTCGCACGCATGTGCCTGAGACTCGCAAATCAGGAATATGCAGAATTTTTCTTGATTCGTTGCGAAGTTTTTTCTCTTCGTCGGTTTCAAGCATGCCGTCATCTACCAAACTGCCCGCAAACGGTATGACGTTGTAAGAAATCGTGCGTGGAAACTTGACCGCAGGTTTGAATGCAATTGCTTCACCGTTGTAGGTGAGTTCGTTTGCATTCGACGCACCTGTCTTTATCTGTTCATGCAATTCATCTACACCAGAAACACCCATACCGCTGACGGCTTGATATGTGCTTGCGACCATTCGCACCAGTGATGCGGCGTCGTGCAGTGGCTTGAGCACTGGCATTGCCGCCATTGTTGTGCAATTCGGATTTGCGATGATGCCGAGTTTGGCGTTCGCAATATCTTCGGGGTTGACCTCAGAAACGATTAGAGGAACATCTGGGTTCATTCGCCATGCCGACGAGTTGTCAATGACGATTGTGCCTTGCTTTGCGTATTTCTCAGCAATCGCCCGAGAAGTTGTAGCGCCAGCCGAGAAAATTGCGATGTCCAGATCGCTTGTGTCGGCTGTTGAGGCATCTTCAACCTTAATTTTTTGGCCGTTCCATTCGATTATTGAACCGGCTGATTTTGCAGATGCGAAAAACCGAACCGATGTCGCAGGAAAGTTTCGTTCGATCAACAGAGTGCGCATCACACTGCCGACCATGCCGGTTGCGCCGACAATGCCGAGAGATAGTTTTTTTGTCACGCGTTTAGGATACTTGAGCGACCAACCACCAGTGGCTTGGATTAATTCTGTTTGTCGGTATGGTCTGCACACTGTTCTTTCGCGATGCAGCAACTGCCAATTTGCGCTTCACCGAATGGAATATTTTGATCTCACGCAGTTGCGACTCAAAGTCTTGTAAGACCGTGTCTGGTTTTAGTCTGTTGGCTTGCCATCCCAATCGAGTTGACCACCGCCATCGCGCAAGACGTCGACCCAAAACAGGCATTTTCCATAATCGGCGCACAGCAATGCCAAGAGGAACGAGCACAACGTCGCTGGCAACCCATGTGCGAAAATTGAGCACGATTAAGCCCCCGCTACGGGTCACACGAATTGCTTCACTGACCAAGTTGAGAGCGTCTTGTGGCTGGCAGTGTTGCAAAGTTATATAAGAAAACGTCATATCGACAGATTTGTCGGCGCGACCAAGAGTTTTGCCGTTTGCAACATGCAATGTGCTCAGTCGATCAATTCGGCCAAATCTTGCGACAGTTTGCCGACAGCGCTCGAGAAACGCCGAGTCGACATCGGCAGCGATAACCGCGTTGCACCGATTTGTGAAGCTTGATGTCATACGGCCGATGCCACTGCCGATTTCTAACAGTGTCGAGTTTCCGAATTGAAATGACTCGAGTTGTAATAACCGAATGTAACGCTGCACTTCTTTGTCGCCAGTTTCAACGAATGCCTTAAGTGTTAGTTCGTCACCAGTTTCGTTGTTAAAGACCCATCCGGTTTCACGTACAACATCGTCTGCAGTCAAGTCATTGTCGGCGAGGTTGCCAGCGGAGTTCCATGGCAGGTGATGTGCGCGCAAACTCATAGCGCGACGAGACTTCATATTGAGAACAATTTAGTTGCTATTTTCGCACTGGTAGAGGCGCTGAATAGTCCTCGCCACTGTCTAGATCAAATGCCGTGTGCAAAGACCGAATAGCTTTTTCAAGCATTGGCGCAGCCACAACAACTGAGATTCGAATCGTGCTCGTCGAAATCATTTCGATGTTGACGTTATTGTCAGCCAAAACGCGAAACATTTTCGCGGCGATGCCAGGGCTTGACTTCATGCCAGCACCAACTAGTGAAATCTTTGCAATATTCGTGTCTTGAGTTACACCTGTTGCGCCTACTTGCTTGGCGATTCTTTCGACGATTGGTTGTGCGTTGGCGACGTCTGTTTTCGGCAAAGTAAACGAAATGTCAGTTGTACCTGCTGTCGAAGTGTTTTGCACGATCATGTCGACGTTTACGTTTGCGCTTGCTAGTGGTTCGAACAATGCGGCTGAAACACCAGGCTGGTCAGGCACGCCGAGCACTGTGATCTTTGCGTCACTGGCGTCGTGAACCACGCCCGAGATTATTGGTTCTTCCATGTTTTGTTCTCCTTTTCGTACTTCACCTGTGACCCATGTTCCTTGCTCCCAGGTAAAACTTGAGCGCACATGAATCGGCACATTGTGGTTGCGCGCAAACTCGACGCTTCGCAATGCCAACACTTTGCTGCCGGCACCTGCCATCTCGAGCATCTCGTCGAATTCAAGGTGCTTTAGTTTGCGAGCCTGAGGCACAATGCGTGGATCAGCAGTAAAGACACCCGTTACATCTGTATAAATTTCACATACGTCGGCTTTCAGTGCGGCAGCAAGCGCAACAGCAGTGGTGTCACTACCGCCGCGACCAAGTGTCGTGATTTCTTTTGCGGTACTAACCCCTTGAAAACCGGCGACGACAGCAACTTTGCCTTCGCTGAGTGCTTCGCGAACTCGATCGCCCTTAATTTCTAAAATTTTTGCTCGACCGTGCACCGTGTCCGTGATGATGCCTACTTGACTGCCTGTAAAACTCATCGCATCAACGCCTAGATCTTGAAGCGCCATGCAAAGCAGCGACATGCTGATGCGTTCACCGGTTGTCAGCAACATATCCATTTCACGACCGGTTGGCGCCGAAGATACTTGACGAGCGAGGTCCAACAGATTGTCGGTGGCTTTGCCCATTGCCGAAACAACAATTACCAGCTGGTTGTCCTGAGCTTTTGTCGCTGCAATGTGGCGCGCGACATTGCGCATCCGCTCAGGGTCGGCAACTGATGTGCCTCCATATTTTTGAACGATCAACGCCACGGGCTTCAACGCTACCTCTACTCGTGTTGCCGACCTGTAGCATTTTCACCTCATGGGCACAGATAAACGCAATCGTCAAAAAGAGAATCGTCGAGCTCGCCAAAGCGAACTTGAAAAGCAAATTCAACGACAGAAATTGGTTCGCCGCAGCACTCGAATCGCACTGCTCGTTGGCGTTGTTGTCGCAATTGTTGCCGTCATCAGCTTGTGGCCCGAGGGCGAAAGTGCGACTGCGCCTGAAACAACCGAAACTTCGGTTGCTGAAACAACTGTCGCGCCTGCACCGGCAGGACCTTTTGAATTTGGTGAAGGCGAGTGTGCACCAACTGATGGCTCAGGAGATCAAGTTCGAGAATTCGCCGCCGCGCCAAAACTTTGCATCGACCCAACGAAGTCATATACAGCACTAATCACAACCAACAAAGGCGATCTGACCGTGGTGCTCGACCCAACAAAGGCGCCAGGTACGGTTAATAACTTCGTTAACTTGGCACGATCAAAATATTTTGACAACACCGTTTGTCATCGTGCAATACCAACTTTTGTTGTTCAGTGTGGTGACCCGACTGCAACGGGCACCGGTGGCCCTGGTTATGCAATCTCCGACGAATTGCCAGCAGCGGGCGAATACAAACTTGGCTCACTGGCGATGGCCAACTCGGGGCCAAACACAAATGGCAGCCAATTCTTCATAATTTCTGGTGAGCAAGGCATGACACTTCCACCGAGCTACTCGCTGTTTGGTCAAGTGACAACAGGTCTTGACACAACATTGCCCGCGCTAGATAAGGCGGGCAACAGCGACCCAGTAACAAACGGTGTGCCACCAACAGAAGAAATTCGAATAATCACGGTAAAAATAACCGAGAGTTAATTTTCGTTAATCAAGCAAATCTGCGCGAAGCGTGGCGAAAGTATTTTCGTCAACACCGATTTCTCGCAAAAAGTTCTGCACAGATCCATGTTTCGTATTCAAGCCATCAAGAACAATTGTCATTGCGCGCGGGTCTGAAGCGGCAAAACGAGCCGGCATGTTGGCGTATGCGTCCGCTAATTCAGGTTGTTTAACTTTGGCCCACTCGATTAGGCGTTGCATACCCTCAACGGTTTTACCGTAATCAGCGCTGATAATTTCGTCGGGCACGCCAAGAATCGACAAGATAAATGCGGCGAGCACTCCAGTGCGATCTTTGCCAGCAGCACAATGAAAAACTGCAGGCAATACATCTTGGGCGGCGATCAATTTGATTGCATCGGCAAATTTATCTGAAGCGCGGTCGAGCATTTCGCGATATGCCCAAACCAAAAACTCGACAACGTCTTCAATCTCGGGTGTATCGCCGTCATTCCAAGTCGCATCAATAATCGGCAAGTGATGAAAATTGACAGGAAATTGTTTTATGGGAAATGTTCCACGATTTTGCACTTCTTTTTGAGTTCGTAAGTCAATGACGGTTTGCACGCCGAGGTCAATGACAGTTTGTGCATCTTGTGGAGTAAGCCTGTAAAGGCCATCAGCGCGAAACAGAGTTCGCCACTTCGTAACTTGACCAGTGACTGTTGGATAGCCCCCTAAGTCTCGAAAATTATGGACTGCCTCTAGACCGATCAATCTTTTTGGGTCACCGACTAGACCATTTACATGTTGACTGTTCACTTGCCCGAGGTTATCTGTGCCGAGTTAATGCAGGGTGTTCTTCAAGCCACGGTTTGGCAAACTAATCGGGCGCTACTACAGTCGCACGGGTGAAACTTGTTGGGGTAATTGGCTCGGGCATCATGGGCTCGGGTATTGCCGAAGTAATCGCCAAATCAGGAATCGACGTCGTGATTCGATCTCGCAGTCAAGAGACAGCTGACGCAACCAAGAATGCGATTGAAAACAGTCTCAAAAAACAATTAGTAAAATCAAAAATTACCCAAGAACAACTCGATGCGGCAATGTCCCACGTTTGCGTAACAAGCAAACTCGAAGATTTAGCAAATTGTGATCTGATAATCGAGTCAGTGGCTGAAGATCTCGCAACAAAAAAAGAGCTTTTCGCTGCACTCGACAAAGCAGTTAAGCCAAGTTGCATTTTGTCAACAAACACGAGCACTCTGCCCGTGATTGAAATGGCCAAAGTTACAAATCGCCCAGACAAAGTGTGTGGAATTCATTTTTTTAACCCCGCAGTTTTGATGCCACTAGTCGAAGTAGTTCGGCCGATAACGGCGAGCGATGAGACAATCGCTCTAGCCAACAGTTTTGTCGCAGCCTGCACCAAAGATGCAGTTCAAGTTGTTGACCGTGCCGGTTTTATCGTCAATGCGTTGCTTTTTCCATATTTGAATAATGCAATTGCGATGTTCGAGGCGGGCACAGCAACTATGGAAGATATTGATGTGGCAATGAAGGGTGGCTGCAATTTTCCGATGGGTCCGTTTGCACTGCTCGATCTTGTTGGCCTCGATACGTCGGCGGCGATTCTTAATGCACTTCACGCAGAATTTAAATCAGCCAATCTTGAACCACGACCAATGTTGAAGAAACTGGTCAGCGAGGGCAAGCTTGGTCGAAAAACTAAACAGGGTTTTTACAGCTACTAATTTCAAACAAAATGAAATTCAACGACTTGCCATCAAGTCTTGGCGAGTCTGTGTGGGAGTTTCCCGACAAAACAAGATGGCCACGTCATGATGTCGTCGGTCGGGGTGCCGACCTTGAGCCAGAAACATTGATTTATGCATATCGACACGGTGTGTTTCCGATGGTTTCAAACGAAAGCATTGGCACAGATAGCGATTTGCTTTGGTGGTCGCCCCAGATGCGAGCCATAATTCCACTTGATGGTTTGAAAGTTTCACGCACAATGCGACGTAGCGCAAAAAAATTCGAAATTCGAGTTGACACACAATTCGAAAACGTGATGCGCAATTGCGCTGCACCACATCGCGACAATGGGTGGATCACTGAAGAATTCATCGATGCATATGTCAAATTGCATCATCTCGGATGGGCTCACAGCATCGAGGTGATTGATGAGAGTGGTTTGCTTGCGGGTGGTCTTTATGGCGTGCGAATCAACAAGTTTTTTGCGGGAGAGTCAATGTTTCACCTTGTGCGTGATGCCTCAAAAGTTGCGCTTATGGCTCTCGTCGAGACGATGAATTCATCGAATATGTCGCTTCTTGATGTGCAGTGGCTTACCCCACACTTGGCAAGTCTGGGCGCTGTCGCAATTAAGCGTGATGAATACCTGCGCCGCCTCGAAGTTGCCGTAACCCAATAATCTCGCGCCTAGCCTTAACTAGTGGTGAGCGACTCAAAAAACACGACTAAGCGAGACGAGCCATGGGTGATGCGCACCTACTCGGGTCACTCAAGTGCTCGCGCGTCAAACGAGTTGTATCGCACAAACTTGGCGCAAGGACAGACTGGATTATCGATCGCATTTGATCTGCCAACTCAAACAGGTTACGACCCTGACCACATTCTTGCTCGCGGTGAAGTCGGCAAAGTTGGTGTTCCGGTTGTGCATCTCGGCGACATGAAGGTATTGCTTGACGGCATTCCGCCGAGCGAGATGAATACCTCGATGACGATCAATGCAACTGCAGCATGGCTGTTGGCTCTTTACGTTGCAAATGCAAATGAACAAGGTGTTGCAACCGCTGATTTACGTGGCACAACACAGAACGACATTCTCAAAGAATATTTATCGCGCGGAACTTTCATTTTTCCGCCACAGCCATCCAAACGAATCATCGTTGACATGATTGCTTGGTGTGCAAAAAACGCACCAAAGTGGAACCCGATAAATATTTGCTCGTATCACCTTCAAGAAGTCGGCGCCACACCGGTGCAAGAGATTTCTTTTGCGCTCGCAAATGCGGTCGATATTTTAGATGCGGTCAAAAGTAGCGGCCAGATTTCTGACCAAGAGTTTCCGCAAGTCTTTGCTTCGTTTTCTTTTTTCGTCAATGCGGGCATTCGATTTATCGAAGAGACCTGCAAGATGCGTGCTTTCGTAAAACTTTGGGACCGAATTGGCCGTGAACGCTATTCGATTACTGACGAACGCGCATTGCGTTTTCGATACGGAGTTCAAGTTAATTCATTGGGTTTGACCGAGGCGCAGCCCGAGAACAATGTTCAAAGAATTGTTTTAGAGATGCTGGCAGTGACACTTTCGAAAGACGCACGGGCGCGCAGTGTGCAACTTCCTGCATGGAATGAAGCCCTTGGTCTGCCGCGCCCGTGGGATCAACAATGGTCATTGCGAATGCAGCAAGTCTTGGCGTTTGAGACCGATCTTTTGGAATACGAAGATATTTTCAATGGCTCACATGTGATCGAAGCGAAAACCAACGAACTCGTTGAGCAAGCATGGGCTGAAATGAACGAGATTTTGAATCTCGGTGGCGCATTCGAAGCCGTAGAAACACTTAAAGGTCGTCTTGTGCAATCGATGTCGAGTCGCACAAGCCGTATTGAAAAAGGCGATCAGCGCGTGATCGGCGTAAATGCGTTCACTCAAACGGCACTTTCTCCGCTCGGTGGCACCGACAATATTTTGAAAGTTGATCCGAAAATCGAAAAGCAAATGGTTAAAGAACTTGAAAAGTGGCGCAAGTCTCGTGATCAGCAAGCTGTTGATCGGGCATTGACTTCTCTAAAAACTGCCGCAGAAAATAAAACAAATCTGATGCCTCCATCAATTGAGTTAGCGATCGCAGGCGGCACAACGGGCGAGTGGTCTCAAGCACTTCGTGATGTCTTTGGTGAATTTCGTGCCCCAACCGGAGTTGGTGGTTCGTCCGGACGACATGGTCAGTTGTTAGATCAAGTAGTTGAGTTTGTAAAGACAATCGCTGGTGGGCCGCCGAGGCTCTTGGTTGCCAAACCAGGCCTGGATGGACACTCGAGCGGTGCCGAACAAATCGCAGTTGCGGCCCGTGATTCAGGAATGGAAGTTGTGTATAGCGGCATTCGTTTGACGCCAGAACAAATCGCCGCCTCAGCACGCGATGAAGATCCCGACGTAATTGGTTTGTCGATTCTTTCTGGTTCGCATCTTGACCTTGTGCCTGAAGTTATGTCAGAACTAAAAAAACTCAAAGTTAGTTCGCCTGTTGTCGTCGGCGGAATTATTCCTGAAGATGATCGTGCTCGACTAAAGAAGTTAGGCGTTGCTGCTATTTATACGCCAAAAGATTTTGATATCGCCAGAATCATGCGCGATATTGCAGAACTAGCCGTAAGTAGACGAGAGAATTAACTCAGGGTTTCATCGTTGTCGATGGAGCGACGGGTATGAAGCCGTTTGCCGGCGGAAAAATCAATTCTTGACCAGCTTCAACTCGGTCTGGGTCTGTGATTCCGTTCATTTCCATGAGCACTCGCATATCCAAGCGATTTGTTTCGGCGATTCCAAAAAGGGTGTCACCAAGTTGCACGATGTAACGAATCGGCGCGACATAAATAGTCGTCGTTGCAACAAAAGTCGTCTCTGTTGCCTCAATCGTCGTGGGTGGCGGCGTGTCAACACCGCGCTGTGCAAAGAACAGTGAAAGTAAACCGCTCACGATCGTCACTGCAAGAAGTGACTTTCGTAAATTTCCGGCAAGAAACATGCTTACTGATATTAGGCGTGAGATTAGTAAATTGGCTGTCATCGTGCTTACAGCAACCTCTAGTGTGAGCATATGAAAGTGCTCGCTGCAGTCGACAAATTTCGTGGCACTGCAACTGCTGCTCAAGTCGCAACTGCAATTGGCCATGCGTGTTGGCAACTTGGCCATGATTGCATTGAGCGACCGTTAGCCGACGGAGGTGAGGGCACGCTTGATGCGCTCGGCGGAGCAAATCGAACAACTCTTGTCACCGGTCCACTTGGTAAGCCTGTTCAGGCACCGTGGCGTTTGCACCGCGGAACTGCAGTTATCGAAATGGCTTGTGCATCTGGCTTGATGCTCGCTGGCGGCAAGCAAGAAAATGATCCGATTGCTGCAACAACTACGGGTACAGGTGAGTTGATTGATGCTGCTCTTGATCTCGGCGCCAAACGAATAATTGTTTGTCTCGGCGGCTCAGCGACAACCGATGGAGGACTCGGTGCTGTTAAGGCAATTCAAACTCCGGCTCGGCTCAAAGGTGTTGAGTTCGTTGTGGCTTGCGATGTCACCACCAAATTTACGGACGCCGCAAAGGTTTTTGCCCCACAAAAAGGCGCGTCGCCTGCGCAGGTTCAGTTTTTGACAACTCGACTCGAGAAACTTGTTCAGGTTTATCAACAAAGTTACGGAGTTGATGTCTCTGAAATTTCTGGTGCTGGTGCTGCGGGTGGTTTGGCCGGTGGCTTGGCTGCACTCGGTGCACAACTGGTGCCAGGTTTTGATCTCGTGGCTGAAGAAGTTGAACTTGATGTTTTGTTGTCAGATATCGACATGGTTATCACGGGCGAAGGTTTTATGGATAGTGAGAGTTTTGCCGGCAAAGTTGTTGGCTCAATGTCCGAGCTCGCCAACGAACGAAAAATTCAAATTGCAGCAATCTGCGGTGAGATTCACCCCGATGTACGTTCAAAAATGAATAGTGTGAGCCTTGTCGAAACTTTTGGTCGCGAAGAGGCGTTCGCTCAACCTTTGCATTGCATTGAGCATGCCGCGCTAAAGATATTGCGCGATTTAAAGATTTAGTTTGTTTCTTAGCCTGTAGTTGTCGTGACGGCAGGTACAACCGGCACACTGACTGCAGCACCTGTGCCAAGCGGCTTGCCCGCTAAGTCTGTGCCGAGAAGAATCAAGACTGTTGCTTCACCGAGATTTCCAGATTCGGTCGGAATCGGCTCTGGCATCGCTGCAATACCTACACCGCCGAGCGCATTTGCCACAGCGGCTGCAGCTTGTTCGCTACCCAATAGGTAGTAAACAACCGTCACAGTTTGTTTCGGAGTTATCTCGCTCTTGTTATTTGCTGGCTGAACGATGTAACCGCGACCCTGAAGTTCTGTTGTTAACTGTCCGGCACTTCCTGAAATACCAGACGCATTTGTGACTTGAATCTTGAATGAGGTCAAAACCAAAGTTGTTGGTACTACAACTTCACCCACTGTTGTTTGTGTCGGATCAACGGTTGTTTCAGTTTCGGCAACAGTTGATTGACCAGTTTGATCGTTGCGGATGTCGCGCAGAATAAAAAAACCGAGTAAAACAGCCAGAACGGCAATAATGATCGAGAGCGTTGAATTCACATTTGTGGTACCACTTGACTGGCGACGTTCAGAAGGGGCGCGACGAGGGCGTGATTGTTCTTGGCTCATACCTATATAACTTACCTCTAACGAGTTACTTCAATTAGGTTTTGAGCCGAGGGTGGGGATTGAACCCACGACCTACCGCTTACAAGGCGGTTGCTCTGCCACTGAGCTACCCCGGCGTCTTAATTGCGCAATCAGTGTACGGTCGAATTTGCTACCTAGACGACTATTTGTTATGAGTGCGAGATCGAACAATCTCATAAGTTGCAAGCGCTGCAGCGACAGAAACATTGAGTGAAGACAACGAGCCCAACATCGGAATATTGACCAGCAGGTCACAGCGCTCGCGTGCGAGTCTTGACATACCAGCACCTTCTGCCCCGAGGACCAAACAGATTGACTCTTTTGCGGTCTCGCCGATTTCAAAAATATTTTTTTCGGCAGCGTCGTCGAGGCCGACGACGAAAACACCGGCTTGCTTCATTTCGGTCAGGGCACTTGGTAAACCTCCGACAACACACATGTTCAAATATTCGATTGCACCAGCCGATGACTTCGCCACTGTCGGCGTTACATGAACCGCACGATGGCGTGGCAAAATCACTGCGTCGACGCCCGCGCCGTCACAACAACGCAAAATTGCACCGAGGTTTCCTGGGTCGGTGACGCCGTCGATAGCGACCAATAGCAGTGGTGAATCCCGTGATTCGATTAATAAATCTGCGAGCAAAGTCTCGTCAATAGCATCGGCTTTAGCTAGAACTCCTTGAGGGGCCTCACTGCGTGCTTCGCGCTCGAGTTCTCGTCGCGAGACACTCATCACTTGAACTCTTTGATCACGAGCCAGATCCAAAATGTCTTCGATCACCGGACTTGGCTCAATGTCAGTTGCAATCCAAATTTCACGGACCCTGCGTCGCTGGCCGAGCAATAGTTCTCGCACCGCTTGTCTTCCTTCTATTTGTTCACCACCGAGACCGTGCTCTTTTTGTGGCGGTCTATTGCTGCTGGCATAGCGATTTGAACGGGTGGCAACGTTGATATGTTTTGGGCTGTTTGAATTTCTCCGCTTTGAGCCAGCGCTGGCGTAGCGATTATTAGCTCGGCCAGTTCGCTTGTTTGATCGCGGATTTTTCGGCATCGGTGCAGGCTTTTATTTAATTTGCGTCACAATTGCGACGGCCCAACAGGCAATGCCCTCGACGCGACCGATCGCGCCAAGGCCTTCAGCGCGTCGACCTTTGACTGTGACGGGGGCGCCAGTAGCAAGCGAAAGTATTTTTTGCATCTCATCACGATGCGGGGCAATCTTGGGCTGTTCACAAACAACGCTGCAGTCAACATTGCCAATTTCAAAATTGTTGTCGACTGCCATTTTCGCAACTATTTCTAGCAATCTAATTGAGTCGACATCTTTGTATTTTGGATCGGTATCTGGAAAGAGTTCACCGATGTTTCCAAGACCGCATGCGCCGAGAATTGCTTCTGCAGTTGCGTGAGCAACAACATCGGCATCACTATGACCGATCAGTCCGCGCTCACCTTTGAAGTGCACACCACCCAAAATGAGTTTCCGTTCGGTGGTCGCGGTGTCAACAAAGCGATGGATATCAAATCCTTGGCCGACCCTCACTCTCATCGTCATGGCTTAAATTCTTACACTTCACCGCGAGAGATTGCGCGAGCCCAATTCAAATCTTCGGGTGTGGTGATCTTGCGATTCAACGGATCACCCATCACAACGACAACTTTTCCTCCATTTGTTTCAACCAAGGTTGAATCGTCGGTGCCTTCTGGGTTGTTTTGATGTGCTTGTCGCAACGCATTGGCTCTGAATGCTTGTGGTGTTTGTACGGCGACAAGTTGATTTCGATCAGGTGTTGACTTAACAATATTTGCTGCATCAATAAATTTAATCGTGTCAACAACTGGCAGACCCGGCACAGCGCCATCTGCGCCAGCACAAACGGCATCAATGACTTCGTCAAATAAATATTCAGAGGCAAATGGGCGGGCGGCATCATGAACACAGATGATCGTCGCATCTTGTGGCACTGCGGCTAGACCACATCTCACTGACGCACTTCGTGTCGCGCCACCTGCGATACCACCCTCGCGTTGAGCCTGATCTGCTGGCAACACAACGACGACACCATCGCTTGAAATTCGGGAAGTTTCAACGGCCCAATCGACGATTCGGCGCTCGTTAATTAGTGCAAATTGCTTGGGACTGCCAAATCGTGTTCCTGAGCCCGCGGCGACCACAATCGTCCAAATCTTTTCACCTGCTCGTTGTTTTGAGACGGTGTTCACGCCTATTTAGGGTAGTACCGTCAATACCTTATGGGACACGATGAACTTCTAAAAGGCAGTGAGTTTTTCGCTGAGACTTCTGATGAGGTTTTAGCACTGATTGTCTCGCGCGGTGCGACCAAAAATCTGCAGCGTGGCGATGTTTTGTTCAACGAAGGTGACAAACCAGAGTCGATGTACGTCGTCTTGTCCGGACGAATTGCAATTGCGATTGGCAATCGGCCTCTTGATAGTCGCGAAAGCATGCTCGCACTTATGGAGCGCGGTGATTTGTTTGGCGAACTTGGTTTGCTTGACGGCGGTGCGCGCAGTGCGATGGCAAGAGCAATTGAACCTTCGTCAGTTTTAGAAATTGCTTATAAGTCCGTGCGAGAGCAACTTGAGTCGAACCCATCGATGTTGTGGGGCGTTACAAAACTCTTGGCGAAGCGCTTGCGAACGATGGATGAAGTTTTGTCAGACAGCGTGTTTCTGGACGTAACGGGCAGAACTGCAAAACGGCTGCTTGAACTTTCAAATGGAAAAGATGAATTCGTCTTGCCAATCACTCAAGAAGAACTCGCTGGCATGGTCGGTGCGTCGCGTGAGCGAGTGAATAAGGCGATCGCTAGTTTCATTCGCCTCGGATGGATCGAGCAACACGATCGTCGCTATCGAATTTTGATGCGCACAAAACTAGAGTTTCGCGCAAGTTAACTGCCTAGCTCAAGAGCCACGCTCTGGTTCGACTGAAGGCATCGGCTGCATCTTGCACACGATGCGAAGGGCGAGAAGCATCATGGGCAAAGCCATGTTCGGCATCGGGGTAAATCTGAGTTTCTACTTTTAGTTTTGCTAACTCAGCAACGTCACTAGGTGGCGTGTAGTGATCTTTGCCTCCGATGATTGCCAAGACTGATTCAGAATTTCCCGTCCTTAAGTATTCGAGTGGCTCTCCTTGCGTTGCACTCTTCCACCCATCAGGAACTTTGATCATTCCGTAAAACGAAACAATCTTTTTAAATCGCTTCGAGCGTGCTGATTTGAAGCAATACATTCCGCCCAGACAAAAACCAATTAAACCGACTTCATCGGTGCCGAGCGCGTCTGCGGCATCGTGTAAGTCACGCAAGTGTTTTTCATCATCGAGCGAACTCACTGCGGCAAATCTCGGCTCAATTTCTGGACCAAGTGGTAAGCCTGGAAACGGTTCGACCGCACAAACAGCCATCTGCCAATCAAAAGCGAGCCGCTTGACTAGATCGTCGAAAAGCGGGCGCAAACTGAAAATATCAGGTGCAATCACTAGACCCATTTTTGGATTGGAAACAGTCTTGTCGATTTCGCAGCTAGTGCCAGACGGCAGATTAATTCTCATCCAACAAGTATGCACCGTAATTTTGCTTAAGTTTTCGCCTGAGTTTTGTGCGGTGAGACCTGCGGTGAGTCTTGAGGTTGCACCAGCGGTGAAATCAATTTTCAACGATTTGGGGCATGACCCAAAATCAAGACTCACAGCAGTTGGTTTGGAGCACTGGATTAACCCAGCGCTCCAACAGCCCGGTTTCAAAGCTAGTAAAAGAGTGGCAGTTGATCAGTGCACGACGAAAAGAAGTTGACACGGTTAATTCTTGGCAATTGCCCGGTTCGAAAGTGACGAACTTAGATCAAGTCCTTGTTCGTGCCGGGTTCAACACTGCTCGTGATGACTCAAAAGGTGATAATTATCTGTGGCAACTTGTTAAGCAGGCGAGTGAAGACGAACTTGCTGCGCGTATTGTTCTGCAACGAATTTTGCCACCTCTTGTTGCGATCGCTCGTCGCCGTGGACAAATCATCGACGGCGGTATCGACGCCGCGCTAGGTGAGGTTTTGCCAACTGCATGGACGGTCATTCGACAGTATCCATGGCATCGTCGCCCAAACAAAGTTGCGTCAAACCTTGTTCTTGACAGTGAATATTTTGCATTCGTTCAGGCCAACCGAGCGAAAAAAGTAAAAATGTTTGCTGTTGAGCCAAGTTTGTTGGGCGAACTTGTTGCCGAACCAGAGACAAGCGAATTCGCTCCGCAAGTGAGCTTAGAAAGTTTGATCAATATTGCGATTAGTCGAGGCATTGCTCCCAGACATGTTGCAGTCTTACGGGCTGTTGCAAATGGCGATACTGCTGCCGTTATTGCCAAGCACTACGGCATTGCCGAGCGAACCGCTCGTGCTTGGCGCGCTATGGCGATTAGCGAGTTGCGTGAACGAACGCAGTGTGTGGCGTGAGTTTTGTTGAGCGAAGGCGCAAACTATTTGTGACAACAAAGATGCTCGATAGTGCCATTGCTAATCCTGCCCACATCGGGTTTAGATAACCGAGTGCGGCAAGTGGAATAGCAGCAGTGTTATAGGCGAATGCCCAAAACACATTTGCTGTGATTGTGCGCAATGTTGCTCGCGACAACAAAATCGCATCAGCGACAAGACGTAAATCACCACTAATTATCGTCAAGTCACTTGCGTGCATCGCCACGTCAGTGCCGGTGCCCATGGCTATGCCGACATCGGCTTGAGCAAGTGCGGCGGCATCATTGACGCCGTCACCGACCATTGCTACTGCGTAACCGCGATTTTGTAAGTCGGCGACAACTTGAACTTTCTCGCCAGGTAGAACGCCCGCAATTACGTGTTGTTCGTCGTTTTCAATGCCAACTTGAAGAGCGATTGCTGTGGCAGTTGCGTCATTGTCGCCCGTCAACAAAACAGATCGAAGACCAAGTTTTTTGAGTTCTGAAATTGCCTGTGCGCTGGTGGGTTTTGGTTGATCGGCGACAACGCACACACCTTTCACGAGCCCGTCAATCACAACGAGAACCGCAGTATTTCCAGCACTGCGCGCCTGGGCAAGCGCGTCTCGTAAATCACCAGGAATAATTATCTGCGAGTCGCTAAACAAAGACTCGCGTCCCACCATTACTTTTCGTGACTCGACTACACCTGAAGTACCCATGCCTGGTGAAGAAACGAAATCACTCACATCTGACAAGACGCCGAGCTCTTTGCGTGCAGCATTGGCAATTGCACGCGCGACAGGGTGCTCACTGGCATGTTCGAGTGCTCCAGCAAATTTGAGAACTTCGTCTCGGCTTGTCCCTCGCGCGACACAAACATCAACTAATTGCATTACACCAGTCGTCAGAGTGCCAGTTTTGTCAAATACAACGGTGTCAATTCTTCGAGTGCTTTGCAGAACATCAACACCTTTGATAACGATGCCCATTTGTGCAGCACGCCCGCTGCCAACCATCAATGCGGTTGGTGTAGCAAGACCAAGTGCGCACGGACACGCAATGATCAAAACAGACACCGCTGCTGTGAATGCGTACGTTGTCGAGTCACCGAAGAAAAACCAAGCAACAAATGTCGCAATAGACAAACCAATTACGGCAGGCACGAAAATGCTGCTTACGCGGTCGGCGAGTTTTTGAACTGGGGCTTTCGTCGATTGGGCATCTCGTACGAGACGCGTAATCTGCGCAAAAGTTGTTTCTGAACCGACATGCGTTGCACGTGCTAGCAAACGACCTGTCAGATTCACGGTCGTGCCGACAATTTCGCTACCTGGCGCGACATCTGTCGGCACGCTTTCACCCGTCAACATCGAAACATCGAGAGACGAATTACCTTCAACAACAATCGCATCTGCCGGAATAATTTCTCCGGGTCTGATGACCATCAGGTCATTCACGCGAACCTGTGAAGCATCAATTGTTATTTCTTGCGAGTCGCGAATGACAGTTGCTGTTCTCGCGTTTAGCGCCAGCAGTGAACGCAGTGCGTCACCTGCGCGATTTTTTGCACGAGCTTCAAAGTATCTACCGGCAAGCAGAAATACGGTTACTGCAACAGCGACCTCTAAATAGATATGAGTGCTGTCGCCAGATTTCATCACGAGGCCAGTCATGTCCATCGCATGAGAAGACCCGCGATAGACGTGTTCGACTGCATCGCCCCACACGATTGCCCAGAATGACCAGGCCGCTGATGCGAAGACTCCGATTGAGATCAGCGTGTCCATAGTCGTGGCGCGATGTCGCGCGTTCATAAGTGCAGCACGGTGAAATGGCCAAGCACCCCATGTGACAACTGGAAGGCTCAATGCGAGTGCGAGCCACTGCCAGTTTTTGAACTGCAGTGCAGCAAACATTGAAATGATTACAACTGGAAGACCAAAAATTATCGACGCTGTAAGTCGGGTCAAAAGCATCGAGACGCGCTCGCTCACCTCGGCCTCGAGCATTTCGGTGGTCGTGTTCTCAAGCAGACGAGCGTTGTAGCCGAGTGACTTAACGACATTGATTATTTCGTTTGTGTTCGTTTCTTTGTCAGAGAAGCTGACACGCGCAGACTCGGTGGCGTAATTGACCGATGCCTGAACACTCGGAAGCTTTTTGAGACCTCGTTCGATCGTCATTGCACATGCATTGCACGACATGCCGGTCAGGCTCAGATCAAGTTGAGTCTCAACTGATTGCGTATTCATTAGCTTCTCTAGTCTCGCAGGCAAAAGCAGAATTTGCTCGCCCTAATTCTTGTGCTTTAGACAAACTAAGTTGTTTTCGTGACATCCTTGGTCAGTAATGCATTAGTGGTTTTTGCTGCAATTTTTTTGGCGGAACTACCTGACAAGACGATGTTTGCGACTCTCATGCTTTCCACCCGTTTGCGTCGACCGCTTGCGGTTTGGGTCGGAGTGAGCATTGCATACTGCACACATGTTGTAATCGCCGTTTTATTTGGGTCGGCGCTTTCTAAATTGCCAGAGCGTCCAATTCATTTGCTTGTCGGCCTCGTATTTTTGGTTTCAGGTATTCTCATGTTTCGCTCGTCAAGCGAAGAGCATTTACAAAGTGATTCGACTAATCAGTCAAAAAATTTCTTTCAGGTTGTTTATATCTCCATGAGCACAATTTTGGTGGCTGAATTTGCCGATCTAACCCAACTTGCGACGGTCGGATTTTCGGTGCGAATGAATGACTCTGTCGGCGTTGCGATTGGTGCAGCAAGTGCTCTCTGTGCAGTCTCAGCAATTGCAGTTATCGCTGGTTCGGCATTGCAGAAAAGATTCAACCTAAGAATTGTTCAGCGCGTAGCCAGCGTATTGTTTATTTTGTTTGGCTTTGCGGCAATCGCCAACAGTATTTTTTAGCCCCACTTAGATTGGCCGAAGCGGTAGCCAACACTGCGAACGGTTTCGATCAGGTTGGCGTGCTCTTCGCCTAGTTTGGCGCGAAGTCGGCGAATGTGAACGTCGACCGTTCGAGCACCGCCGTAATATTCGTATCCCCAAACTCGAGATAGCAATACTTCTCGACTGAAAACCTTTCCGGGGTTTTGCGCCAAAAATTTCAACAATTCGTACTCCATGTAAGTCAAATCAAGTGGCTTTCCGCCAAACGATGCTTGGTAAGTCTCGGTGTTGAGTATCAATCCGCTGTATTCAATTAGTGACTCACGAGACGCTGCCATCTCGGTGTAAAACAAATGGCGCAGTCGAGAGTCAAGTTCGCGAGGGTGAATTGGCGCAAGACAAAAGTCGTCAAACATGTCGTCGCGCATTTCGAGGTCGGCAAGTTGCGCACCCGACACCAAAACAATGATGCGATCGACACGATTGTCGCGTCGGCGCAACGCGCGACAAATTGCCCATGCTGACTCTGGGTCTTGGCTGCAGTCGACCACTGCGCCAAACCAGCCAGAACTTGGTTCAAGTTTGTCTAATGCTTGACTTGAATTGATCGCCTTCCATGAATAACCCGAGAGGTCGAGTGTTCGAGCAACGTCGATCGGCGCAGGATCTGGAAATACTGCAAGCAGTTTTTCGTCGTCGCTAGGCATGGTCAAATTTAGAGCGACCGAAGATAGCGGTTCAATTCGTATTGGCTGATGTGTGTTTTGTAGCCACGCCATTCAGCGCGTTTATTGCGCAAGAACCATTCGAAAATATGCTCGCCGAGTGCTTCAGCGACGAGTTCTGATCGCTCCATTACGCGCAGCGCGTCAGAAAGCGACTGAGGCAATTGCTCAATGCCAAGTTTGGCCAACATGTCATCGCCCATTTCGAACAAGTTTGAGTCTGCCTCAGTTGGAAGTTCGTAACCTTCTTGAATACCCCGCAAACCGGCGGCGAGAATCACGGAGAAGGCGAGATAAGGATTGCACGCTGGATCAGGCGATCGATATTCGATGCGCGTTGCCTGATCGCTATTTCGTTTCGCAATTGGCACACGAATCAGACCGCTGCGATTATTGCGCGCCCATGAAATATGAACAGGTGCTTCGAAACCTGGCACAAGTCTCTTGTAACTGTTTACATTTTGGTTTGTGACCGCAGTTATCTCTGCGGCATGTCGCAGTAAACCTGCCATGAATTGTTTTGCCGTGACCGACAAGTTGTATGGGTCTTCGCTGTCATAAAAAGCGTTTTGTTCGTCTTTAAACAAACTCAAGTGAAGGTGCATGCCCGAACCTTGCACGCCTTCAAGTGGCTTGGGCATGAAAGTCGCGTGCACATTATGAAGTGCGGCAATTTCTTTGACGACAAGTCGAAATGTCATCACGCTGTCGGCCATCGTCAACGCGTCTGTGTGGCGCAAATCAATTTCGTGCTGACTTGGTGAGTCCTCGTGAAAGCTGTATTCGACCGGAATGCTCATTGTTTCGAGAGTTCGAATTGTTTCTTTGCGCAATGAACTAGTGATGTCGTTGCTTGTTAGATCGAAGAAGCCGCCTTCGTCAAGCGGCACTGGTCGTGAATCAACTTTTGGTGGATCGAAGTAAAAATATTCGATGTCTGGGGCGATATAAAACTGATAACCGAGTTCTCGAGCGCTGTTCAAGTTGCGTCGCAACACTTGTCTTGGGTCGCCGTCGAATGCCGTGCCGTCAAGTTTTGCGATGTCACAAAACACTCGGGCCTCGGCGCCTTTAGGGTCGACCCACGGCAGAACTTCAAATGTGTTTGGGTCGGGCAAGGCCAAAACATCGCTTTCTTGCACACGACTGAAACCATCAATCGCCGAGCCATCAAAACTCATGCCGTCATTGAGTGCGTTCTCCATTTCGGCTGGGCTAATCGCGAAACTCTTCAGGTTGCCGAGAACATCGGTGAACCATAAACGAACTAGGCGAATGCCGCGCTCTTCAACTGTGCGAAGTACATAATCGCGTTGCTGCTCAATCATCTCAGCGCTCTTTTCGCTCGATTTGCATAAATACAGTCTGCCGCCGCGACCTCGAGTTTCACTCGGGCAACGGCGGCAGGACTATTGGATTATTGGGATATTTGGGATTACAGATTCGTGCTTACTTCTTTTTCGCCTTTTTCTTTGTCGTCGTGTTTGACTTCTTTTTTGTGGCGCTCTTTGCTGGCGAAGATTGACCACACACAGTTTCAAGGATCAACTGCGTAACGACGTATGGATCCATATTCGCGTTTGGACGACGATCTTCGGCGTAACCCTTTTGATCTCGCGCAACCTGCCATGGAATTCGCACAGATGCACCGCGGTTTGAAACACCGTAACTGAACTTGTTGTACGGAGCAGTTTCGTGTTTGCCGGTGAGACGACTTTCAATGTCGTGTCCATAGTTGCTGACATGCTCGTTGATTCGTGTGCCAAGTGCCTTGCAAGCGTCATCAATCGCTTTGTAGTTCGAACGCATTGCTTTTGTTGAGAAGTTGGTATGGCAACCAGCCCCGTTCCAGTCTCCTTTTTGAGGTTTTGCGTCGAGCGAGATAACCACGTCGTAGTCTTCGGCGATGCGGTGCAATAACCATCGCGCAACATGCAGCTCGTCACTCACGGTGAGTGCATCAAGCGGACCAACTTGAAACTCCCATTGGCCAGGCATAACTTCGGCGTTCGTTCCAGAAATGTGCAGACCTGCTTCGAGACACATCTCGGTATGAATCTCGACAATCTCTCGACCCATCACTCGGCCGGCTCCGACACCGCAATAGTAAGGACCTTGCGGCGCTGGTTCACCCGAAAGTTCTGGAAAGCCAAATGGACGACCATTGAGTCGCATCATTGTGTATTCCTGTTCGATGCCGTAAATCATTTTTTGATCGGCATATCGCTTGGCAGTTTCGGCGCACTGCGCACGAGTATTTGTTGGATGCGGCTTGCCTGTTGAAGCAACAAGAACTTCACACATGACAAGAACATTTTTTCCACCGCGAATCGGATCTTTGCAACTGAATACCGGATTCAAAATACAATCTGAAGCTTCGCCGGTTGCTTGGCTTGTCGAAGATCCGTCGAATCCCCAAATTGGCAAAGCTTTGGTGCCGTTTTCAATGATCTTTGTTTTCGATCGCAAAGTCGGCGTTGGTTCAACGCCGTCTATCCAGATGTACTCAGCTTGATATGCCATTAATTTTCCTCTCAATCTTGAATTCGCCACGGCGGCAAATTTCTAACCCTGTAAGTTTTGCCGATCGCCGTTTCTTGACCATTGCCCGTTTGTAAACGGAGTGTGAAGTTTTTGGCTAGGTAGCCTGATTGCGTGGCCGAATTCGCCAAACTTCGCGTAGGGCTTGCCCAAATCAACCCAACTGTGGGTGCTTTGCGTGAAAATGCGGCCAAAATTTTGGACTATTACAACCAGGCCGCCGACGCCGGATGTGATGTGGTCGCTTTTCCTGAACTGTCGATTACTGGTTATCCGCCCGAAGATTTGGTTTTGAAGCAAGGCTTCGTTGCTGAGAATCAGTTCGTTCTTGCAGAAATTGTGAAGTCAATCGGCGAAACTTATGCTGTCATCGGTTTTGTTGAACAAGGTCAAAAATCTGGGGAGCTTTACAACGCAGCGGCAATCTGCCAGAACCAGAAAGTAGTTGGCGTCTACCGCAAACACTTGCTGCCTAACTACAACGTTTTTGACGAGCAACGATATTTCACGCCCGGTATCCACAACCCTTTGTTCAATATCAAAGGTGCTTGTATCGGTGTCACAATTTGTGAAGACATTTGGGACTCGCAAGGACCAGTTTCAGTACAGGCTTCATTGGGAGCAGTGCTCAACCTAAATATCAATGGGTCGCCGTTTCATGCCGGCAAGATTGGTGCGCGTCGCGAAATGTTAAGTACGCGTGCTCGCGACGGCGAGTGTGTCGTGGCCTACGTCAATCAAGTAGGTGGACAAGACGAACTGGTATTTGACGGTGGATCGATGATCTTGGCTGCTGACGGCACAATCGTTGCCAGCGCGGCACAGTTTGTCGAAGAGTTGTTGACCTGCGATTTGATTTTGCCAAAATCAAAATCTGTTGCAGCGCCACAACAGTCACGTGGCCAAATTGCTGATCCGTTAGATGAAGATGCGCAGATTTTTGCAGCACTCGTGTTGGGCACTCGAGACTATGTTCAAAAAAATGGATTCAAAGATGTCGTTATCGGACTTTCAGGTGGCGTTGACTCGGCATTGGTCGCAGCAGTTGCAACTCAGGCACTTGGCTCAGAACACGTTCATGGTGTGGCAATGCCATCTCGATATTCGTCGCCAGGGTCAATCACTGATGCTGAACTTTTGGCGCGCAATTTAGATATCGACATAGAAACTATTTCGATTGAGCCGGCGTTCAGCGCTTATTTAGATGCGCTCGCTCCGAGTTTTGCAGATCGTCGCGCAGATTTGACCGAAGAGAATTTGCAGAGCCGTGTTCGCGGCACAACATTGATGGCTCTCTCGAACAAATTTGGTTGGATGGTTTTGACCACGGGTAATAAGAGTGAGATAGCAGTTGGGTATTTCACTTTGTACGGTGATTCAGTTGGTGGTTACGCCGTGATTAAAGACTTGTTCAAGACAAAGGTCTATGAGATCTGTTCATATTTCAATCAGCAAAGTGGTCGTGACTTGATTCCAGATTCGATCATCAGCAAAGCACCGTCTGCAGAGTTACGCCCAGATCAGCGCGATGATCAGAGCTTGCCACCTTACGAAGTGTTAGATCCGATCCTTAAGTTGTATGTCGAAGATGATTTGACAGCCCAACAAATCATTGAAGTTGGCTATGACTCGGCGCTCGTAAAGCGGATTACGCGGCTTGTTGACATGAACGAATATAAGCGCCGACAAGGTGCGCCAGGTGTGCGAATTAGCACCAAAGCTTTCGGCAAAGATCGTCGACTACCGATTACGAACAAGTTCTCTGGTTAGAAGACCAGTAACGCAAAATTAATTTATTCGTGAACGAGTCCACCACGGCGGTGGTACGAATAAATCAAAAGTGTCGCAATGCCTGCGCTCGCAGCGCCGATCAGCGCTGGAAGGGCGATGCCGTTGCTCGATTCGTAAGCGCGGGTTGCGACCAGACTCATCACACTGCGACCAAGCGTGCCCGCACCGATTACAAGACCTAGGCCGCTGCCTGGTCGTTTTGGTACGAGGTGTGTTGCAAGTGGCAACATGCTGACGACTGCAAACTCAAAACCCAAGATATAAACAAGTAGCGCAATTAAACCCAGCACCAAATTTTGCGAAACGAGCCAAAGTGCGACCCCGCCTGGCACCATGATCAAACATCCGATGGCGATGCTTTTTTCTTTGCCCCAGGTGTCTGTCTTACTGGCACTGGTAATCGATGCATAAAGTTCGACGATTCCAAAACTAAAACCGACGGCAGCGATACCGATTGCACCGAAACCAAATTCGTCATCGAGCCATGCGCCAAAAGTTATGAAGATGCATTGACTTGCACACATCGTGGCAAACATTGTTGCCACGACAAGCCAACCTCGACCACTTAATCGCACACCGTCATCGGCGACTCGAGAAGAAACTTCATGTTCTTCGGCTTTGATTCGTGATGCGATAAACAAAAGTGAAATTGCCGTGCCGAAAACACCAGCGATGAAACCGGCGCGCCAACTGCTGAGCGCTGTGATGACACCCATGAGTGAAACACCGATCAACAGACCCAATGCCCAAGAAATTTCCGTGATGCCGATGTATCGACCACGCTTCTCATAGGGCACGTGGTCTGAAATCCATCCGGACATACCAAGATCAAAGAAGTTTTTCGTGATGCTGATCAGAGTCACACCAATTGTAAAAACATAAATGTTTGGCGATACTCCGGCGAGAAGTGCTCCGAGACCAATACCAAGAAGTCCAGCCAGCATCGCAGCTCGTCGTGACAAGTAGTCGACGAATTTTCCGATGAATGGCGACAGCAGACCTGAAAGTTCTGAAATTGTTAGGGCAATGCCAATTTCTGAAAGCGAGATATTGAATCCCTTAGCGATAATCGCCACAAAGGGTGGGGTGAATCGATAACACGCATTAGTCGTTAAACGGGCCCCAGTTAATAAGGTGATGTTTTTTTTGACAAGAGGAGAAAACGAATCATCAAGCCAGCGACTGAGCACGAGGCTCAACAATACAACTAAACGCTAAAGCGATTCACTTGAGTTGGCTTCACCGATTAGAGCAACGATGCGACCAGCATGTAACTGGTTTTCGGCATCAACTTCGAACCAACTACCTCCGAGATTTTCGAGGCGATGATCTGAAACTCTAAGTTCACGTCGAAGTGTTCGAATGGCGCCGCTATGGCTGACAACTAAAGCCTGACCACCGCGACATTTGTTGGCGATGTTGATCAACGCATCGGTCATGCGTTGCACTACTTGGCGGTTTGGCTCGAAGCCTTCTGGTTGGCGGCGAGATTCTAAAAATCCTGGCCAGCCTGCTTCGATCTCTGCATATGTCAAACCCTGCCACGGCCCAATGTGTGACTCTTTGAGACGATCGTCGATATGCAGATCGTCGATCTTTTTATGCTCGGCAATAATCTCCGCGGTGTGAAGTGCACGCTTCAAAGAGCTCGTAGCGATCAAATCAAAAGCACCAAGTTTTAACGCTGCTTGTCGGGCTTGCTGAACACCCTCAGGTGTTAGTGCGATGTCGGCTTGGCCCTGCCACCGGCCTTGGGCATTCCACTCTGATTGTCCGTGACGTAGCACCAACAAACGAGTTGTTGCTGTGGTGGTTTGAATCGATTTGGACACTCATCGCAGGGTAGTGGCTTGGGTAACCTGACTGCATGGCGCATGTAAAACTTTTTGCTTCAGCCCGACAAGCGGCTGGCACTTCAAGCGAAGAAATCGCCGGGCGAACAGTTGATGAAGTTTTGCAGATAGCTGCCGAGAGATTCGGCTCCGAATTTGTCGCAGTGATGAAAACATGTCGCGTTTGGCTGAATGGTGAAGAGGCTGTTGGCACTACGGCGGTGGGTGAAGCCGATGAAGTTGCAATTTTGCCCCCAGTTTCGGGCGGTTGTGTAAGTGGACCAGAGATCGAAGAAATAGTTACATGTCTGAAATAGTCGACCCAAGCGCAATGTCTACTGCAGAGTTACGAAGCGCTCGCGCTGCATTGCAGATGCAAGAAGATGTGATCTCTTTTGTTCGCCGCATGGCTCAAGGCCGTTGTGACTTGGCTCGAGACGAGCAGCGTCGTCGCACTGATGGTACGCCTGCATCGGGAATGAGCGTTGTTGATATCGCAAATGTTTTTGGACAAGAGCATGGTGGTGGCTCGTCACGACCGCCACGCGAAACAAATATTTCTGCAGATCATGAGTTAGTCGTCGAACTGGAAAAACTCTGTGAACGTGTGGGTTTTGGTGAGTTGCGCACGCTTGATGATGACGCGCTTGAATCAGCGATAGCCGAAATCGAGAAGTTCGAACTCGCTCGCTCGGCAGAGCGCAAGAACTTGTTCGCCAAGATTGATTCGCTGACCTCTGAGTTGGTAAAGCGCTATAAAGATGGTGGCGCCAATATTGACGCGTTGTTAAACGACTAAGTAACTGTCCTCACCGCTTCAACAGAGGCAAAACCCGACTAGAGCGATAGGTTTTATAGTCAAATGAAGCGCGTTGCGGTCATCTCAATGCACACTTCACCGTTGGCTCAGCCGGGTGTCGGTGATGGCGGTGGCATGAATGTTTATGTGCGCGAACTCGTTTCGGCGATGGCTCAGAAAGATGTGCATTGCACCACATATACGCGTGCGTGGCGAAAAGGTTTACCAAAGGTTGTTGAGGTCGAACCGAATCACAGAATTGTGCACATCGAGGCTGGTGATTTCGATCTTTCCAAAGACGAACTGCTTGACGTTGTAGATCTGTTCACGCAGTTGGTCGCCGAACATATCGAGGCATCGGGCGGCGCAGATGTGTTGCACGCCAATTACTGGCTGTCTGGCCTCGTTGGTCATCGACTCAAGCACCAACTTGGCTTGCCGTTGGTTACAACATTTCATACTTTGGCCCGAGTTAAATCGCTCGGTGGAGATACAGAGTCAGTTATTCGTGAACGAGCCGAACTTGAGATTATTGGTTGCGCCGACGCGATTTGCGTGAGCTGTCCCGAAGAGTTGAGCCAGTTTCGTGCGCTCTACGGTCAATCACCAGGTGTCGTCACTGTTGCATCGCCAGGAGTAGCGACTGCATTCTTTTCACCAGGTGATCGCCAAGGCGCACGGCGCGCTCTCGGTTGGGGAAACAAGCCGTTGATTTTGTTCGTCGGACGCATTCAGCCACTCAAAGGCGTTGATGTTGCAGTGAAGGCTCTGGCGAAACTAGAAAACAAAGATGCCGAATTGATGATTGTCGGCGGTGCCAGTGGTTCGTTCGGCACGAGTGAGTCGGCCCATGTGCGCAAGCTCATTTGTGATTTGCGGCTCGATGGTCGCGTGCATTTTGTCGAGCCACAGCCGCATCATTTGCTCTCTACTTATTATCGTGCGGCTGATGCAGTGCTGGTGCCGTCGCGCAGTGAGAGTTTCGGACTAGTTGCACTTGAGGCAGCAGCATGCGGAATACCTGTTGTCGCAAGTGCAGTTGGTGGGTTGCTTAATTTGGTCGAACATCAGCGCACGGGTTTCTTGGTGAAAGATCGCAATCCAGATGAGTTCGCTAAGTATGTCGACCGGCTATTGGCAGACCCCTTACTGAGCCTGACGATTGGCAACCGTGCTGCGCAACGAGCAAAGAATTATTCATGGTCGGCGACGGCAGACAGCGTGATCGGCGTCTATCAATCGCTTCTCGCCAGTCAGCTCGTTAACTGTTCGTAGAATTGTGAGCGATCTTTTCGACGAAGCGGCGTTGGCTCGTATTGAGCGGCAGATTGACGAGTGGTTAGGTCGGGCAAAAACAAATCACGCGAATATTTTGGCCGTTGATCGTTCAGAGGAAGACGAGTTTCGTTGGTACGTTCGAATGGCTGGCGAAGAAAAAGACTTCACCACGATTTGGTTCACGCTAGGTCAAAGAACATTGCGTTACGAAACCTATGTAATGCCAGCGCCAGAGCAAAACGCCGAGTTGCTTTACGAGACTGTGTTGCGTCGAAATGAAAAATTAGTTGGTGCACACTTTTCGATCGGATTAGAAGATGCGATCTATCTCCGCGGCGAAATCGGGCTGTCGGCTTTGAACGAAGTAGAACTAGATCGCATCATTGGCACGTTGTATGCAACTGTCGAGCAGTTGTTTTGGCCGTTATTAGAAATTGGCTATGCCAAAGCCGCAACTTTGCGCACACAACGAAATAGCACTCGGACTGCATAGCGTTCGGGGAAGTCGCTGGGTGGTTCGAGTGCGTCTAACTAGCCTGAACAACGTGGTGAACTCATGAGCAAACAAGGCGTTTCAGTTTTGGGCGTCATCGGCGGGGGCAATATGGGCTCGGCTCTCGTAAGAGGTTTGTTGGCTGGCGATTTTTCTGCCGATCAAATTGTGATCGTCGAGAAAGACACCGCGCGAATCGCTGAACTCAAACGAGAGTTCGAAAATATTGAAGTTGCCACAAAGTTGCCAAAGTGTGAGTCAGTCGTGTTGGCAGTGAAACCGACAGATGTTTTGGAAGTGTGTGGCTCACTGGCCGAATTTGGCGTGCGGCAAATTCTTTCGATTGCTGCAGGCGTCAAGATAGCAACGATCGAAAACGCGATTACCAAAGGAGTTGCAGTTATTCGAGCGATGCCAAACACACCTGCGTTGATTGGACAAGGTGCTTCAGCAATGGCGGCTGGTAAAAATTGCAGTGCTGAAAATGTCGCATGGGCAAAGAAAATTTTGTTGGGTGTCGGAACTGTTGTTGAAGTCGAAGAGCATTTGCTAGACGCAGTTACGGGGCTGTCTGGCAGCGGGCCTGCATATGTATTTCTGCTGGCAGAGTCGCTGATCGCCGCAGGCGTTCGACAAGGTTTGACCGAGCAGATTTCTAACGAACTTGTACGTCAGTTGTTGGTGGGTTCTTCGTTGCTACTTGCCGAGAGTTCTGAAACGCCAGAACAGTTGAGAAAAAAAGTGACGTCGCCAAATGGTACGACGGCTGCTGGAATTGCCGAGTTACTCGGTAAACAATTCGCCGAGATTATCGCGGGCGCAGTGAATGCCGCAACCGCTCGAAGCAAAGAACTTGGGAAATAATCTCGAAAATTTCTGTTGAAAGTTTTGTTTGATATCCCTAATTTGTGTCTAAAGTGATTCTAGAAATGTCGCAAGATCACCGGACGGGGTAACCCCCCAACTGGGAGTCGCGCTCGCGAGAGCTGCGCCGTTTGAGCCGGTGCCGTCGGGGGGTTGGCACCGGCTCTTACGTTTCTCAGTATCGTGAGACACCCATGGCAACTAAATATTCAACTGTTTCGTTTCTGTCTGATTACGGAACACGTGATGAATTTGTCGGTGTGGTCAAGAGTGTTATCTATGAAATCGCACCGCAATGTCGCGTTGTCGATTTGACACACGACATCGAACCATTTGATGTTCGAGCGGGCTCATTGTCGTTGGCAAGATGTGTTTCGTATGTCGCCAGTGGCGTAGTTCTAGCCGTTGTAGATCCGGGTGTCGGCTCATCACGTCGTGCTGTTGCCGTTGAAGTCGCCGACGGCAAAGGTGTTTTTGTCGGGCCGGACAATGGATTGCTAGCCATGGCTATCGCATTGGCAGGTGGCGCTGGACGGGCAGTTTGCCTAACGAATACCGATTATCACCTATCTAGTCCGGGTGAAACTTTTGCCGGTCGCGATATTTTTGCACCAGTAGCAGCGCATCTATGTAATGGTGTCGATCTCAGCGAACTTGGTGAGTTGATCGACCCTGCATTGTTGTTGCCTGGCGTTGTGCCTTTGCCACGCGAAGAGGGTGGTACTTTGCACGGCGAGGTGACATGGGTTGATCGCTTCGGCAATTGTCAGTTAAATGTCGGACCAGATGAGGTCGCACATTTCGGTGAAGTCTTACGTGTTGAGATTGGCTCTGTTCTAAGTGGCGCAAGTGTCGATCGCGAGAGAGTTGTGCGTTCGTTGAAGGTGGTACGAAGTTATGACGCAATTGGAAGCGGACTTGGACTCGTGGTCGACTCGTATGGCATGCTCTCGTTATGTGTTGATCGCGGTTCGGCGGCTCGCGAGTTGAATTTGGGTCAAGGTGATTTGGTTATTTTGTCGCGACTTGAAGAGAGTGATCAGAACAGCACAATTACTACTTCAGTAAGAATCGCCCCGAAGAGATAAAGTTCGAGATATGCGACCAGCAACAACATTGACGCTTGGTTTGTTGCTTGCGGTGATTTTCATCGCCGGGCTTTTGTCAATTGTCGGCAGGTAGCTCTTTTTGCGATCGCGTTGCATTGCTTGCGACCAAAAAACCTACAAACAAAATGCATAAGCCCACCAAGAGCGTGATTGCAAACGCCCGATCTTTGCCGAGTCGTCCGGCAAGTGTGCCGCTGGCAGAAAGAACGAGCGTGCCGAGTGCGACAAAAACATTGCCGAACGCCAATCGCCGAGGCGCAACTACTTTGCGTTGAATGGCTGACTTGAGGTTTGGCGCTTTTGCCGTAATTACTCGCCAGGTTGACCAGAGTGCGCCGAAAATTATTACAAGAGCTGGTACTCCAGAACCCACGGCTGCCATAACTCTTGGCAAAACTCCGAAAAGTTCGCGAGCAGCCGGAAATTCACCGGCGATGATGTCGCGCTTTGTTGGTGCGACTGCGATGACTCCGGCGCTGAATGCACTGAGCACTACAAGTGCGCGACGAAGTTGATCCGCAATATTTTTATTAGCCAACAAATAAATTGTGCCTAGTGCAAGCCATGCGACGTTAAGAACTGCACCGGCTAGAAAGAAAACTCGAAAGGCGAACATCGACCAACCGGTGGCTTCGGCCCACCACAAAGCACCAGAGCCAATTGTGAATAGCGTCATGGCAACTGTCCACGCCAATTCGTGAGGCTGACCACGTCGGTGCCAGCGATCGAACGTACTCAAAGCAAACGCAGCGGCTACGAGGGTTGCGCCACCGGCCAAAGCAGCGTTCAATTCATTGACCGCAGCGATGATCGGAGTTGGAATCACGGAAGCACGATAACTCAGGCAATTGGTCTGGCAGGTTTTGGCTTGGTGTCGCCGAAGGCACACACGTTTTAGACAATATTTTCGATTTGAACTTTGTGAAATTCTGCACGAAGCCATAACCTGAGGGCATGACCCAACTTCAACGACGCAGAATTCCTGACGCAGCCGTAACTCGATTGCCGGTGTATTTGCAAATTTTAAATAATTTGCACGCGACAAATGTTTTGCGATTTTCGAGTGATGAGCTCGCAGCATTGGCCGGCGTAAACGCAGCCAAGGTGCGCAAAGATCTTTCTTACCTGGGCAGTTATGGCACTCGTGGTGTCGGATATGAAGTTACATACTTGATTCATCAGATCAAACGCGAACTCGGTTTGTTGCGCGAATGGAATGTAGTCGTTGTTGGCGCCGGCAACTTGGGTTGTGCGCTTGCAAAGTTTGGCGGCTTCGCCCCTCGTGGGTTTCCGGTTGTTGGCATCGTAGATAACGACGCAAAGAAGATTGGGCAAACTACAGGTGCGTTGACAATTGGCGATGTGCGCAACCTCGGCAAGATGGTTCGTGACTTGAATATCACAATTGGTGCGATCACAACTTCTACTGCGACGGCACAGTCCGCGGTCGATTCGCTGATTGATGCTGGTGTGGCTTCGATTCTCAATTTTGCGCCGATCGTATTGGCGACACCGAGCAGTGTTTCGGTGCGCAATGTTGATCTGGGTGTTGAGTTGCAAATTTTGAGCTATTACGAGCAGATGCGTACCGAACAAACAGATGGCGCAAAGTTGCAAAATAAGTCGAGCGCGGTTTCGGTCTAATTGCGCATTTCACGACGCCTAATCTGAGAAGGTGCGGCAGTTATTTAACATTCGCCTTTGGGCTGCTCTTGGCGTTTTGTCAATCACCGCATTATTGATTGTGTTCGTCGCTTGCGACGATTGTTTTGGTCGCAATGGTGACTCTGCGGCGATTTCGGCCGATGTAGAAAAAAATATCGAGACGGTAGCGATCGCGACGTCATTTACGCAGAGCGAAGGTTGGCGAATCGAAAACGGGCGCACCGTTGGAGAAGCGTCGGTATTGCTTGATGATGCACGGCAAGTTTTTATTGCCGCAGATACTCCTAGCGAAAATCTTTGTTCAGATTTAACTATCGGCTCAAGTTGCGTGTTTTTGGCGAACATGTTCGGAGATTCGGTGATGTGGTTTGCATTGATCGATATAAATGGTGAAAAGCCAACGCGTGTGCTTGAGCTACCAAGCTTGGTTGACATGCTTGACTCTGGCAGTCGAGGAGTTTTAGAAAACGGCTGGATTGTTCGCTTGGCCAACGGCGTCAAAAGAACCTGTGGCGAGGACACAGGCACGCTTCGAGAATTTATTAACAGTTACTCGCCAGGCAAGAGCGTGACCAAGCTGAACTTGATCACCGACGAAGTCGACGAAGTCTTGTGTACTGGCTAGTTGTCTGAAGTTGTGACTAGGCGTTAGGAAACAGTCGAACGATTTTGGATGCTGCTTTGTAGGCAGCCTCAGCCGGACCAATCTCGTCAGGCCGCAAAAGGTTGGCCATAATTCGCAGTACCCACTCCATAAGAGTTCGACTGTGAATGCCGACCCTAGAAAGTTCGCGCATCAAAACTGGTTGACCAATAACGCGAGCAAACAGGCGCGCGACTTTGAAGTACTGACCATATTCATCGTCGATTAACTGCTCGTATCTCTTGAGCGCCATCGCATCACCAGAGACAAGTGCATCGTGCAAAACATCGGCTGCCATGTGGGCTGTTTCATATGCGTAGTCGATGCCTTCACCATTAAATGGATTGACACTTCCTGCTGCATCGCCAATGACTATGTGTGTTGGTCCGATTTTTGGCCCGACCGAACCACCCATCGGAATTTTGCCACTCGTCGCTTTGCATTCAGGTTTAGTCGGATCGATTTCCCACTTGTCGGCAACCATATGTGCATACGAGTCGAGCAAGTGTGAAGTGTTGACATCTTTGAAATTTTTGAATGTCGAAAGCAAACCGACACCGATGTTTATGGTTCCGTCACCGACCGGAAATATCCATCCGTAACCTGGCATTGAGTTGCCATTGCGATCTTTAACATCGAGCGCCGATTCGATCCACGGTTCTTGATGTCGTGGACTTTGCCAGTAGGTGCGAATCGCAGTGCCATAAGGCCACGACTTTTCACGCGAGGTACCCATGCTTCGACCAAAGCGAGAGTTGGCACCGTCGGCGATCAAGACGTAGTCAGCATTTATGGCAACAGTTGTGTTGTTTTCTTTGTTGGTTACCATCGCGCCACGCACGCAGCCCTTTTCCATGATTGGGGCAATTGCTTCGTGCTCTTCAAGAAGTTTTGCGCCGGCACTTTGAGCATTGCGCGCGACCATCATGTCGAGTTCACGACGGCGTACGACATAGCCGTATCGCGGATAAATCGGGTGTGTCGGCCATTGCAATTCGAGGGCCTTGCCGTGCGCGGTCGCACGCAAACCTTCGTAACGATGAAATTGTGAGAGTTGCGATGACAAACCCATGTCGTCAAGTTGCTTGACTGCTCGAGGAGTTAAACCGTCACCACAAGTCTTTTCACGTGGAAATTTCTTACGCTCAACAATTGTTACGTCGTGGCCATGTTTTGCGAGCCAGAAACCGGCTGCTGAACCTGCTGGACCGCCACCGATGACGAGGACTTCTGTGCGAAGTATTTTTGTCACTTCGCTAGTTAGATCGAGGGGTTTGATCTCGGTTTCTATTTATTTTCCAGTGGGTCGTGCATCTGTGCCGACATTCGCAGGTGGGTTTGGTAGTGCTGCAAAATTTTCAGCAAGGTTGTCGTAATTGACTGAACCGTTTTCGAGACTCAGAAATATTTCAGACTCTGGCGAACACCAAGTTTCATATTCGGTCTTCCATTCTTCGCTGTCAGGGTCTGCGCCACCGATTTCGTAGCGTTCGTGGCACACAACACCGAGAATTTCTGCGTCAGTCAGACCGCCGCCAAATTTTTCTCCTTGTTGAGGCATCGGATTGCCGTTGTATGAAAGTGTTTCGTGCGCACCACCTTCACGATTTGGGTCACCGTAAACCTTGATGCCTGCAGAAACGAATTGTTGCGAACCGGCGTAGACGAAGTTCAACATGTCTTCGATCTTCGGGAAAGTTTTAAGAACTTCACCCTGATAGAGAGTGCGACCGGCGCCACCTTCACCATTGGCGCCGTGACACCCTGCGCACGAACCGTAAACGCCAGCGCCGATAGCCATCGGACCTTCAACAGTTTTTTCTTGCGGTTTTACAGCGAGCAGATACATGAACGCCCAGAATGGCAACAAGCTCAAAGCAGCCATCGCCCAAAATGGAACTTTCTTTCGAGTCTTGGCTGCAACTACATAACTTGGGTCTGGTGGAGGCGGAGGTGGTGCGCTTGCAACTTGTGGCGCCGCAGCTGGTTTTGTTTCAGACGTTTTTGCAGGGAGGTTTTGCGTATCGGTAGGTGTGTCGGCGGTCGGAGTTTTGCCAGCCGCCTTGTCGCGTGCTTCTTGCGCACGCTTCAGTAGATGCTCGGGTATTCCGGCCACAACTCTCCTTGAATCAGATTCTTACGATTGCTTTGTTCCGTTTAATAGGTTAGACGCATTGCAGACAAGAATTATAAGTTCACGATCGCACAACCACGGGGACGACATTCACCGAGCGAGTTGAATGCGCAATTGTTGAGCAATCGTGAATTGCTGTGACCTACGAGTCAGTCGAGCGACCTTCACAAATACCGACCTGAATGTCTACCCGACTAGGCTAAATCTAGATTTCTAGGCGAAAGGCAAGCCCTTAAATAATGCTCGCGATTGACATTCTCAGATGGCCAGGAATGAATCAGGCATTCTTGTTTTCGCTCGTGCTGACGACTTTGATGAGCCTTGTTGTCATACCAATTGGGAAGCGCCGCAAGTTTGATCGCAAAGCAACTTGGGGAGAGGCAATGTTGGCATCTGCTTACATCTTCTTGGTGCTGTTCTTGGCGTTTGGTGTTGTACCACACCAATTCATTGACCACGCCGACAAAGAGTTGGGTTGGCGTAAAGACAAACTTGTGTACGGGCCATTTGACATTTTGAAGTCAGACACAATCGGTGGCAGCTTTCCGATCACGATCAGTTATGAAGCGATTCGTGACATTGTCGCAGTCGGAATTCACGTTTTCTATATCGGTTTGATGATCTATCTGTTCAGTTGGTGGCAGAAGCGCGGCGAAGTCAAGACCAAAGAAGTTGTTTCGTCCAGTTACGGACGTCCATTGGTGAAGAAGAGTTGAGCGATGGCAAAAACTGACGCAAACCCACCGATGATGCCGTTTACCGACGATTATCAACTCGTCGAAGTCGACGCCGACTATTTGAACAAGGCGGTTAAACCAAAGCAGTTCATCCACATCGATCAGTCAGAGTGCATCATGTGCGAAGGTTGCGTCGACATCTGCCCGTGGAAATGCATTCACATGGTCAATCTTGATGCAATATCAGAAGCAAACGGCACAGAGATGCCAGGTGAAGACCCTTCGGACAAAGTTGTTTTCATTATTGACGACGACGTTTGCACGCGGTGCGCGCTTTGCGTTGATCGTTGCCCAACGGGTGTAATTATTCTTGGCAAAGTTGGAGCAGCACCGGCAACCGGTGAAACTCACATGCGAACAAATAATCACGGCTATTCGTACGGCATGAGATTTTAGGAACGGAGAAAATTAGATGGCACAAATGATTGAACAAAAATCTCGACCAACAATTAAGCAACGCATGACCAAACTGAACGAGTCGATGCAGTCGAGTCAAGCCTGGAATTCAATTTTTAGACCAGGGTCAATTTTCAGAAAAGGCTATTCAGATTCGCCAAGAAACCGTTCATATGTCGTAATGAACTCGGTTCTTTATCACCTCCATCCGGTCAAGGTGAAACGTCACGCTGTAAAAGTCAGTTACACGCTTTGCCTTGGTGGTTTGAGTTTCTTTTTGTTTATTTTGCTGACGATCACCGGCATCTTCTTGATGTTCTTTTACCGTCCGACTTCGGCAAACGCGTGGCAAGATATTCAGTCACTGCATACCTCTGTGACGTTTGGTCTGATGGTGCGCAACATGCATAGATGGGCCGCACACTTGATGGTGCTCTCGGTGTTTTTGCACATGGCGCGAGTCTTTTATCACGGCGCATACAAAGCTCCGCGCGAATTCAACTGGGTGATCGGTGTTATTTTGCTGACTCTCACACTGTTGCTTTCGTTCACTGGTTATTTGTTGCCGTGGGACCAACTCGCTCTGTGGGCCGTAACGGTGGGTACCAACATGATGGGTTACTCGCCGGTAATTGGCTCGCAAGTTCGATTCGTATTGCTCGGTGGCGTTGAAATCGGACCAGAAACTTTGTTGCGTTGGTATGTATTGCATGTTTTGTTGTTCCCGTTCGTGACAGTCATCTTCCTCGCGATCCATTTCTGGCGCGTGCGTAAAGACGGCGGAATTTCAGGACCACTCTGATGGCCGGCATTCCAGAACATCTCTTAAAGCGCGCGCAAGAAGCGCGTGAAAAAGCAGCAGCCGGTGCAAGCGGTGCAGCATCAAGCGCGCCCGCAGATGGTGATTCGCGAATTCCGAGTGAGTTGCTAGATCGCAACAAGAGCGCAGTAGCAGTTGCCGAAAAGCCTGGCAGTGCTGTTGTCGCAGCACCTGCAAATGGCAGCGTGCCATTTGGTGCCGGACCTGGTGGCCATACACAGAGATTGTTGACGGTTGTTAAATCGGGCTCGATTCAAGATGTGAAAGCAGTGCCTGTCGACAAGGTGCACACCTGGCCGCACCTGCTGGGTATCGAGTTTGTTGCCGCGCTTGCATGCACGGCATTCACTTTTATGTTTTCGTGGTTTGTCAACGCACCGTTGCTGCAAGCTGCAAACTTCAATCAAACTCCTAACCCTTCTAAAGCACCTTGGTACTTTCTTGGGTTGCAAGAATTGTTGACAATGTTTCACCCAATGATTGCTGGTGTGACAATTCCGGGCATGGGCTTGATCATCTTGATGCTTGCTCCATATCTCGATCGCAATGAGTCGAACCGACCAGAAGATCGCAAGATAATGACAAGTTTGATGACCGTGCACCTAATGTTCTGGGCCGTACTGGTGATCATCGGTTCGTTCTTCAGAGGTCCTGGTTTCAACTTTGTCTTCCCATGGCGTGAAGGCATCTTCTTCGAATTGTGATCGGATAAAACTTTTATGAACTCAACAACAATCATCACTATTGCAATAGCAGTTCTCGCGGTGCTCGGCTTGGGTGTCGTGTTAACAGCGACGCGTCGTTCAGACATGAGCGGTGTCGGTGTTTTGTCACGCGAAACTCGCAAGCGTGACCGCGATGCCAAAAAATCTTCGCGAAACGCTCGCCGAGATGTTGAGGCTGAAGCCTCGGCGGCTCGGAGCACTGCAGTTGCTGTGATGCCTCCCGCAGCAGTTGAACCGTGGGTCGCACCTGACGCCGAAATGATCGGCGAGTCTCGTCGTGCGTTTCTCAATCGTGCGACAGGCACGTTGATGAGCGCGAGCCTTGGTGGCTTCGCTGCGGCTCTGATTGCATTTTTGTGGAAGGGCGCAGATAGTGGTTTCGGTTCAAAAATCAACGCTGGAAAACTCGAAGATGTAATCGGTCAAATTAGAGCCAATAAAGGGTTTCTCTATTTACCAGAGGCACGTGCTTGGGTAACTGAATATCCAAAAGAAGCGATCTCAAAAGCGGATGCAATTTACGCCGGACAAGGTCCAGTTTTCTCTGGCATGTCAGAAGGCATCGTCGCTTTGTATCAGAAGTGCCCACATCTTGGTTGCAAAGTTCCTGAATGCAAAACATCGCAATGGTTTGAGTGCCCATGTCACGGTTCGCAATACAACCGAGTCGGCGAGAAAAAAGGTGGACCAGCACCTCGCGGAATGGATCGCTTCGGCGTTTCGGTTAACAACGGTTTAGTCGTGATTGACACAGGTACCGTTTTCGGTGGACCACCGATCGGTGTCAACACAACTGGTCAAGAAGCCGAAGGGCCGCACTGCGTTGGCGGAACGGGCGGTCACTAAGTGATTCGCGCAACAATGCTCGCCGATACAACTACAACGATCGCTTGGGTGATTCTGCTCATCTCGGTTTTGGGATGGATCATTTATGGTCTCGGCAATTTGCGTTCGTCGAAGCGAGAAATTGGCGCAGAAATAAAACTTGCTGCCAATCGCAAGCCTTATTATGACGACGAACGACTTGAGGGCGAAAAAATTCAACGTACTCAGTTGATTGGTTTGGCATGTTTGGCCGTAACAACGATTGCTTTGCCTCTTTATTGGATTCTTGAACCGGGTCGAATGGTCGGTGCCGAAAAAGAGTTTCAACATCAGTTTGAAACTTGGGGCAGCGGGCTATTCGCAACAACTGCCGATGGTGGCTACAACTGTGCAGGCTGCCATGGCGGCATGAAGGGCGGTGGCGGTGTAGCGACTTATGCAGTTTCAGATCCGAAAACTGGCCAGGTAAAACAAGTCAACTGGAAAGCACCGGCGATCAACACAGTTTTCTATCGCTACAGCGAAGAAGAAGTTCGATTCATTCTTGAATACGGTCGTCCGTTCTCTCCGATGTCGGCATGGGGCTTGGTTGGTGGCGGACCGATGAACGAGCAACAGATTCAAACTGTCATCGAATACGTCAAGAGCATTGAAACTCCGCGTGACGAGAACGGCAGACTGCCAATTGAAAAGCAACAAGAGATCCAAGCTGAGGCCGAGCGGTTGGTAAAAGCCGGCACCTATTCTTCGCTGGGTGAAGCGTTGTTTAATTTAGATCTTGGTGGCGGCAACTATTCATGTGCGCGTTGCCATACAAAGGGTTGGTCTTATGGTGAACCAGAAATTACTGGTGGCGGTGCGTTTGGCCCGAACCTGACAGGTGGTTCAGCAGTTCGACAGTTTCCGCAACGCGACGCAATGATCGAGTTCATCAAGGGCGGCAGCGAATTCGGCAAGAAGTATGGCGAACAAGGTCAAGGTTCAGGTCGCATGCCGGCATTTGGTTTGATGCTTAGCGACGATCAAATTGCTGCGATTATTGATTACGTGAGAGGTTTGTAAAAGTGTTTGCTCTTCTTGCGGTTAACTTCGAACCTCAGCTACGCGGAATAATCATTGTCGCCATTGCTGTTGGCGTATTGATTGGTGGAACCTATTTAGTAGTCGGCACAAACTTAGGTGCTCGGCTTGGATTTTTGGTCGTCTTGGCCGGCTTTTTCGGTTGGATGGCGATCATGGGAAGTATTTGGTGGGTCTATGGCATTGGACTTGTGGGTCGTGCACCGGCGTGGCAACCAGGTGAGCCGACAACGATTGTGAGAAGTTCTGATTTATTGGATGACGCAGAAATCATGCTCACTCCAATGCAGCCATCTGGCGACGCAGTTGCCGATGCCGCAGCAGCATCAAGCGCTTTGCAAAGTGAAGGATGGTTGTTGTTGCAAGAGTCCGACCCGCGACGCGGACAAGCAGTTGCATCAGCCGATGAAATTCTGCAAAATCAAGCAGAAGAATTTGCGCTTGGCGAATATCTGTCGGTCGCTGTTTACGACAAAGGTGGCGAGCGATGGCCCAAGATAAATGAGTCGCTTGACTTCTTCGCATTTTTCCACGAGCCTCACTATTCAATTGTTGAAGTTGCGCCGATCGTGCCACAGCGCGTTGAACCAGGCAGAGCACCGGCAAGACCAGTAGTTGACGAAACTCAGCCTCATCGATACGTATATATGTTGCGCGATCTTGGCACCAAGCGTCAGCCTTCAATTTTTATAACCATCGGCTCAACAATCATTTTCTTGTTGCTTTGTCGGTTGTTGCACGTTCGAGATTTGCGCTTGCGTGAAAACATCAACGCAGATGCTGGTTCGCGTTCTTCAGCGAAGAGCTAACAACAGTGGGTCAGTATCTTCCAATTGTCGTTCTAACAGTTCTGGCAATTGTTTTTGGTGTCGGCTCACTTGTTGCATCAAAACTTTTAGCGCCGCGTCGACCCAACACGGCTAAACAAGCGCCATATGAGTGCGGCATTGTGCCCAGCCTTGAGGCACCAGAACGATTTCCGGTCAGTTTCTATGTTGTTGCGATGCTGTTCATTATGTTCGACATCGAGATTATTTTTGCCTACCCGTATGCAGTTGCCAGTGAATCTCTAGGCGCTTACGGCTTCTACGAACTTGCTGCGTTTAGTGCTGTGTTTTTTGTCGCGTTTGTTTATGTAGTCGCCCGGGGCGCACTTGATTGGGGTCCGACTAAGAAGGCACGTAAGTTGGTCGAAGTAGACGGCGATATTCTCTCGGCGTCACGCTCGACGACGACAACAATTCGTCGTGTCGGACTCGAAGGTCGTGAGCAAGAGAAAGTTTCTGTCTGATGGGTTTGATCCAAAATGTTGCCGATGACGGCTTGGGTGGCCTTGAACATAATTTTCTGACTGGTCGAGTCGAAGAACTCGTCAAGTGGTCACGTTCGCGATCAAGTTGGGGTGCAACGTTTGGTTTGGCATGTTGCGCCATCGAGATGATGACCGCCGGTACCGCTCACTACGACTTGGCGAGATTTGGCATGGAAGTTTTTCGTGCATCTCCGCGACAAGCCGACATCATGATCGTCGCAGGACGAGTAAGCCAAAAGATGGCCCCGGTTTTACGTCAGGTATATGACCAGATGATGGAACCAAAATGGGTTATCTCGATGGGTGTTTGCGCCAGCAGTGGCGGAATGTTCAATAACTACGCAATTGTGCAGGGCGTTGACCAAATCGTGCCCGTCGATGTTTATGCACCAGGTTGCCCACCGACACCAGAGACTTTGATTCACGCAATCGAAACTTTGCACCAGTTGATAGAAGATGGCCAGATAATGCGACGCCGCGAATTGACAGGTGCAGGCGCTCAAGTTCATATTCAAGAAATTCCTGCAGGTATTACAACGCCTGTTTCTTTAGGGTCGCGTTGAGCCGTGTCGCAGTCATCGAATCGAGTTGCTGATGACGTTCGCTTCGTTGCCAAGGCCGACTATCTAAAAACGCTCGCAAGTTTGCGCGAAGAGGGTTTTGAAATGTGCGTCGACCTCACGGCTGTCGACTATTTGACGCACCCAGGCCGCAATATAGCGCCTGAGGTTCTGGGTGATATCGCACTTGAACGTTTTGAAGTAGTCGTCAACTTGCTCTCTCTTTCGCAGCGTCGTCGTGTTCGGTTGCGCGTGCAGATTGCAGAATCAGACGCCGTTATTGGCTCGGCTTTTGATTTGTACCCAGGCACAGAAGCGATGGAACGTGAAGTTTTCGATATGTTCGGCATCAAGTTTGATGGTCACCCAGACTTGACGCGGATTTTGATGCCAGAAGATTGGCAAGGTCATCCGTTGCGAAAAGATTACGGCATTGGCAACATTCCGGTTCAATTCAAAGGCGCCGCATCATGACCGCAACAGAGAACATCACTCCGTCGCAAGTCGGTGACATAACCGCAGCAGGCACCAATGAAGGTCGCCAAGAACTTCAGCTAAGAAAAGATGTTTCGGCTAAAGAAATTTTGCGTGGTTCTGGCGCTGTATTACGCATGAGCGAATCTGAAGTGGCAGCGTTGGCGGGCACTCAAAGCGAAGATCAAACGATGATCATCAACATGGGGCCACAACACCCGAGTACGCACGGTGTTTTGCGGTTGATGCTTGAACTAAACGGCGAAACTGTTTTGCGTTGCAAGCCGGTGATCGGATATCTGCACACCGGAATGGAAAAAACGGGCGAGTCGCTGACATTCATGCAAGGTGGCACGAATGTGACGCGAATGGATTATGCATCGCCTCTGAATAACGAACTTGTGTTTGCGTTAACGACAGAAAAGTTGCTGGGTATCGATCAAGATATTCCTGAGCGTGCAGTTTGGATTCGAATGCTGCTTTCAGAACTGAATCGCATCAGTAGCCATCTCTTGTTCATGGCGACTAACGGCATGGACATTGGCGCAGTCTCAATGATGCTTTATGGCTTTCGTGAGCGCGAAGAAGTGCTGCGGTTCTTTCAAAAAGTTACTGGTTTGCGTATGAACCATAATTTCATTCGCCCAGGAGGTGTTGCGGCAGATTTGCCTGCAGGCTGGCGCGACGAAGTTCTTAGCTTGCTCGATGCTCTGCCTGCGCGTCTTGCTGAGTACGAAATTTTGATGACTGGCCAACCAATTTGGCGAGAGCGCCTGCAGGGTGTTGGTGTGATTACTCGCGACGAGGCGATTGCGCTATCGGCAACTGGCCCGATCTTGCGAAGCACCGGCTTGTCATGGGACTTGCGTCGCGACATGCCGTATTTGCGATACGACAAAGTCGAATTTGACGTGATCGTGGGAAGCTACGGCGATGCATTCGATCGCTATTCAATTCGATTGAACGAGATTCGTGAATCAATGCGAATTGTTCGTCAAGTACTTGATGCGATGCCACAGGGCGACTACCGAATTCAAGACAAAAAAGTGACACCACCGCCTCGCGGAAGAATTGACGAGTCAATGGAAGCGTTGATTCATCACTTCAAGATTTTCACCGAGGGTTTCAAAGTGCCAGAAGGCGAAGCGTATGTGGCGATCGAAAGCCCGCGCGGTGAAATTGCCTGTTACATCGCAAGCGACGGTTCGGCGACGCCTTATCGCATGCATGTACGTGCGCCGAGTTTTGTCAACATTCAAACCATGCCGCACATGATGCGCGGTGGTTTGGTTGCCGATGCAGTTGCAGTTATCTCGTCGGTTGACCCAGTTCTTGGTGAGGTAGATCGATGAGTCGACTGAATGACGCAAACATAAAGTTGGCGCGCGAGATCATCGCTCGGTACCCACGTCCGAAGTCGGCGTTGATTCCGTTGTTGCATCTTTCTCAAGAACAAAATGGCTATATCACCCGCGAGGCGATGCAGCATCTTGGTGAATTGGTCGGCGTTACCTCTGCCGAAGTTTATGGCACTGCAAGTTTTTACGAGATGTTCAAGTTCGAACCAGTTGGCAAATACCTGATCAACATTTGTGGCACGATGTCGTGCGCACTAATGGGGGCTCACGAACTGATGCATCACGCTGAGAAAAAATTGGGCATTAAAGCAGGAGGTACGACGCCTGACGGTGTGTTCACACTCGCACACGCTGAATGTCAGGCGGCATGCACCGAGGCGCCAACTCTGCAGGTCAACTATCGATACCGCCTGCGTGTCACGCCTGACGATCTGGATCGATTGATCGACAATCTGCGGGACGGAAAATTAAACGACGAGTTTCCACCGCACGGTGTTCTTTCAAAAGTTCGCCAATCAATAGATGCATCGAGAGCAGTAGGTGCCAAAGCACCTGAAGATGTAAATGAAGCACCAGCATGGCTCGATGGCAAGGCTGCGCTATGAGCAAAACATACGTGCACGCACCTGGCTTTGTCGCGGGAGATCGGCCCAAAATTGTTACTTCGCGATTTGAATTCGCCGATTCGTTCACGCTTGAGCGCTATCTCGCAACAGATGGATACAAAGGTTTGCGCGCGGCTTTGTCACGACCGGCAAATGAAATCCATGAAGATGTAAAGAGTGCGACAGTTCTCGGCCGAGGTGGAGCAGGGTTTCCGGCTGGCACAAAGTGGGGCCTGACACCGCAACAAGTTTGGCCACGATATTTGGTTGTCAACGGCGATGAGAGTGAACCTGGCACATACAAAGATCGCTTGCTCATGGAGCGCGACCCGCATCAGTTGATTGAAGGTTGTTTGATCGCCTGTTATGCAGCCGGACTTTCGCAATGCTTCCTATATATAAGAGGAGAAATGGCGCTCGCCCAAGAGCGTGTCGCGACTGCGCTTAACGAGGCGTATGCAGCAGGTTATGTTGGCAAAAATATTTTGGGTTCGAAGTTTTCGGTCGACATTATTTTGCATTGGGGTGCAGGCGCCTATGTAGTTGGCGAAGAAACTGCACTAATCGAGAGCCTCGAAGGCAACCGCGGAATGCCGCGATTGAAGCCGCCGTTTTTTCCGGCAGCGAACGGACTTTATGGTCAGCCGACGATTGTTAACAATGTTGAGACGCTTGCCAACTTGCCGTGGTTACTTACTCATGGTGTCGCTGCGTATACGGCAATTGGCACCAAGACATCGCCAGGCACACGAATGGTTGCAGTCTCTGGTCACGTCAAGCGACCAGGTGTTTACGAAATCATCAACGGCACAACTACTTTTCGCGATTTGCTTTACGGCGAAGAATTCTGCGGCGGCATTCGCAACGGCAACGCATTGAAGGCTTTTGTTCCGGGTGGCGGTTCTGCACCGTGGTTTACACCAGACCAACTCGATCTTCCTTTTGAAGCAAGTCAAGTTGGGCCAGCAGGCTCGATGCTCGGTTCAGGCGCCGTAATGGTGATGGATGAGACAACAGATATTCCTGCCGCCGCCTTGACACTCACGCACTTTTACGCACACGAATCTTGCGGAAAGTGCACGCCATGCCGCGAGGGCGGCACATGGCTTGAGCGAATTTTGCGACGAGTTGTAAATGGCGAAGGTACTGATGCAGATTTGCAGCAGTTGCTTGAAGTTGGCGCAATGATTTGCCCGGGGGCGTTTCCTCATGCGGCGAACGAAAAACTAGGTTTGTCTGCCGTGCCTTTTCCTTACAAGATGACAACTATTTGTTTCGTCGGTCCATCGGCGTATGCGCCTGTGCATTCGGCGTTAACCCTTTTCAGAAGCGAGTTTGAGGCTCGAGTAAAAAAGCGAGTGACGATTCCGGTGACAGTTGTTGCTAATGAAACTACAAATGTTGGTGCATCGGCATGACAATTGTTGATCCGATGAAAGAGACTGCACCAGTCGACCCAAACGTTGTCAACATCACGATCAACGACAAGCCTGTTGTTGCTCGAAAAGGTGAGTTGATTATTGCGGCTGCTGATCGAACGGAAGATTTCATTCCGAGATTTTGTTATCACCCGCGAATGTCTCCGGTCGGCATGTGTCGGCAATGTCTTGTTGAGGTAGAGACACCACGCGGACCGATGATGGTTGTGTCGTGCATGACTCCAGTGGCCGAGGGTCAGGTTGTGCGCACGGCAACTGAAGGTGTCAAAAAAGCCCAAGAGGGCGTGCTCGAATTGTTGCTCGCGAATCATCCACTTGACTGCCCGGTTTGCGACAAAGGTGGCGAGTGTCCGCTGCAAGATCAAGCGTTTAGCCACGGTCCAGGTGAGAGTCGTTTTGTCGAAGAAAAGCGACACTACGAAAAGCCGATCGCGATCAGCGACATTGTCTATTTAGATCGCGAGCGTTGCATTTTGTGTGATCGCTGCACACGATTCGCCGACGAAGTCGCAGGCGACGCATTAATCACATTTACAAGTCGTGGCAATGACACGCAGGTACTTACTTTTCCTGATGAACCGTTTAGTTCGTACTTTTCTGGCAACACTGTGCAAATCTGCCCAGTTGGTGCGTTGACCGCCAAACCATACCGATTCAAGGCACGCCCATGGGACCTCGAACAGACTGAAAGCACTTGCACTTCGTGTTCTGTTGGTTGTCGAACTGTTGTTCAGAGCAGTCGCGATGAACTGGTTCGTTATCAGGGTGTCGACATTGACCCGGTGAACTGGGGATGGTTGTGCGATCGAGGTCGGTACAACTTCGAATCGGTAAATTCACCAGATCGTCTGACTTCGCCGTTAATCAAGAACGGTTCAGAACTGGTTGCTACTTCTTGGTCGGTCGCCCTCGAAAACGCGGCGCGCATGATTCGACTTGCGCTCGCGCAAAGCGCAAACAACGTAGCGATTTTGGGTGGTGCACGAGGCACTAATGAAGATGCGTTTGCCTGGGCGATGTTGGCCGACAAACTTGGTATCAACCAGCGCGATGCTCAACTCGGCGATGGGTTGAGCCCTGAAGTTTTCAATCTCGCCCAAGCGACAATTGACGAAACTTGCGCAGCAAGCACGATCATCTTGCTTGCACCCGATCTGAAAGAAGAATTGCCAGTGCTTTACTTGCGCTTGCGTGACACCGCGCAAAAGCGAAAGTCACGAATAATCGAGTTTTCGTCACGCAATTCTGGATTGACCCCGTATGCCTGGCGTACGGTCGGTTTTGAGCCGGGTAACCAAGCCCAGATTGTGCGTGAAGCACTTGCCACGCCAGAGATGAAAGAACAGATTGCGCGCGGCGAAGTCGCAGTTGTGGTTGGAAGAGCAAACCTGGCTGAGAGTGAAGTATTTACATTGCAAGCACTTGGTGAAGTTCTTTCGGCAGTACCGACTGCAAAAGTTCTGCCGGTGTTGCGCCGCGGAAATGTGCGTGGTGCTGTGGTCGCAGGTCTGACACCAAAAAATAACTCGGGTGATGCGATCGATATTTTGAATGCCGCGGCGGCGGGCAAAATTGAATGTCTTATTTTGTTGGGTGTTGATCCGATGGCTGATGTCGCCGATTCAGGATTGGTGCAACGAGCACTTGCCCAAGTCAAAAACGTCATCAGTGTTGACACCATGATTAATGCTTCGAATCGCAATGCCGATCTTGTTCTGCCCGCTGCGGCTTATGGCGAAAAAAATGGCACAACAACGAATCTTGAGGGCCGCATTAGCAATGTTGCTCAGAAGATAACCCCTCGTGGCACTTCGCGCCCAGATTGGATGATCGCAACTGAACTGAGCATCGCCCTTGGTGCAGACATCGGTGTTTCAAGCCTCGAAGATCTCAATGAAAAGCTCGTCAACACAGTTGTTGCGTTCGCGCCGAGTAGTGACGCTAAGTCAACTCACGGAGATGGTGTATTGATGGCCCGTGAAACACCGGTAACGATTTCTGGTGTCGCAAGCAGAGTGACTGATCGCAATGCCTATAACTATCGACTTGTGGTTTCACGCACTATGTATGACTCGGCGCAATCGACTATTTCGAGCCCGTCGCTTGCTGGCATCATCACCGAGGCGGCAATTTTTGTAAATCCGCTTGACCTTGCACGCATTGGAGTAACCGAAGGTGCGAGTGTTCGAGTTGGAGTAGACGGAACAAACATTGTGATTGCGGTCAAGGCCCATAATGGCGTCAACCGTGGCTCTGCGTGGTTGCCGTTCAATCACACAGGGGTCGACATTCGACCGCTTTTAAATATTGCAAGTGATGTCACAGATGTTCGAATCGAGCCGATCAAATGATCGCCCTTGATCCACTACTTGTCGACAACTTGCTTTGGGTGCCGCTGATTATTGTCTTGGTCAAAGTTCTGGTTGTTTTCGTAGTCGGTCTGCTCGCCACGATGTTGATGGTGTGGTTCGAGCGAAAAGCAATCGCCGGAATGCAAAATCGAATTGGGCCGAATAAAACTGGTCCATTCGGTATTTTGCAAACGCTCGCAGATGGCATCAAGTTGTTCTTCAAAGAAGACTTGTTTCCAAGTCGTGCTGATCGTTTTGTTTTTGCCCTTGCACCGTTTTTGTCGTTCGTTCCTGCGTTTTTGGCTTTCGCGATAATTCCGCTGGGGGGCGACTTCAGAAATGGCTCATCAGGAGAAGTAACGCTTTTCGGTCAAGTAACGCGCATTCAACTTGCCGACCCACCGATCGGGGTGTTGTTCGCATTGGCGATCTCGTCGATTGCTGTGTACGGCATCATGCTGGCAGGTTGGTCGAGCGGTTCGAAGTATCCGTTGCTTGGCTCTGTGCGTGCATCTGCACAAATGGTTAGTTACGAAGCGGCGCTTGGTTTATCGCTGGCTTGTGTGTTGTTGCTGGCCGGCACTCTTTCGACAAGCGGAATTGTTGCCGCGCAATCGACAATCACCGACTGGCACTTTATTTCGACTGGAATTGTGCCATTCATTATTTTCTTGATTGCTGCAACCGCCGAACTGAATCGACCGCCGTTCGACTTGGTTGAAGCCGAACAAGAACTCGTTGGCGGGTTTAACACCGAGTATTCATCGATTCGCTTTGCGTTGTTCTATCTAGCCGAGTTCATGAACACAGTCACGATGTCGGCTTTGATCGTGACGCTGTTTTTTGGTGGTCCACAACCAATTGCGATTGGCAATTTTGTATTTGACATTCCACTTTTGCCCAATGCACTTGAAGGTACTTTCTGGTTGCTAGCGAAGATTCTGGTCTTCCTTTATATGTACATTTGGTTCAGAGCGACACTGCCTCGCTTGCGATACGACCAACTCATGGATCTAGGTTGGAAACTGTTGATACCGGCGTCGCTCGGCTGGTTTATGTTGCTGGCAGCACAACGACTTGCTCGTCAAAATGGCTGGAACATTGTTTTGGTAACTGGGGCATCGATTGCTGTTCTGGTGATTTGTTACTTATTGATGCAAGCGGCGTTTGCAAAAAGCGCTCGTGATCGCTCGACACAAGGGACAATGTTCTAATGGGATACCTCGGCGGATTTCTAGTTACTTTTAGGCAACACGGGCCGAAGAATCGAGTGACAACTCAGTATTCGGGTGGCCGAATGTTCCGCCGCAAGAAGCGCAATGCCAAAAAGATGGATGTCAAGATAGAAAAACCCGAGCGTTTGCATGGTCGTCATGTTTTGAATCGTTACGAAGACGGAATGGAAAAGTGCATCGGATGCGAATTGTGCGCGGCGGTTTGTCCTGCCAAGTGCATTCATGTTCGTGGTGCTGACAACAACCCGACTTCGCCGACCTCGCCTGGCGAGCGATTCGGTTGGATCTACGAGATCAATTATTTGCGATGCATTCACTGCGATTTGTGTGTCGAAGCATGTCCGACTGAGGCGATCACCGAAACGAAAATGTTTGAGTTCTCGTTCACAAATCGCCAAGACGCGATTTACACGAAGAACGAGTTATTGGTCGATCAATCTGGCAAACCTCAGCAACTTGCTTGGGAAGACTGGCGAGAGGGCGAAGATAAAAATACCTCAGGTTGGATGCGTGCGACTTCAGCATCGGGCGACGCAAACTTCACAGGTGTCGTGTCGTGGAGCGGCGAGCTTGGTCATGGCGTGCGACCAGCTGAAGAAAAGAGCGAGTAAGTGGAATTCTTCGTATTCGTTTGTGCGGCTCTAATGATTTTGTTGGGAGCCGTTGGCGTGATCGTACGAAAGCATCCAGTGCACGCGGCGTTGAGTCTTGTACTGACTCTTTTTGGTGTTGCGGTCTTGTTCGTCGCTCAGGAGGCGCATTTTTTGGCGGCCGTACAAGTCATCGTTTATGCCGGCGCCATCGTTGTGTTGTTCTTGTTTGTGATCATGTTGTTGGGCGTAGATCGAGTCGAAAACTTACGCACTGAACCACTGACGGCACAGCGACCGTTGGCGATTATCACGTGTCTTGGTTTGGTGGGTGTGCTCGTTGCGGCGATTGTCAACGGCAATGGCGTGCTCAATGAGCGAGGCGAGGGCATCAATTTGCCTGATCTGCAAAATGGTCCAGATGCCAACACCGTGCAGTTGGCAGAGTCGATCTTCTCTCGATATGTAGTGGCATTCGAGGTCACATCAGTTCTCTTAGTCATTGCTGTAGTTGGCACGGTGTTGCTTACTCGCAAAGCAAAGTCGAGTGCAAAATGATTTCTTTGAGTTTGACACCAACTTCGTCTTGGTACTTGATTTTGTCGGCTGTACTTTTTGCAATCGGCACGTTTGGTGTTCTAGTAAGGCGCAATCCGTTAGTGATGTTCATGTGCATTGAGTTAATGCTCAACGCCGTGAACCTGAGCTTTGTAACTTTGGCTCGAGAGCTCAACGACATCAACGGACAAACAATCGTATTTTTCGTGATGGTTGTAGCTGCGGCCGAAGTTGTTGTGGGTCTCGGAATCATCGTTTCAATCATGCGCAATCGATCGGCAATGACAGTTGATGATTTGGCTGAACTCAAAGGTTGATGATGCTTGATCTGATTTGGTTTATTCCGCTGTTGCCCCTTGCTGGCGCAGTCTTGAACCTTGCATTGGGTCGCAAATTTGGTGATCCTCGTGCTGGTTGGGTTGCAACTATCGCCACCGCCAGTTCATTTCTTTTGACTGTGCTTGTCTATTTTGAAATGCTCGGCCTTGATGCCGAAGAACGAAGTCATGTTGAAACTCTGTTTTCTTGGCTGCCAGTTGGCTCTTTGCAAGTAGATTTCGCGCTGCTTGCAGACCCGCTAAGCGTGACGATGGCATTGTTCATCACCGGTATTTCGACCTTGATCCATCTTTATGCAATCGGATACATGCACGGTGATGACAAGTTTTCAAAGTTTTTTCTCTATTTGAATCTGTTCGTGTTCAGCATGTTGATGCTTGTTCTCGGCGAGAACTTGTTAGTTACTTTCCTGGGCTGGGAAGGCGTTGGCGCGTGTAGCTATTTCTTGATTTCTTTCTGGCATACGCGCAACAGCGCGGCAGTTGCCGGCAAAAAAGCATTCGTCACCAATCGCATCGGCGACTTCGGCGTGATGACTGCGATGTTTTTGGCATTTTCTGCTGTCGGCTCACTTTCTTACAGTGCAATAAACGAGGCGGCGCACAGCGGTGAACTCGCATCGGTGACCGCAACTGCGATTGCAATGTTGTTGTTCGTCGGTGCTTGCGGCAAGAGTGCGCAGTTGCCACTTTATTTGTGGCTTCCTGACGCAATGGAAGGCCCAACACCGGTCTCGGCGTTGATACATGCGGCGACGATGGTTACTTCAGGCGTCTTTTTGATGACGCGAATTAATCCGGTGTTGCATATTTCTTATGATTGGGCATCGACTGTCATTGCAGTCGTTGGCGCAGCGACAGCACTTTATGCAGCCACGATTGCTGTAGCGCAAAACGATATTAAAAAAGTTTTGGCATACAGCACTGTTTCACAACTCGGCTTCATGTTTTTGGCAATTGGCTCGGGTGCATATGTCGCGGCGATTTTTCATATGGTTACTCACGCATTCTTCAAAGCGTTGTTGTTCTTGGGTTCTGGCTCTGTGATTCACGGTATGCATCACGAACAAGACATGCGAAAAATGGGTGCATTGCGCAAGGCGATGCCAATCACTGGCTTTACTTTCATCATTGGTTGGCTGGCTATTGCCGGCGTACCTCCATTCGCAGGGTTTTGGTCGAAAGACGAAATCTTGCTTTATGTTTATGCGAACAACCCAGTGTTGTACGTCGTCGGCTTAGTTACTGCGTTGCTCACGGCTTACTACATGACTCGCCAAGTGATCATGGTGTTTTACGGCAAGGCACGTTGGAGCGATCACAGTGAGGACCACGGCGCTCACGGCGAATTTTCTCCGCATGAAAGCCCGAAAGTGATGTTGATTCCACTAGTTGTTTTGGCCGTACTTTCGATTTTTGGCGGCGCGATGCAATTGCCGTTCAGCAAAAAACTGCACTTTTTAGAACATTGGCTCGCACCAGTAGTAGAAGAATCAGAAGCGTATATTGGTAAAACTTGGGCTTATCAAAACAAGTATCTGCTTTTAGTTGTGGCAATAATTGTCGCGTTAACAGGCATCTTGATTTCGATTGCCGTTTACGCGAAGGCAAAGTTCAAAGTTGTTGAGCCGAAAATTCTGGAACAAGCCTGGAAGTACGACGCGACAGTTAGCCGAGTCGTCGGTGGTCCCGGTGCGGCGGCGTTTAATTTGATTGCGTGGATTGACGCAAACATCGTCGATGGCATAGTCAATGGAGTCGGCGAATCTATTCGTGGCGCAGCTGGATCTGTGCGCCGCATTCAAAGTGGGTTTGTTCGCACTTATGCGTTGCTCATCAGTCTCGGCACAGTTTTGATATTGGCTTGGTTCCTATTGCGTGGAGTATTGCTGTGATTGCGGCATCGAGCCAAGTGTCGAGTTTTCCGATTCTCTCGGCGCTTGTCGTTTTACCCCTGTTGGGTTCGATCATTGTTGCATTGTTGGGCAAGTCTCGACCTGAGTGGGTCAAACTTGGCGCACTCATTTCGAGTGTTACAACTGGTGCTCTTTCACTTTGGCTACTGGCTGCGTTCAAGTCTGGTGAAGCAGGTTTTCAGTTTGTTTCACAACATCTTTGGATTTCGCAGTGGGGCATTTCGTGGCATCTCGGAGTTGATGGCATCTCGTTGTTTCTGGTCGTTCTCACCGGCATTTTATTTCCGTTGGTAATCGTCGGTATTGATCCGCACCACAACGAAACTTCTTATTTCGCTTGGATGCTGTTGTTGCAGGCCGGAGTAATGGGCTCTTTCCTTGCACTCGACTTGTTCTTATTTTTCGTGATGTTTGAAATTGTCTTGGTACCCATGTATTTCTTGATCGGCGGTTGGGGCTATGACCAACGCGTGTATGCCGCCACAAAGTTCTTCTTGTACACAATGGCGGGCTCAGCATTCATGCTCGTTGGCATCATCGCAACAGTTGCGCTCGCGCAGCGCGATCTCGGTGTCATAACTTTCGACGTCGTCAAAATCGCTGAGGGTGCAAGTTTTTCGACCAATGCAGCTCGATGGCTATTTATTTCTTTCGCGATCGCGTTTGCTGTCAAAGTGCCTCTGTTTCCATTTCATACTTGGTTGCCTGATGCACACACTCAGGCTCCGACTGGCGGCTCGGTGATTTTGGCTGGTGTATTGCTGAAGATGGGCACCTATGGTTTCTTGCGGTTCGGTGTTTATTTGTTTCCGCAAGCGGCGATTTGGGCGCGACCTGTTCTGTTCACTTTGGCAGTCATTGGCATCATCTACGGCGCAATCGCCGCAACGATGCAACGAGATCTGAAGCGATTGGTTGCATACTCTTCGGTTGCTCACCTTGGCTTCATCGTTTTGGGCACATTTGCCCTTAGTTCACAAGCAGTAACTGGCGCCGTGATTCAGATGGTCAATCATGGTGTTTCGACTGGTGCCCTGTTTTTGTTGGTGGGCATGATTTACGAACGACGACACACGAGAGAAATTGCCGAGCTTCGCGGCATTCAACATGTCGCCCCAATTTTCGCCGGTGTGTTTACGGTTGTGATGCTTTCTTCAGTTGGTTTGCCGGGCTTGAACGGTTTTGTTGGCGAGTTTTTGATTTTGATCGGTTCATTTGAGTCAGCACGGTGGTGGACCATCGTGGCTACTGTCGGCGTGGTGTTGGCGGCTCTTTATTTGCTGTGGGCCTATCAGCGAGTGTTTCATGGTGAACCAGATGAAGCCAATTCATCTTTCAAAGAACTCAACGCTAAAGAGGGATTGTTGATGGCTGTTTTCGTGGCGATTATTTTGTTCACTGGTATTTATCCAAAGCCGATGCTTGAGCGCATCGAGCCAAGCGTCAATTCATTTATCGAACATGTTGAAGGGCGCACAAAGTGAACGATCTATCAGCTTTTGCTGGCCCAAGTATTGAATGGCTGTCGATATCACCGTTGCTCGCGCTTTTGGCTGGTGCTCTCATATTGCTCTTGGTTGGATCGCTCACAAACGAGTGGCCAAAGCATTGGTATTCGCTATCTGCGGTCGCTACATCAGTTGTGGCGATTGCTCTGTCGGTAGTTTTGTGGCGTGATGTAAGCAATGACGGCGCAAAGTTATTGGTCGGTGGATCGCTGACTTTAGATCACTTTGCGCTTCTCGGTTCGATTGCAATTTGTTTTGCAGTGTTATTGGTGAGTTTGATCACGAGTGACTATCTCTCGCGTGGGGGTTCTGACGCACCAGAAATCTACGCACTTTATTTGACTGCGGCGATTGGCGCAGTGGTCATGATTTCGTCCAATGACTTGGTGGTGTTGTTTTTGGGTCTCGAGACGCTCAGCCTTTCGCTCTATTTGTTGGCAGCCAGCAATCGCCAAGAGACCGCGAGCCAAGAAGCCGGATTGAAATATTTCATCTTGGGCGGTTTTGCCTCGGCGTTTTTCTTATACGGCGTCGCGTTGACTTACGGTGTCACTGGCACGACGCGATTGATTGACCTGAACACTGCGTTGACGTCTTATATTTCGGTTCCGCGCAATGATGTGATTTTGTTGATCGGTATTGGCATGATTCTGGTCGGTTTTGCATTCAAAGTTTCGCTCGCTCCGTTTCAAATGTGGACGCCAGACGTTTATCAGGGGGCTCCAACTCCGGTAACTGCGTTTATGGCATCTGTTGGCAAAGTGGCTGCGCTGGTTGCCTTGATGCGAGTCTTTGTTGTCGCGTTTCCGTCGCGCAGTGACGATTGGGGCGTCGTTGTGTTGGTTCTTTCTGCCGCGACGCTCGTGGTTGGTTCGGTTGTTGCGATCGTGCAGACGAACATCAAGCGGATGCTTGCGTATTCTTCAATTAGTCACGCTGGCTTTATTTTGGTTGGGCTCGAGGCTGCGTCACATCGTGATTCGGTCAACGCAGGCGATGGTCTTGTTGCTGTCGGTGTTTATGTTGCGTTGTATGCCGCGCTTGTTGTTGGCACGTTTGGTGTCGTCACAGTTGTTGCGCGAAATTCAAGCAGTGAAGCAAACTCGCTCGATGCGTTCAAGGGCTTGGCGAAAAATCAGCCGATACTTGGCCTTGTCATGACCGTATTTTTGTTGGCACAAGCCGGCATGCCTTTGACGAGCGGTTTTGTCGCCAAGTTCGGCGTTATTCAATCGGCCGTTGCAGTCGGCAGTTATCAACTTGCGGTGATCGCCATGGTGTGTGCGGTTATTGCTGCTTTTGTTTACTTGCGCATCATGGTCAGCATGTGGCTCAGCGATAGCGCTACAACCGAGAAAGTCTCGGTGCCGATGCTTTCACGAGTTGCAATTGGTCTCGCCGTTGCATTCACTCTTTTGATTGGATTCTTGCCGAGTTTGATTCTCGATCTGACTTCTAATCTCGCCGAACTCGCCACCAAATAATTTCGGCGCTCAGCGCGCAATGGCGTTTACGAATCCGTTAAATAGATTTTGCTGGTCAGGTTCGGTGTCAGCATCGTCTTCGGGGTGCCATTGAACACCGACAATCCATTTTTTTGAATTGTGTTCGACTGCTTCGATGGTCTGGTCTGGAGCTCGACCAGTTACAACGAGACCAGGAGCGAGTTTGTCGACTGCTTGATGATGAAATGAGTGCGACTGTTTCGGAGAGATAGTTTTCATCGCCTCGGCAACTCGGCTAGTTGATTCGAGCTTGATCTCGTGGTATTTGTCCCAGTGGCTCTCACCATCTGCAAGAACATCAGCCAAGTGTTGGTGAAGGGTGCCGCCGAGCGCAACGTTCAAAATCTGAAGTCCGCGACAGATTGCTAAAACTGGTTTGTCTTGTTCAATGGCAGCGCGAATCACGGCAATTTCAAGGTCGTCGTGCTCGGCAGAAATGCCGTAGATCGAGGTGCTTCGAGGTTGTTGTCCGTAGCGACTTGGGTCGATGTCTCCGCCACCTTGAATGATGACACCGTCAAAGCGTGCGACGAGTTCATTAGCAGCTTTAATTGTTTGTTCAATTGGTTGTGCTTGAACAACGACACCACCGGCTCGAGCGACAGCCTCGCTGTAGCGACGGCCAGTTGAAAAAGAGTCACCACGCACGCCTTGCGAGTTCGTGGTGAGTTTTCCTGGAAGCAAAATAATTGGAGTCATTTTTTAACTAGTCATTTCTGAGATTTCGAATCCTTCAGATTTGACGATGGTAATGATCTCGGCCGTGTGGTCGCGACCACGCACTTCAAGAACGACTTGAACGCCGGTTTCACGCACATGAAGATTTAAGCCTTCGCGGACATGGCTAACTTCAATTATGTTTGCACCTGACTTTGCCAAAACTGTCAGAAACTCGGCAAGAGCACCGGGCCGATCGGAGACTCGGGCGAAGAGCAGCGCTCGACGGCCAGCCTTGGTTTCGTGGCGACGAATCAGATTCGGAATTAGTCCGATATCAACGTTGCCGCCCGAAAGAACGATGCATGTTTTACCTTTCTTCGCAGGTTTGACCCGAGAGTTCAGCAGCCCCGATACACCGACGGCGCCTCCACCTTCGACATACATTTTCGAGCGCTCTAAGAGAATCATCATCGCGTCAGCGACGCTGTCTTCGTCGACATCTACAAGTTCGTCGACCCAATCGGTTATTAGTGGGCGAGTGACATCGCCGGGTTGTTTTACCGCAATACCGTCAGCCAAAGTCGGCACCGGGCCCTTCGGAGCGTTGCCGTATATATATGGTGCGCACGAAGAAATTTGAACCCCGACAATTCTTACTTCTGGTCTCTGTTGTTTGATCGCCAATGCAGTGCCCGATAGTAAACCGCCGCCACCAAGCGGAATCACGACGAGTGAAAGATCTGAAATATCTTCGAGAAGTTCAAGGCCGAGTGTTCCTTGCCCCGCCACTACATCGACATCGTCATAAGGATGACAAAACGCCATACCGGTATCGAGTGCTCGTGATTTCGCCATGGCTACTGCTGTTTCGACACTTTCGCCGCCGTCAATGACGATGCCCCCATAACTTTTGCATGCTGCAATTTTTGCCAGAGAGGCACCACGAGGAATAAAAATTTCACACTTTACGCCAAAGTGTTGTGCGGCAAAGGCTAAGCCGGCGGCGTGATTGCCCGCGCTTCCGGCAACGACGCCGTGTTTCTTCAGATCGCCCAGGCGATGCAACTTGTTTATCGCACCGCGAATTTTAAATGCACCAGTTCTCTGCAAGTTTTCGGCTTTAAGTATTATTTGTCCACCAAATTGCTGAGACAAATAAGCCGACGGTGTTACTGGTGTGTGTTCAACTACCGCACGCCCCACTTCGCGCGCCGCACGAATCGCGTCTAAGTCAATCCCCAGGTTTTTACTCATATTTGTTGCGACTTAAAACTAGCGGTTAGTTGAGCTTGATGATTGCGTACGAATCATTCGAGTATTCAATCGTGCCGTATTTTTGCCAGTCTTGTGAATCGGTAAGTTCTTTGCGTAATAGAAACCATTCAACATTCGACTGCTTAAGCGACTCGCTAATTTCAGCAGACGGAGATTTAGCAAAGTTAACTGAAGTCATCACGCGTTCGGCTAGCCACGGTTGCAGCGCATCACCATCACTGACACCAACCCAGAAGTTTCCTGCTAAAAATCTTCGGTCGACTAACGCGGTGAGCAATTTGTAGCTGCCAGGGTTGCAATCATCTGTGCCAACCCAACGCAGCACCTGATCTCGAGTGCAATTCATGCTGTATTCGACGCGTTTGAGCCAATCTGTTTGAGCGTCGCATTCTGTTGAAATCTCGGCGCAAAAGTCGTTTGTGGCAAAAATTGCGGAGACCGGCGTGTTGTCGGAGATCCACTCGGATGCCGCAATAAGGTCAGGTCGATCTAGACCAGTTCGTGATTCATAATTTCGATTGAATTCTGGATATTCGTTTACGGCATTTCGACTGAAGTTCACAGCAAAAAAACCAATCGACATTGCTGCAACGCCGAACAGCGCTAGTTGTAATGCGCTTGCGATTTTTTCAGATTTTTTACCGACCGCAATGGCAGCAATAACGGCGGCACAGATAGGCACTAGGCCGACAAGTGAAGGGATAAGTCGCAAACCAATTGCAAACGTTGAGCCGCTGTTTAAATTCGGGACAAATGCTGAAGCAATTGCGCTGATGAGACCTATACAGACAAGTGTGCCGACAATCTTTTTCGAGTTAATCGCTTGATTAAAACTTGAGACCAAGAGTGGGGCGATAAACACCAAAAGCAAACTCGACGCAGCGTGCGCGAAGAACAGTTCAACTGCGAACTCTCCCGATAAAAACATTGCTCCGCTGATGCCAGAAATCACAATACCCAGAAGCAAAATACGAAGACCTGAGTTCTTAAATACTTTTTGTTTATTGATTAGTACAATTCCTAAAATTGGTAGAGAGAAGAATCCAAAAATAAAAATCAGTGCTGCAAACCATCTGACTTGAAGAGAATATGCGCGGAAATCGCCGGTAATTCCGTTCACGAATGCCACTTGGTCAATGATCATTCCGCGGGAGCTGTCGCTAAGTCCGCCGATTATCACTACGAAGCCGATGAGCACTCCCAGAGTTGTAACAACTAATTGAAATACTCTTGTTGAAAATAATTTTCTTTTCTTGAGAATTATGTAAACGGATAGAAGTCCGCTAGACGCAGCAACAATTGCGCCATGTGGTACTTTTGCCCCAATTGCGCCTATGCCAACTATCAAAAACAGAATCAGCGCTCGCTTTGGTGCGGAGTGCTCGAAGATTATGACGAAGTAGACGAATGTAAGAAGTAGTAAAAGTCCATACATCTGGCTTGGGCTGGGCGTGTAACCGATACCAAAACCTCGGCCCCATGTTGGAACTGTGTCGTAAGTTCCGATTATCAGCAGCGACGCGAAGGTTACTTTTCGTGTGTATCCCAAGCGAGAGATAATTGCCCAGATAAGAAGAGCTGTGCCGAGGCTCACAACAAAAGGAATTACGCGTGAATTCATGACCCAATTAGGTGCCCCAGATACGCGCTCAAGTAGACCTGACCAGGCATAAACAAGCCAGTGGTAATTAGTTGGTGTTCCAACCGCATTGATGTTGTCTTGGGTACCCCATACTTTGAGAGTTTGAGAGATGGCTTCGTTTAGCGCTAGATCAGAGTCTTCGATCCACCAACCATTGGGTCGTGTAAAAACTGAAACAATCGAAATCGGTGTACTGACAATCGCCACAAAGGCTGCGAAACGTCGATAACTCTTGAACTCATACCAAGCAGCTGTTGCAATAATAAGGATGACCAGAGGCAACGCCCAAAACCAGTCACTTGATATGAATAGAAATCCAGCGCCAAGAATAATCAGCAAGTCAGTAAATCGGGTCTGAGTCTGTTCTTTAGCAAAACTCAGGAAAAACTCTTTTGATTTTGGAATGAGCAAAATCGTAAGCAAAGAGAGCGCCCATGCGTAATCGGCAATAAATGTTTGGCGGAAGATTTGGTCCAACGCGATGGTAAGAAGTGAGCCAATCACCAAACCGAGCCCACAAAACTCTTGCCATGACAAGTCGGTTTTATTGCTTAGTGCTACAAAAATTAGGCCACCTACCAAAATTTGTACAGTAATAAAACCAGTTGAAACTAGAGCAACTTTTATTGGGGTGTCGGCGACAATAAGACCGAAGAGCAAAACTGCAAAAAATCCGAAAAAGACTTTCGGTACTTTTTCGCTAACAGTTGCAGCCATTGCTAAAAACTCTAGTATTCGCGGATTGTAGGTAAGGTTAAGAGTGGTGGAAATGCAGAGCGATGACCCATTTTTGGCGACGATTTCGGTTGTTGTGCCTGTTTATCGGGGCGAATCTACGATCGCGCGAGTGGTCAGCGAACTTGAAAAATTCACCAAGCCATCGACTACAAAAAACGGTGTTGGCTATGTCGTCAGCGAAGTCTTGTTGGTAAATGATTCAGGGCCAGACAATTCAGCAGCTGTCATTAACGATCTTGCAGGCAAACACGAGTGGGTGCGCCCAGTTTGGCTGTCGCGAAACTTTGGTCAGCATGCAGCAACTTTGGCCGGCATGTCTTCGAGCACCTCAGATTGGATAGTGACAATTGACGAAGACGGGCAACACGACCCCGGCCAGATTGCTGTACTGCTCGACAAAGCGGTAGAAGAGAATTCGTCACTTGTGTACGCAAAGTTTGCAGGTGGCGCACCACACTCAAAATGGCGAAATATTTTTTCGACAACAGCAAAATGGTTTTATACAAAGTTTTTGTCACCCCAAGACGGCGAATTTTTCAGCAGTTTCCGTCTTATGTCGGGCGAAATTGGTCGAAGCGTTGGCGCATACGCAGGCTCGGGTGTTTATCTTGATGTTGCACTGACATGGGTCGTCGAAAAGTCGGTAGTTTGCGAAATTCCACCGCGGGCCGAATATCCACGACAGACGGGCTTTACTTTCAAGCGGTTGTTGAGCCACTTTCTACGTTTGGTACTAAGTTCTGGAACTCGACCCTTGCGGCTTGTCAGCATTATTGGTTCGCTCTCGTTTCTATTTGGTGTGTTGTATGCGGCATATGTTCTTTATGGGCGAGTAGTCGATGGTGATTTGGTCGCAGGCTGGACGACCGTCGTGATTATTGTTTCGACTACGAGTGGTGTCATTTTGCTTTCACTGGGAATTTTGGCTGAATATCTCGGCGTGGTTGTGAGAAACGCAATTGGGCGTCCGCTTTACTTGATTCGTTCGAATCCGAACAATGATGCTTTGACTCGTGCGCGAAACAGCAAAAAATCGCGTTAATGAAAACTTGGGTAATCGGTAGAGGCGGACTTCTCGGTCGAAGTGTTGAGCAAAGACTCGCGAGCTTTACCGAGGTTTTTGTGCCAAGTCAGAAATTTGATTGGAGCGATAGCGCACGTGTGACCTCGCAACTTGCGACAGAGTGTCAGTCGTTCTTTTCTACAGTTGGTGATGACAATTGGACGATTTACTGGTGTGCGGGTCGCGGAACACTGAGCAGCTCGCCAGATCAGATGCACGCCGAAAATGAGATGTTCAAAAGTCTCTTGCAAGCACTTGAATCAAGTTTGTCAGCAGCAGCAAAACAAAAAGGCACGATATTTTTTGCGTCGTCAGCAGGTGCTGTTTACGGCGGCAGCAAAAATCCGCCATTTACTGAATTGACCCAACCTAAGTCATTGACTAGTTATGGCGATGCAAAGATCTATCAAGAAGAGTTGCTGAAAAATTTCGCGATCAAGAACGGTGTTCGAGTTTTAGTTGGTCGCATTTCGAATGTCTATGGTGCACGTCAAGATTTGGCCAAAAACCAAGGTTTGATTTCGACGATTTGTTTTTCGGTTTTGCGTCGTCAACCGTTGAATTTGTTCGTACCGCTTGAGACCTCGCGCAACTATATATATGTCGAAGATGCAGCTAAGTGCATCATCACTCACACGCAAAAAATTGCGACGACCGGCACGAATTCAAGTTTCGCAGTCAAGTTAGTTGTGGCACAAGAAAATTTGACGATTGGCAGCATCTTAAATATTGCAAAGTCGGTCTTGCGTACGCGACCGTTGGTTACAGTTTCGACCAACAAACACGGCTCGAGTCAGCCACAAAGTCTTGTTTTCAAATCAGTTGTCGACACCGGGCTAGACAACAAGTCGACAACAGGCTTCAGCGTCGGCATGAAGAAAGTAATGACTGATTTGCAGACTTCGTTTTTGGCCAGTGGTTGGCAAAGATCAAATTGAGACTCTAAACAATGCGTGCCCTGCTTGTTGCCAATTATGACGACGCCGATCCTGGCTATATCGGCCAGCGATTTACCGAACACGGTTTTGTGGGAGAGAGATTTAAAGAACACGGCGGCAAGTTCGAACATTGTGAGCGCGAGAACCCAGATTCGTGGCCGTCGCTTGATGGTGCCGACTTAGTTGTCTTGCTCGGTAGTTGGTGGTCGGCGTATTGGCCTGATGTCGCAAAGAGCGTGCGCGCTGAGTGCGAACTCATTTTGGAAACACATCGCCGGGGTATTCCGCTTTTCGGTATTTGTTTTGGTGCGCAAATTATGGCGACTGCTTTTGGCGGTTCGGCTCAGCGCGCGCAAAAACATGAAGTGGGCTGGCACAAAGTCACAGCCGAGTCGCCATACGAAGTGATCTCTGGCAATTGGATGCAATGGCACTACGACACATTCACGGTGCCAGACTCACTCGAGGTGGTCGCCACTAGCCCAGCCGGCCCCCAAGCAATTCGCGCGGGTCGTTCGTTTGCGACGCAATTTCATCCTGAAGTAACCGAACAGATAGTTGTGCGATGGGCGAGCGAATCGGGTGAAGCAGAGCTTGCAAAAGTTGGTTTGAAGGCCAGCGAGTTGATTGCCCAAACTCGCGAAGAAGTCAAGCAAAGTGCCCCTGCCGCCGCACGCCTTGTGGATTGGTTCTTGGAGACTTCAGCCAAATAAAACCGCACCCTGCAAGTGCTTTCACAATCGCCCAAAGTGGTTCTTAGTTAAACCGATAACGCTCGCGCAGACTAGTTTTACAGGGGTATGTCTACCTTTCTTCGGTCGTATTTAACTGTCGTCTGGTTTGGTGCGGCGGCGGTTGCGATTGCTGGTTTGTTGTTATGGATCGCGTCGATCGTGCGACCAAATCGTCCGAATCGCGAAAAGATGTTGACCTACGAAAGCGGCGTTGATCCAGTTGGTCATGGGTGGTCGCAGAGCCAAGTTCGTTATTACATCTTTGCCTTGCTCTTTGTTGTGTTTGACGTTGAAGCGGTTTTCATTTTTCCGTGGGCAACGCAACTTGAGCGCTATGGCATGTTCGGTCTTGTCGAAATGGGTGCGTTCGTTTTCATTTTGCTGCTAGGTCTGATTTACGCGTGGCGTAAAGGTGTGTTGCGATGGGTTTAGTAGATCGCGGACGCTTGCCAAGACCGCTGACATCACTTTTCAATTTGGGTCGTTCGTATTCTCTCTGGGTTTATCAATGGGGATTGGCATGTTGTGCAATTGAAATGGGTGCGGCGTTTGGTTCGCCGCGCTACGACGTGATGCGTCTTGGAGTGATTCCGTTGCCGGCAAGTCCGCGTCAGGCCGACCTCGTTGTAATTTCAGGTACCGTCACCGACAAAATGGCGCCAGTTATTCGTCGTCTCTACGAACAGATGCCTGAACCAAAATATGTAATCAGCATGGGTAGTTGCGCCAACTGTGGCGGCCCATATTGGGATAGTTATTCGGTGACAAAAGGCGTTGATCAAATTATTCCTGTCGATGTTTATGTGCCGGGCTGTCCGCCGCGACCTGAGGCGTTGCTTGAAGGAATTGTGCTTCTGCAGCAACGCATCAAGAACGAAGACATGGGAGCGCGTTGGCGTGGCGAAGGAACAAAATCAATGGATGCAGTTTCAGATGGCGCTGAACTTGCTGAGCGCAAAGGTCAAACAGTTGTCGTTGGCAACTAATTTTTGTTTATGAGCACCACTTCCAACACCCAGCCGCGAATTACTTCTGTTGCAGAGGTGAAGGCGGCACTTGGTGATCGACTTGTCGACTCGTTTCATAAAGAAGACCTTTGGTTGCGCGTGCGCACCGATGCATGGAAGTCGTCGATGCGAACGTTGCGTGACGCACTTGGGTTTCATTATTTTTGCTTCCTTTCGGCAATCGACTGGATGCCGTCTCCTTACGGTCGCGGCGAAGACGACCCAACTGAGCCAGCACCAGTGCGCGACACAACTATTCGCCAGGGCTACGCGGGTGGAGAAACTCGCATGCAGGTGTTCGTTCGAGTTTCGAATCCGGTCACGCATGTGAGCGTCGTCGTCAAAGTCGACGTCCCAGACGACTCAATGACCATCGAGTCGATTCACGATGTTTATGCGGGCGCAAACTGGCACGAACGAGAAACTCATGAAATGTTCGGCATCAAATTTGACGGCCACCCTGACTTGCGCAACATGTATCTGCCGATCGACTTTGAAGGTTTCCCACTTCGTAAAGACTTCCCGCTACTTGCTCGCATGGTGAAGCCATGGCCTGGCATTGTCGATGTAGAACCGCTTCCGGGTGGCGATGGCGATGAAGGCGGTGACGAGTAATGAGTATCACTGACCGAGTGCTGGGTGATCGTCAACAACTTTCATACATCGCAAGCCAAGCCGCCGACGCGCGTTTGAACGTTGAGTTGGAAACAGAAGGAATGACGCTCAACATTGGTCCGCAACATCCGGCGACCCACGGCACGCTTCGAATCATTGCCCGTCTAGATGGCGAGCAAGTTGTGTGGGCCGAACCAGCATGCGGATACATGCACCGTGGCTACGAAAAACTTACCGAAGTGCGCACATACCCGCAGGTCACGACTCTTGTTAACCGCATTGACTGGCTCGGAAGTTTCGCCAACGAAGTGCCGTTCATTTTGGCTGCCGAAAAATTGATGGAAGTCGAAGCGCCACCGCGCGCTCAACACATCCGCACGATTTTGTTTGAACTTTCACGTATCGCCAACGTTTCGCTCTTCTTGGGCGATCTCGGCGTTCAACTTGGTGCGATTACACCGGTGTTTCTTGCGTTTCGTGATCGTGAATATGTATTGAATTTGATCGAGTCAGCAACTGGTGGTCGTTTTCATCCGAACTTCGATCGCATCGGCGGATTGAAAGATGATCTTCCGGCTGGCTGGATTGATGAAACTCGTGCAGTAATGAAAAAGCTTCGCGGTTTCTGCGATCAGATCGAAGACTTGTTGTTCGGCAACGAAATTTTCCAATCGCGAACTCGAGGCATCGGCGTAATTCCACGTGAAGTTGCATTGCAATACGGTCTGTCCGGCGCGAATCTTCGTGCCAGCGGTGTCGACTGGGACTTGCGTCGTGATCACCAGTTACCGATGGCTTGGAACAAAGCTGACTGGAAAGTCTGGACGCACCCCGATGGCGACAGTTTCGCTCGTTGTTGGATCCGACTGCAAGAGACTCGTGAATCAACAAAAATTGTTGACCAGCTTTTGGGTTCGATACCGGCAGGTCCAGTTATGGCCAAGGTGCCAAAAATTATCAAAGTGCCAGAGGGCGAAGCTTGGGTTTCAACCGAGAATCCGCTCGGCGAGATGGGTTACTACATCGTTTCTCGTGGTGATCTTGGTCCGTTTAGAGTGAAAATTCGCTCTGCAAGTTTCAACAACATTTCGATTACTCCGTGGCTGTTGCGCGGCGTGTATGTGCCAGACATTGTGACGATTTTGGCTTCTCTCTATTTCATCCTCGGAGATATCGATCGATGAGCGCGTTGCTTGCTGAAGTCCCCTATTGGGGACAGTCATTGTTGCGCGTACTCGGTGGACTTGTTGCTGTGCTTTTGCCGGCAGGCACAATCGTTTATGTCTTCTTGTTCAAGATGATGTCGTTTATGCAAAGTCGTCTTGGCCCGATGGAAGCAGGTCCATACGGCTCAATGCAATTGTTTGCTGAAGTAGGCAAGTGGTTGCAGAAAGAAGACATCGTGCCCGAGCGCGCGGATGCTCGAATTTTCAAAATGGCACCAGTGATTGTCTTGCTGAGCACTTTCTTGCTTGTCGCCGTTGTGCCTTTTGGTCCAGATGTATGGTTCACAGATTTTGAAACAGGGATCTTCTATGCGCTGGCTGTTTCATCAATTTCGGTTCTCGGTATTTTGATCGCTGGTTGGTCGAGCGCCAACAAATATTCGTTACTTGGCGGTTTGCGTGCGGCGGGCCAATTGATCGCTTATGAGCTTCCGATGGTTTTGGCCGTGATCGGTGTTGTCATTCAGGCAGGAACGATGAACTTGCAAAAAATCGTTGTTGCGCAAAATTCTGGCTCAATGTTCGGCATCGACACCTTCGGTCATCCATATGTAATTAGTCAGTTCGTCGGTTTTGTCATCTTTATGATCGCGATTCAGGCTGAACTCACTCAAGCACCATTTGATATGCCAATCGCCGAGAGCGAACTCGTCTCGGGTTATATGACCGAATATTCAGGCTTTCGTTTCTTAATTTTCTTCATCGGCGAATTTGCAACTGCTGGTGTTTTTGCGATGATCGCGTCCGTGCTGTTTCTCGGCGGCTGGGGTGTGCCGTTTTCGTGGTTCGGTTGGACGTCAATCGACTCGATTGATAACTGGATGAATGTTGTTGGGCCGTTGATTATGTTCACCAAGATGATGTTGCTGGCATTCATCATCATGTGGATCCGTTTTAGTTACCCTCGACTGCGTGAAGATCAACTGCAGCGCTTCGCTTGGAAGGGTTTGATTCCGGTTGCATTGCTCAATATCGCGGTTACATCAATTTTGAAGGTGGTGTTCTAATGCCAAAAGTTCCTGGACTAGTAAAGGGTCTCGGCGTAACGCTCGGCACCTTGTTCAACACCGCGACAAAGGGCTCGAACACGGT
>Ga0222713_10000146_pt1 | contig 75091 bp, 41 predicted proteins | sample C33_649DmetaG_FD_165061 | JGI IMG/M metagenome (GOLD analysis project Ga0222713, IMG submission 165061) | Estuarine water microbial communities from San Francisco Bay, California, United States - C33_649D | ecosystem: Environmental > Aquatic > Marine > Unclassified | place: USA: California...
CTCCGTGGAGCCCCGGTAATACGGAAACTCCGCGACGCCGGCGCGCGGCATCCTCGCGAGCCGTTCATACACCGCCGGGACCTCAGGCGCGGCCGCCAGTTGCAGTGGGCCGACCCACGACTCGATGACCGCGATGGTGATGAGCGCGAGGCCGGCCGGCCTGAAGGCGCGGACGCGCGCCGACAGCCACGTCAGCGCCAGCGCTGCCAGGACCCCGGTCACCAGCGTGATGAGCACGCCTATCCGGATGGGCGCCCGCAGGAACGAAAACACCGGCAGGGTGTTGTAGAGCAGTGTGTACAACCCGGCATCGGGCCCCATGGCAATCCAGTAGGACGCGACAGCGACGACCAGGTAAAAGCCCACCATGCGCCAACGCGCGCGCTGCCGCAGGGCCAGCACGAGCGCGATCAGGGACAATGCGATTGACAGGAACCCCGGGAACAACACGTCCCTCCACTCTCCGATCAGCGGCAGCATCCATCGATGGACGATCACCGCGGATGCCAGGAAGGCCCGGCCGGTGGTGGAATACGGGCGCGCCTCTTCCAGTCGCCGCACGAAGCCGTCGTCCTGAATCCCGAGATACGGAATGAAGACCGGCGCAATACAGGCGACTGTGATCGCGGCGGCCAGCGCGGCCAGTGCCCAGTACTGCCAGGACCTCCAGCGGCCGTCGGCGACCGCGAACCACAACACGCCGATCGTCACGATGAGCCCGATGAAGATGCCGTAGTAGGCGCAGGCGAGACCGGTGACGGTCAGCGACACGCCGAGCGCGACCGCGCGGCGCACCGTGGGCTGATCGACAAACCGGTGGAGCATCGCCAGTGACAGGGCCGGGCCGAAGGTCATCAGCAACTGAATGTGCGGCAGGTGCGAAAACATGTACGGGGAGTACCCGTAGATGAGCGCGGCGATTGCAGCGCCGAACCGCGTGGAGCCAACCGTGCGAGCCAGAAGATACGCCGACAGGGCGGCGAACGTGAACGCCATGAGCACCACAGAGTTGTAGGCCGCGTAGGGATTGCCGCCGGTGACCACCCAGGCGGGAATCGCCAGGACTCCGGCGACGAGGTTCGCCTCCGAAAACGCGAGGGCGTGTTTGTTCGGGAAGAAGATGTTGGCGTCGAACAGGGTGGTCGGTGCGGTGGTGAGGGCGTGAGCCACCCACGCGACGTTCCACACGCCGTGCCGGCCGTCGCCGCTGTCAATTCGTCCTGTCGATCCCAGACCGGCCGCCAAGGGCCAGGTCAGTGCGACCGACAACAGAACCGCAAGAATGGTGGCGACACAGGCGTCGCGGGTGCTGGGGAGCATGAGTACTGACCTAAAATGCAGGTCCGGTGGCGGCATCATACCTTACGGCTCTCTCGCGCGCACTTGGACCAGCGTGTATCGGCGTGGCGGTGTGGTGTGCCGCCGGACTGGTCACGGTGGAATCCGTCTCGACTGCGGGGGTTCGACTGGTGGCCCCGGCGCCCTGGTGGATTGGTGTCGCCGGATTTGTAGTCGCGTGGCTGGTGCCCGGGTGGCGTCGTTCACCACTGACGGCGATTCCGGCGCTTGCGGCGACATTGCCGTGGTGGCCGTTGCCACTACCGACGGCCGTACTGTTGTGGACGGGCCCCCTGGCATGGCTGCCGATCCTCGCGGCACTGGGGGCGGCCGAGGGCAGTCGCGTGCTCGGGGCGTTGGCGCGCGTCCTTGAGGCCCACGATCCGAGACGCGCCACCGCGATTGCGGCGCTGCTGACGGGCGTGCTGGGCCTTGCGACGCTGTGGTCGATCGGTGGGCGCCTGCCGGGCGGCGACGAGCCGCACTACCTTGTCATCACCCAAAGCCTGCTGCGCGACGGGGACCTGCGCATCGAGAACAATCACGCGCAGGGCGATTACGCGGAGTACTTCGGCGGCACCCTGCGGCCCGACTACATCAACCGTGGTCAGGACGGCGAGATCTACTCGATTCACGCACCAGGGGTGTCCGCACTCGTGTTGCCCGCCTATGCTGCATTCGGGCTCCGTGGTGCCCAGGCGACGATTCTTCTGGTGTTGATGATCACCGCCGCGCTGGTGTGGCGACTGGCGTGGCTCGCGACAGACAACACCGGCGCCGCATGGTTTGCGTGGGCCGGCGTCATGGGGGCGGCGACGACGGTGCTGCTCGGCGTCATGGTGTTTCCCGACAGCCCTGCCGCTGTCGGCAGCGCGGCCGGGGTGTGGCTGCTCGTCGCGCTGGCAAAGGACGGCTCGTCGGTGCCAACCCGGCATGTGGTCGCCGTCTCGGCGGTGCTGGCGGGGCTGCCCTGGCTGCACACGCGCTTCGCGATCCTCGCCGCCGGATTCGGGCTGGCGATCCTGATTGCCCTGCGGGGGCGGCGATTCGTTGCGTTTCTGACGATGCCTGCCCTCAGTGCCGCAGCCTGGTTCCTCCAGTTCTGGCTCATCTACGGCACCGTTGACCCACGTGCGCCGTATCGCGGCGCAGAAAATATTCGCGAGTGGATCTGGGGCGCGGTGGTCGGCCTGTTCACCGACCAACAGTTTGGTCTGATGGTGTTTGCGCCAGTGCTGCTTGCGGGATTTGTCGGCTTCTGTCGTGCGTCCGGCCGCGCGATTCGGCTCGTCTGTCTGGCCAGCTTTCTGATTCTTGCCGCGTACACGATCGCGGCGGCGAGTTATCACATGTGGTGGGCCGGGCTTCCGGGACTGCCGGCGCGCTTCCTCACGGCCGTGGTGCCCCTCTTTGCGTTGCCGCTGGCCATCGGGTGGGCACGCACGACGTCGGCCGGTCGCGCCGTGTTGCTGGCGATGCTGGGCGTCTCGTTGCTGACGACGGCGCTGATCGTGGGGTACGACGACGGAGCATTTGCGTTCAACTTCCGAGACGGACAGGCGGCGTGGCTGGAGTGGCTGAATCCCGTCGCGAACCTGCCGCGTGCGTGGCCCAGTTTCTTCTGGGGATCACAGGGGGCGTTTCTCACGCACGTGGCCGTGCAGCTGGCCGCCTGGGGACTCGGGTGGCTGGTGCTCAGAACCGTCGTGCGACGGCACATCGAGCGCGCGGACGTGGGGCGCGTCGCCGTGGCGTTGTGGGTGTTGGTCGGGCTCATGGGTGGCGCAACCGCCGGCTGGAGACTCACCGGTGTGAGCGGACTCGATCCCGCGAGGTCACAGCTGGCGCTTCACGCAGAATCGCGTGCCTGGCGTGTCGCGCCATTCAACGTGCGGCGTGCGTCCACGGCGTTCGCACTGTCCGTGCAGCCGGACGAGCCCCCGCTCTCGGACAATCCGACGGCGTTGTTGATGCTGGTGGGGCCCGTCCCGGCCGGCGAATATCAGCTGGAGGTGGGCGGCACGGTAGCCCGCGACAGCACCATCACCGCGACAATTGGCCGGTCGCCGTCCCCACTGACAGTGTTCCCGGTGTCACCAGGCGCCGTGTCGGCCGGACTCACGGTGCCGCTGTCCCTGCCCGCCGGTGCGACCGCGCTGGTGCTGGAGGCAGACACCCCCGAGAGCGCCGCCGGTCTCCGTGTGGTGCTCAGGCCCACAAGTTCCGCTGTGCCGATGCCGGTGGTGGCCAGACGGTCTGCGCCAGATGGCGACGCGACGGTATTTTTTGTCGACGATGAAGTGTTTATCGAACCCACCGGATTCTGGGTGCGTGGCGGACGTGAAACGCAGGTGGTGTGGAGCGCGGGGCCGGCCTCAGCCGGCCGACCACGCGCGATTCGTCTGCAGAACGGCGGAGCCCCCAACACCGTCACCGTGCGGACGGGCGGGTGGCACGAGACGGTGACGCTTGCGCCCTGGCAGGAGCAACTGGTGTCGGTGCCTGCCGCCGACGCGACGGGGGCCTGGCGGGTCAGTATCGCGTCGGCCTCCGGCTTCCAACCGGCGGAAGTCAGCGGCGGTGACGACCGCCGTTATCTCGGTGTCTGGGTCGGACGGTAGTCACGGAGGCCCAGGGCTCCGATGAGCGCTCTTAGAACCGGACAGCGCCCCCGAACCACACCCCCGCAAACCGGATATCCCCCTTGTCGGTCTCGACCCGCAGGAACGTGTGCATGCGGCGCCAGCCGGCCTGGGCCCCGAAGTTGTGCGTGATGTTGAACGTACCGTAGATGTCGATATCGGCGTAATTGGCTTCGTACTTCTCGTCGATGTCCGGCAGTTGCAGGCCACTGACTTCGGCGGTGACCGACAGGTTCTTCAGCGGGTAGAGCCGCAGGACCGCGCCGAGCGCCGGCAGCGGCGCCCGCGCACGCGTGAACTCGTCGTTGAGCGGCGACTTCAGACTCGCCGACATCTCCGTGTAGCGGCCCTCAATCAGAATGCCGAAGTAGCCCCGGTCCCGATAGATGATGTCGTATTCGTACCCGAACCGGAGCACCGTCCAGTCAAACGTCGAATTCACCGGGACGTTGACCGGATACAGGATGCCGTTGAAGACAATGTTGCGCGAGAGCGCCGACTCGGCCGAATAACTCACGGGGGTGTACTGAAACCGGAACTTGTGTTTCTTGCCTGGGCGCAGGACGAGGCGCACGTCCGCGAACTGCGTCTTCGTGAAGCCGAGGTCATCGACGAAGCTGATCTCGGTGCCGGCAATCCCGAACTGCTCAGACGAAATGGTGCCGAAGACCGTCGGCCCCCACATCCCGCCGCTCAGTTCAATGTGATACTCCTCGCCGGTGGCGCGCGTGGATTTTGACGGCGCGGCTACCTGCGCAAAGGCGAGGGCCGGTACAAGCGTCGCGCTGACGAGCAGCGCGGCAAGGAACGGACGAACGCGACGAACACGCATTGTTATACTGCCTCCATGTGGCGGGCGCTCCAGCGGCTGTGGCCTTATGTGACGAGCGCCCGGCACGCGATGATCGCCGGGGTCTTGTGGATTGTGCTTGCCACGGGTCTCTCGCTCACCGCGCCCCTGATTCTCAAATACGTCATCGACGACCTGCTGGCCGGCGCCACCCGCACCACGCTGGCTCTGGCGGCCGCCGCCCTCCTGGGCCTGGCGATCGCCGACGGCGTGTGCCGGTACTGGATGCGCCAACGGCTTATCGGCGCGTCCAGGGCCATCGAATATGCCCTGCGCAACGATTTCTTTGCCCACCTCCAGCGCCTGCCCCTGTCGTACTACCAGGCCAACCGGATAGGGGATCTCATGTCTCGTGCCAGTTCCGATCTGGGCGCGGTCCGCATGATGGTGGGGCCTGCGGTCATGTACTTTGGGAGCACGGCCCTCGGTTTTGTGATCGCAGTGGCACTAATGGTGTCCATCGATCCCTGGCTCACCCTTCTTGCGCTCGTCCCGTTGCCGCTGGTCAGCATCGCCACCCACGTCTTCGGCAAGGCGATCCACGACAAGTTTGACCGGATTCAGGCCCAACTCTCGGAACTGAGCGCCGTCGTCCAGGAATCCCTCGCCGGGGTGCGGGTGGTCAGGGCCTACCGGCAGGAACCGTCCGAGCTGTCCCGATTTGCCGCCGCAAACGATGAATACGTCCATCGCCACCGCAGCCTCATCACGTTGCAGTCCGCGTTTTATCCCAGTCTCAGCTTCTTCTTCGGACTGAGCGGCCTGGTCGTGTTGTGGTTCGGCGGCAGCGGCGTCATCAACGGGCAGATCACCTTGGGCGACTTCGCGGCCTTCAGCCGCTACCTCGTGCTGCTCAACTGGCCGCTCATCGCGTTTGGCTGGGTCATCAACATCGTCCAGCGAGGCATCGCCTCGTGGCAGCGGATGCTCGAGGTGATGGACACCGTCCCGTCAATCACGGACGCCGAGGCGGATCCCCACGCCCTGGCCGATGGCGTCATGGGCCGGCTTGACGTGCGGGACCTGTCGTTTACCTACCCAGGCTCGACACAGCAGGTCCTCACGGGCGTATCGTTCTCTGCCAGCCCGGGACAGACCATCGCCATTGTCGGCGCCACCGGCTCCGGGAAGTCCACGTTGCTGCAACTCGTGCCGCGACTGCACGACCCACCTCCGGGCACCGTATTCCTCGACGGCGTCGACATTCGCCATGTGCCACTCGACCGGTTGCGGCGCGTGATGGGCGTGGTGCCGCAGGAACCGTTCCTGTTCTCGGACACGGTCGCACACAACATCGCCTTCGGGCGTGACGGCGAGCCGCCCGCGGATGCCGTCGCGGCTGCGGCATCCACCGCAGGTCTGGACGCCGACGTCTCGGGATTCGGCCACGGCTTCGACACGTTCGTCGGCGAACGCGGCATCACGCTCTCCGGTGGCCAGAAACAGCGGGCCGCCATCGCGCGCGCGCTGCTCGTCGACCCAAAGGTGCTGATTCTGGACGACGCGCTGTCGGCGGTGGATACGACCACCGAAGAGGAGATTCTTCGCCGCCTGCGTGAGGTCCGCGAGACCCGCACCTGCCTGATTGTGTCGCATCGCATCTCCACGGTGCGTGACGCGGACTTGATTCTGGTCCTCGAGGGCGGCCGCGTGATCGAGCGTGGCACCCATGCGTCCCTTGTGGCGCGTGGCGGCGTCTATGCGGCAATGGACCGCCGGCAACGTCTGGAACAGGAGTTGGCCGCGTCATGACCGCGCAGGACGACGCGATTGCGAAGGGGTATGACGCGACGCTCATGCGGCGTCTGCTGCAGTATCTGCGGCCGTATTGGCTCTGGGTCATCGTCGCCTTCATCGCGATCGTCGGCGGGTCGCTGGCGGATCTGGTGCAGCCGTGGCTGACCGCCAAAGCGATCGACGACCACATCGCCGTCAAGGACCTCGAGGGACTCTGGCGGCTGGGCCGGTGGTTCCTGCTGATCCTGATCACGTCGTTTGTTTTCGAGTACATCCAGACGTCGGTCATGCAGACGGTCGGGCAGAAGATCCTGCATACCGTGCGGCGGGATGTCTTCACGCACCTGCAGCGACTGGATGTGAAGTTCTACGACCGGAATCCGGTCGGCCGCCTGATGACGCGCGTGACGACGGATGTGGATGCGCTGAACGACATGTTTTCGTCCGGGGTCGTCACGGTGTTCGGCGATTTGATCATGTTGTTCGGGATCGTGGCCATCATGATCGCGATGGACTGGCGGCTGGCGCTGGTCGCGTTTTCGGTGCTGCCGTTCATCGCGTGGGCGACCGCGTGGTTCCGGCGCAACGTACGTGAGAACTACCGGCAGGTCCGCGGACTCGTGGCGAAGCTGAACGCTTTTCTGCAGGAGCACCTGACCGGCATGGGGACGGTGCAGCTGTTCAGCCAGCAGGCCAGGAGTTATCGACAATTCGAGACGATCAATCGCGAGCATCGCGATGTGAACATTCAGTCGATTTACTACTACGCGTTGTTCTATCCGATCATCGAAGTGCTGGCCGCGCTGTCGGGCGCGCTCATCATCCTCGCGGGCGGGTGGTGGGCACTTGACGATCAGGTGAGCATCGGCGTGCTGGTGGCATTCCTCCAGTATTCGCGGCGCTTCTTCCAGCCGATCAGCGATCTGTCGGAAAAATTCAACATTCTCCAGGCAGCGATGGCGGCCTCCGAGCGCATCTTCGGACTGCTCGATACGCCCGTCGAGATGCCGACTCCCGCGGCATCAGCGGATCGCCGCTTCGGAGGGCCCGGACGCATCGAGTTTGATCGCGTCTGGTTTGCTTATAAGGACGATGAATTTGTGCTGCGCGACGTGTCATTTGTCGCGGAGCCGGGGCAGCGCATCGGCATTGTTGGCGCCACAGGGTCGGGCAAAACGACCATCATCAGTCTGCTGCTTCGCTTCTATGACGTGACGCAGGGCCGGATTCTGGTGGACGATATCGACGTGCGGGAGTGGCCGCTTGAGCAGCTGCGGACACGGTTTGGCCTGGTGCTGCAGGACGTGCACCTGTTTTCCGGGACGATCTCGAGCAACATCCGCCTGGGGCGCGAAGATATTTCGGACGAGGCCGTGTGGCAGGCCGCGAAGGCGGTGCATGCCGATCGGTTCATCGATCTCCTGCCGCAGGGGTACGACACACCGGTGGCCGAACGCGGAGCGACATTGTCGGTGGGGCAGAAGCAGCTGCTGTCATTTGCGCGTGCGCTCGCCTTTGATCCGGCCGTGCTCGTGCTTGATGAGGCGACATCGAGTATCGACACGGAAACCGAAGGGTTGATTCAGGACGCGCTCCACACACTCATGGCGGGGCGCACCGTGTTTGCGATCGCGCACCGCCTCTCCACCATCCAGGACATGGATCACATCCTGGTGGTGCACAAGGGGAAGATCCGGGAGAGCGGCACCCATCAGGAGCTGCTGGCGCTCGGCGGAATCTATTGCAAGTTGTGGGAAGTGCGGCCGCTCACCGCACCGACGTCTTCGGATCCCAGCCCAGCCGCAGCACCGTGACCGCTGCGGGCCGGCGCCCGAACTCCAGGGCGTCGTAACAGCTCCACATGTAGAGATCGAGCTCGCGCCCCTGGACCTCTGGCCCGGTGTCGAGCACGGTGTAGATGCCTTCAAATGCCGTTGGGAGGCCCTCGATCCGGATGACCGACCCGAGCGGCAGTACCTTCGGGTCCGCAGCCGCCATCCCGGCCCGCACCCGGATGCCGGCGGCCGTGGTTTCACCCTTGCAGTACGCCGTTACTGAGAACCGCACGGTGCGACCAGGCGTGGGAGGCTCTGTCTCACTGGCGGACTCGATTCGCGTCACTTTCGAGTCCAACATGTCCCGCTCGTAGTAGATGGCGATGAACCCCACGGCGGCCACCGCCATGACGAGCAACTTCATCCAAAGCGAACGGGACAGGGTCCAGGGCATCAGGAAGAGCCTGACTGTACTACACAGGCTTGAATGGTCCAGGGGCCCAGCAGTCCAGGGTCCAGGAGTCCGGCAATTTCAAAAATGGTCGAAGCCGTCGGGCATCGGACGTGCGACACCGTCTTCGGTGAGCACCACGTCGAGCGCTTTCGTGCAGACCCCGATGTCGGTCGCGGGCACCTCCGCGGCCTGGCGCACGGCGGCGAGGAAGCGCCGCACGCGACGTGCGGGCACGGCGAAGAGGAGTTCGTAATCCTCGCCGCCCGAGAGCGCCTGCGCCCGCGTGGCGGCCTTGTGGACGGGGATGGTCCCGGCGTCGATATCCGCGCCGCACCCGCTGGCCTCACACATCTGGTGCACCGCATCGGCGAGGCCATCCGACAGGTCCATGCACGCGGAGGCCGCGCGGTTGTTCGCGACAATGAAACCCGTGCGCAGTCGGGCCGACGGGCGCAGGTGCGCGTTGAGGATTTCGTCCGAGCCCGGCTGTTCCGGGGCGCTGAGCGCCGCGAGTCCAGCCGCAGCCGCGCCAAGGCTACCCGTGACAAACAGACGATCCCCTGGGCGCGCGCCAGACCGGCGCATGACACGGCGCGGGCGGACGGCACCGATGGCCGTCAGGTGAATGTGGAGACCGGTGACCGACCGCGACAGGTTGCCACCGACGAGCGGGGCCCTGGTTTCAGTCGCGAGCGACACCACACCGTCGATCAGCGCGTCGAATTCCTCAACGGGAAAGTCCGGGGGCAAGGACAGCGAGAGCAGCAGGGCTCGTGGCGTGGCGCCCATGGCCGCGAGGTCGCTCAGATTGACAGCCACCGCTTTGCGACCGATGTCGAACGCACCTGTACGCAGGGCATCCGTACGCAGGGCGCCCTGAACGTGACGGCGCCGTGGCCACTCCCGGCGGAAATGCACACCTTCCACAAGCGCATCGGTGGTCACGACCTCGACACATCCACGCGCGGAGGTGAGCACGGCGGCGTCGTCGCCAGGCCCGGTCAGCACCCAGTCGGGGGCGGCCGGGATGCGTGCGCGGAGTCTGGTGATGAGGGCGCGTTCGTTCATGGAGAAGGAGACGACGAAGATGGCCCCGCTTTGCCGTGTGGGGAGGTCGAATGAACCTGCGAGTGCAGGTGGAACCGCTCAGAGCCGCGCTTCAGGCTTCCTCGCCATGGAGGCATGCACACCACGCGGCATTGCAGCTCACTTGTGAAAGAAGCATCGGCTCAAACGACGCTCCGAACCATCACGCGCAAAGCAGGACGCCGAAACGATCCTACACTGCAATCCGTCGTTGTCCACTGAGAACCGCATCCACGAGGCGCTCGATGGCTTCGGTTTTTTCCTTGACGTGGCCTTCGATGCCGACCCCGTCGGCGCGCGCGCGATAGAGTTCGTCCGCGAGATTCAACGCGGCGATGACGGCGATGCGCAGCGAGTCGGCGCTTGACAGTTCGTCGGCGGCGAGCGTCATCTTCTGGTCCACGTACGCGGCGAGTTCCGTGATGTACGCCTGGTCGAGGTCACTCTTGACGGCGTACCGCTGGCCGTGAATCTCGACGGTGACAACACGGGCACTCATGGGCGGGGGATCAGAGCTTCAACTTCTCGATGTGCGCGATCATCTCGACCACGCGGCCACGAATCTGTTCGCGCTCTTCTCGCAGGGTGGCGGCTTCGGTGCCGGCCGATTCCGATTCCGCCAGCCGCGTCTTCGCGACCTCGAGCTCGCGTTCGAGCCGGGCGACGGCGTCGAGGGCCTGCGCCCGTTCGCCGCGCAGGGTTTCAATCAGGGTCACCAGTTGCCGGACTTTTTCGTCGAGCCGGTCAATCGGTTGCAGGTCGGTCGTCGTTCGTGACATCAGAGTCCTCGTACCGTTGCGCCACACTCCTGCTGGAGGGCCGCGATAATCATCGTCATGGCATCGTCCACTTCGCGGTCGGTCAGGGTGCGGGCGGCATCACGGAATGTGAGGCGGTACGCCAGGCTGACCTTGCCGTCGGGGATGCCCTTCCCCTGGTAGCGATCGAACTCGCGGACCTCACGCAGCGCCTCAAGCGCGCCACCAGAGGGCTGTCGAATAGTGGCACGAACGGTCGCAGCAGACAAGGACGCGTCTACGACGAGCGAGAGATCCCGCACCACCGCAGGGAAGCGGGGCAGGGCCGCCACACGCTGGGGGGAACTGCCGTCGCCGGTGAAGGCCGTGAGGTCCAGTTCGCCCGCCACCACGATTACGCCGGCCGGCAGTCCGCGGCTTTCCGCGACCGCCGGGTCAATCTGGCCGGCGGTGCCGACGCGACGGTCCGTGTGCAACGCCGCCACGCGTCCCCGCACGAACCCCGCCGCCTGGTCGATGGCTTGGGACGTCAGCGTGAGACCCCATCCGCCGGCCAGGACTTCGGCAATGCCGAGTGCGTCGAACAGGTCCACGGACTCCGCGCGCGCGCTCCAGTGAGTGTCACGCTGCCCGCAGAGCACCCAGGCCACGCGTTGCGTCTCACCTGCGGCCCCAAACGCGGCACCCGCTTCAAAGAGGCGCACATCGGTGATGCCGCGGCGACGGTTGTAGATCAGCGAATCGAGCAACCCCGGGATGAGGGAAGGCCGCAGAACCGCAAACTTCTCCGACAGCGGATTGGCGATGGAGACCAGCGACGCCGGGTCGGCCGTGAACGGCGCGGCGGCCGCGGCTTCCATAAACGTGAACGTCACGGCTTCCTGCAGGCCGGCTCCGCACAAGACACGGCGCAGCCGTCGCGCACGCAAGACGCCGGCATCCGACACGCGAGGCGTGGCCCGCAGGGCGGGGAACGTCGCGGGCACGCGATTGACGCCCCAGTGACGGCCGACTTCTTCGATCAGATCCGCCTCGCGGGCGACATCAACACGCGCGGTGGGGGCCGTCACCATCCAGCCGTCGGCGGCCGGGGCGACCTCAAAGCCGAGGCTGCCAAGGATGCGCTCGACGTCAGCGGCAGGCACATGGTCGCCCAGCAGGCGCGCGAGTCGCGCCGGACGCAGCGCGATGGCTGCCGGGGCCTGGCGCGCAGGGTGGATATCAGTGATGGCGCTCGTCGCCCGGCCGGCCTTGATTTCTTCGAGCAACGCGAGCGCTCGAGCAATCGCCGTCGCCGTGCCGCCAATGTCCGCGCCGCGCTCGAATCGGGTGGACGCCTCCGTCTTGAGGCCAAGCTTCTTGCTCGTCGCGCGGACGGTTGCCGGCTGAAACCACGCACTCTCGATCGCGATGCGCGTGGTGGACGATGAGACTTCGGAGCCGGCGCCACCCATGACGCCGGCGATGCCGACGACCTGATCGCGGTCGGCGATCACCAGCATCGACGGGTCGAGCTTCCGCTGTTGCCCGTCGAGTGTCGCGAGTGTCTCGCCCGCCCGGGCCTGCCGTGCCACCAGCGCCGGCCCCGCGACTTTCGCGATGTCGTACGCATGCATCGGCTGGCCCACCTCAAGCATCACGTAGTTGGTGACATCGACGACATTGTTGATCGGCCGAACGCCACACGCCGTGAGCCGCTCCGCGAGCCACGCCGGTGATGGACCGACAGTCACGTCTGCAGTGGCGAGGGAAAAGCGTCCGCACAAGGGCGAGTCAATGGCCACGCGCACGTCAGGTTGGGAGAGGTTGGGTGAGGTTGGGTGAGGTTGGGTGGGCCCCCCGACCCCGGACCCCGGGACCCGAACCCTGGACCCTGGACCCTGGACCGCGAAGGCCGTAGCCGCCTCCTTCGCCAAGCCACGTACGGAAAGACAGTCCGGTCTGTTGGCCGTGATCTCGAAGTCGATTGTGTCGCCCTCAATCGAGGCGACTTCGAAGCCGACGCCGGCGATGTGGCGCGCGATGTCCTGGGCCGACGTACCCGCCGGCAGGCCGGCGAGGTCAGCGATCCACGTGGCGGGTGCCTTCACAGGGCCACCTGCTCGAGGAAGCGGAGGTCGTTTTCGTAGAACATGCGGATGTCATCCACGCCGTAGAGGCGCAGCGCGAGCCGTTCGATACCGACACCGAAGGCAAAGCCCGTGTATTTGTCGGAGTCGTACCCGACGGCTTCGAACACGGCCGGATGCACCATGCCGCATCCGAGGATTTCGATCCAGCCGGTGTGTTTACAAAGGTTGCAGCCCTTGCCGGCGCAGCCCTGGCACTCCACGTCGAGTTCGGCCGACGGTTCTGTATAGGGGAAGAAGCTTGGACGGAAACGTGTCGCCACGCGGCCACCGAAGAACTGTTCGGCGAAGCCGTTGAGCGTGCCGCGCAGGTCGCCGAGGCTGATGCCTTCGTCCACCACCAGACCTTCGATTTGCGTGAACATCGGTGTGTGCGTGGCATCGAACTGGTCGCGCCGGTAGACGCGGCCCGGGGCGATGACACGCACCGGGGGCTCGTGCGTTTCCATGTAGCGAATCTGCATGCCGGATGTGTGCGTGCGCAGGAGCGTCGCCGCGCGGCCACCGTCGGGCACCGGCACCGGGCTCGACAAGTACAACGTGTCCTGCATGTCACGAGCCGGATGTTCCGCCGGCATGTTCAGCGCTTCAAAGTTGTGCCAGTCGTCTTCGAGTTCCGGGCCTTCGATGATCTGGTAGCCCATCGCAAGGAAGATGTCCTCGACGCGTTCGCGCACCTGGGTCAGTGGATGGCGGCGTCCAAGCAACGGCCGGCGGCCGGGCAGCGTGACGTCGAGTGCGTCCCTGGGCGCCGCCGAGGCCGCGACCTCGGACTCGCGCGCATCAAGGGCCGCTTCGATTTCCTGTTTGAGGGCGTTCGACGCCGCGCCGAGTGTGCGCTTTTCTTCCGGCGTGGCGGATGCGATGGACTTGACGAGCGCCGTCACCAGCCCATGTTTCCGGCTCAGAAACTCGTCGCGGAGTGTCTTGAGATCGGCCGGGGTGCGGGCGGCCGCGAGGGCAGCCTGGAATCGGGAGTGCAGGGCATCAACGGACGGGGCGGACATGCCCGGGCATTGTACAAGGCCGGAGGCGGTACGCGGTCAGTGAGCGCGCAACACCTCCACGTCAGCGCACAGACCCCGGCCTCGATGGTATCCACGCGTGATGATCGCTACAGCCCCGCCCCCGGCGCGCCCCTTGAAGATCGGGCGCTCGCCGCAGAGGCGGCGCGGCGAGGATTGAGATCGTGGTCAACTGGCTTGAGGAGCTCAAGCGCCTGGTGCCGGTGAAATGACCTGACGCTGCCCTCAGGCACGCGCCTCGGCCTTCGGCCGGGGCGAGGGCCAAGCCGAGGCCTCCGGCACCGAGTCGCTACCGACGCCCTCGCCCGGCAACCGACCCTGGTGGCTGCAGTGCAAACAAGTGACCGCGGCCGGGTTGCCGTTGGGTGTCTGGCTGGTCGCGGCGCTGCCGGCCGCGCTGCTCACCGTCCCGTGGTGACGGGCGTCATCTTCCAGAACGCGATGCCGCTGGCCTGCTGGCCGACGTCCACCGTGCCGATTTTTTGCAGCGACCGTAGGTCGATGGCGTCCACCTTGCCGGGCTGGGCCCCGACGCCTTCACTGGTGACGAACGCGTAGCGCGAATCGGAGCTGATGACGATGCCGTGGGCGATGGTGTTCGAGGTCTTGACCTGTCCCAGGCTGCTGCCCGATGCCAGGTCGAACACTTCGACCATATGGCCCTGCTTGAGCGTCCCGACCAGCAGCCGGCCATCAGGCGAGACTGCCAGATTGTAAATGCCGCGGCCGGTTCGCAACTTGCGGGTCATAGTCCACGTGGCCACATCAACCTCGACAATGACGTCCGACTTGTTGCAGGCCACGAAGATGCGCGTGCCGTCGTGCGACGGCTGCGCCCACGTGGGTGAACACGTCGCGGGCGCCATCGTGTGCCGCTCGCCGGGGGCGTAGCCGACCTCGGCCGGATCGACCGGGGGGGCGGCGGGTTTCGGCGTGGCCGCCATCGACGACATGTCATGCCCGGCATGCATGCTGTGGTCCATCGCCGCGTCGACCGGTACCGGGCCCTCGGCATCGGTGGCCACCGAGAACCGCCGCGACACCTCGAACGTGCGCGTGTCGATCTCAACCAGCTGGTCGTCCATCATGCAGACCGAGTACTGCCGGAGGCCGGTCGGGTCGAGCCGGCTGCCGTGCGGCATCGTGCAGGTCACGACACGGTTGACCTCGATCATCGTCGGCGTGAAGACCACAGATACGGTGGACGGCACCATGTCGCCGTGCAGGTTGAAGTTCACCGAGAGCGAGTACAGGCCGTCGGGGGTGACGTCGAGCGAGGCGGGGAAGTTGCCGAGCAGGACGCCGTCACCGACGAGGCGGTCGCTGCCGCCCGGGCCGGCGCCCAGTTCGTATTTCCATAACTTGCCGTCAGGTTTGCCGTGGCCGGTCGTCATGTAGAGGAACCGGCCGTCGGGGGTGATCTGCAGACCGTGGGGGCCTTCCATCTCCGCCGACAGTTCGCCGATGGGAGTCGTGCGCTCCACAGCGAGCCCCTGGGCGTCGAGCCGGATGCGGTGGATGGTGTCAGCCGACTCGGCGCCCGCGTACACCCAGTAGGTGGCCTGCGGGGCCTGGGAGGACCGGGTCTGGGCGTGCGGCGCGGCGCGTGAAGCCACGAGCGCCAGCGCGGCCGTAAGCAGCAGGGCCGGGGCGGTGCGCATGGCCGACACGGTATCACGGCTGATCGCCCCTCCGGTCGGGGTATCATGCCCGCGTTCCCAAGGAGTTCCTGATGTCCACGCCGATCCGACGTCTGTCGCTTGCCGTGTCCGCCGTCCTCGTCTCGACCGCCGGTTTGCTGGCCGCCCAGGCCGCGCAGGCGCCTACCGTGGCGGTGGTGAAGGTCGTTGCTGAACCCGCGGCCCTGCGGATGGAGGCCGGCAAGACGGCCCCGCTCACGGTCACCGCGCTTGATGCGGCCGGCCGTGAGGTGGCAAACGCCATCATCCGCGTGAACCTGCCGCGTCGATCGGCCTCGTGGGCCGACGGTCAGGTCACGGCGTTTCTGGTTGGAGAACACACGGCGACGATCGTCGCGACCGGCGCGCCGGGGACGCCCCCGGTCACCATCGAGGTGCCGGTGACGGTTGTCTGGCCGCCGCTCAAGGCCCTCGAGATTTCAGCCGATCCGGGCACGCTCTACACCGGCGTCACCATCGGCCACCACGCGAAGGGGATCAACGAAGACGGCAGCGAACGCGCCAGCGCGCTGGTCGCGTGGGCGTCATCCAATCCGCGCGTGGCGACCGTTGACCGTTTCGGATTCGTGACCGCGGTCGCACCCGGGACCGCGTCGATTCGTGCGACCCTCGACGGCACCTCGGCTGAACGCACGGTCACGGTCCTGGTCAACCCCGTGGCGTCGCTGGAACTTGGCATCACGGAGGCCACGATTCGCACCGGCGACGTGATCGACCTGGTCGGCACGGCCCGGCGCGCCGACGGCGGCGTGGTCAACGACATGCCGGTGACCTGGAGCTACGCCTACCTGGCGCCCGAGGGCAACACGCCGAAGGCGCCGGGCGGCGCCGGCATCATCGACAACGGCCTGTTCGTCGCCAATTACCCGGGCATCTACACGATCCTCGCGCAGGCCGGCCCCGCGCACGCCCGCCACACCATCGAGGTGACCGCGCGCACCGTGCGTCAACGTTTCGTCGTCACCGGCCGCGGCATCATCCGCGACACACACACGTCAGATCTCTGGCCCTACACCGGCAGCGACGGCCGTGACTACTGCATCGTCGGCACGTGGGGCGGCGACGGGTACGCCCATGTGTTCGACATCACCGATCCGACGAACATCGTCCGCACGCACTCGGTGCAGGTGGACGCGCGCACGATCAACGACGTGACCGTGTCGCCCGACGCCCGGTATGCCGTCATGTCGCGCGAGGGTGCCTCGAATCGCCGCAACGGCGTGGTCTTCCTCGACCTGAAGGACCCGGCCAAGCCGGTCGTCGCCTCGTCGTTCGACGTCGAGCTGACGGGCGGCGTGCACAACATGTTCGCGACCAACGACCACCTGTTCGCGGTGTCGGGCGGCGCCAAGTATGTGGTCATCAACGCTGAAGACATCTACAAGCCGTCGTACACGTCGGAATACCGGCACCCGAACGCGCGGCTGCACGACCTGTGGGTGCGCGACGGCGTGGCGTATTCAGCGCAGGGGGGGGCCGGCACGGTGATCGTCGACGTCGGCAACGGCGGCTGGGGCGGCTCGCTCACCGAGCCGAAGCTCATCAATACCGTGCCGATCGACAGCGGTCACGAGATCTATCCCTACTTCCAGAAGTCGACCGGCAAGACGTACCTGTTCATCGGCGACGAGCAGATGAACCGCCGCGGCCGCGTGTGGGAGGGCAGCGGGTACTCGCTGTCGGGGCCGGACGGCGCGCCGCCGAAGGGCGGTATTGCGCAGACGTCGGGCGGTTACACCCACATCGTCGACTTCACCGAGCCCATGAACCCGCGCAAGGTCGGCCGGTACCAGCTCGAGGATTACGGGTCGCACGACATCATCGTGGAGGACGACATCCTCTATCAGGCCTACTACGACGGCGGCGTGCGCATCGTGGACGTATCGGGCCGGCTGATGGGCAACCTCTACGACCAGGGTCGGGAGATCGCGGTCTTCAAGCCCTACGACCCCGAGGGCTACACGGCCAACGCGCCGTTCGTCATGAACGCGATGCCCTGGAAGGGGCACATCCTGTTCACCGACTTCAACAGCGGACTGTGGATGGCGAAGCTCGAAAAACCCTGACGGAACGGATGGATCCGGCCGACGCGATACGTCCCTGCTCAGACCTGGAAGCCCCGCACCCCGTGCGGCTGGTAGGGGGCTTCCAGGGCCCGGCGGCGTGTTCGTTCGCCCTCAGTACTCGATGATGATCTCCGGATCCATCTGGCGGACCTTGTTCAGGAAGATCGCATACCGGTAGGTCTGCACCGGCGCGTCCTGCTTGACCTTCAGGGCCAGCACCCGCTGGGTTCCGGCAGGGACGGCCCGTTCCGTGTTCCCAGGGATAAACGGTTCACCGTCGAGGAACTCGCCGACTCCAAACGCCTGATCGGTGGCGCACGTGTTCATCACGACCCACACCACGTTCGCCGACCTCGACGCCTTGATCGGGTTGTCCTTCGCCATGACCTGACAGCCGCCCTCGACGTCCCCCAACACCACCACGGCGAGCGGGCTCGACGGGGCCGGGGGACGAATACTTCTGTTGTAGACAAGCCCGGCCGTCATCAATGCCAACACACCAACTCCAAGTGCGACGTGATCGATCCTCATCAGGAACCTCCGGGTTTTGGTGAACCGTACTGTTGCAGGAGCGCTTTAAATTCAGCCGTGTCGCGGATCGGCGCCAGATCCTCATCGTCGGCGACACGGACAGTGCCGTAGCCGTGCTTGAGCGCGGCTTCCAGCCCGGCCAGCGCTTCGCGGCGCTTGCCGATTTCGGCATAGACGACCGCCTCGCGGAACCGGACGGTCGAATCGGTCGGCGCCAGGGACACGGCCAACTGCGCGACCATGCCAGGGGTGACGACGCGCGTCAGCGCTCACGTTCGTCAGTGGGTGCCGGCGCCCGAACCGGGAACCAGCATCATGCAGCGGTGGCGTCGGACTATCGGCGATGACTTTCGGCGAAGCGGAGGTCGGGGGCCTGTGCAGTCGGGTCTTACTGCCAGCATCTATATGATACCCATGGACACCGCCAGAGAGGCATGCCACGCTGAACAGGCTCCTGTGCGGAATCAGCGAGGGAACTGGGGGACCGGTGCTCGATGCCGTCGCCCCCGACACCGCTCGGAGCAATACTTCACCTCGTCCCAGACAGTCTTCCACTTCTTCCGCCACTGGAACGGGCGCCCGCAGACCACACAGACTTTCGTGGGACGGTTGGCGTGATGCGCCATCAGCGTTCGTGTGCCCCTGTCGGAGCATACGAACACCCGCGCCCGACCGAGGCGCTTCCGCACCAGCGACACTTCCGCCCATCCTGCCCGTGCCGATGCGCTTTCGTCGGCGAATAGGAGCAGCCCCGGCCATAGGAACTGGAGCCGCAGAACTCGCAGCGGTCAGCCGTGCCCGCGTGTTCGTGCGCCTTGTGCGGGGAGTACGAGCATCCGCGCCCGTAGGAGGCGGAGCGACAGTAGCGACACTGAGTGGTCATCACTCGACCGCATTTATCAAAGTGAGTCGCGCGCGCTCCGTGTCCTCCCTCCGTTCCACGGCAGAGAGTGATGGGCTGGCCGCTCCACGGGCCTTGTTCAACATTGCGACGTACTTGGCTCGCGCGCGCTGATAGAACACCTCGTTATAGAACGGCGTGGCCGCACCCGTTTCGAGCCCACGCACCTGCGCCAGGGACAGCAGCAACGCGTCTGCGACAGCTTGCTCGGACAGGCCAAGTTCTTGCCGTTGCTCCCTGAACTCGTGAGGAGGCCACTCGGTGTGGTGCGCGAGGACGATGCGCAGTCGGGATGCGGACATCGGCGGGCATTCTACCTACCCCCGCCGAAACTCCGCCACCCATTTCTCGACCTGTTCAGGTCGGGCTTGGTCGTGCCGGGCGGTGGCGCTACCATCATGCCCTATGCCTTCGCCTCTCTTGCAAACGGTTCGCTGGTGCGCAGGTCTCGCGGTTGCCCTGAGCGGCGTGGCATGCGGGGGACAGAGTCAGACGCCGAGCGCGCCGAGCGTCGCAGGCACGACGTCCGTTCTGAGTAATCCTGTCGTCTCTTCGCGCTATGTCACTGTGGGCTTCTGGCAGGACGCAACGTGTGCAGGCGCCCCTGGCAACACCACCGCATTTCCCGTCGATTACGGTGACGGGATGTGCTTCGTCTGGGCAGGACGGAGCGGCGAGAACTCCGCCAGCCGGTTTGAGTGCGGTCAGGAGAGTTTCAGCTACACCCAATGGACAACGCTGACGTGCAGTGGTGGACAAGTGCCTGCGGGTACGCGCAAGACCGTGACGACAACCGGGTGCACGCAGGGCGTGCCGCCTACGCAATACGCACGGATCGTCGATTTCAGTGGCTGCCAGATGGGGCGATAGGCGCGTACGCAGGGCGGGGAGCAGGAGCACCCGCTATCCGCTCCCCCGCCGCCAGTCATCGCACGTTTCGACGTCGCCTACCGTCTGTAGTCCGGGAGCGCGAGCGTAGAGTCCGCTTGTGACCGCTAAAGCGCCATGCATTTTTCCGAGCATTGAATCGCACTTGATCAGGGACGCGACCGCTCTTAGCATCGAAGAGCGCTCCCGCACATGTTCCGCCCCAATAAGTCGTTCCACATCTGCTGGTTGGGGCTCGTCACACTCCTCTTCGTCGTTGTGCCGCAACCGACGTCGGCCACACAGTCCACGTACTATCTCTGGACTGGCCAGGCAGCTGCGCAGACTCAGATCGACCTGAATCATCGGACTAGCTGGCACATTTCCGTGAGGTCCGGCAGCGTCGTTTTCGGCGGTGGCAATTTCACGATGAAGAGGGGTTCACAGTCTTTTGAAGATGTGACCCTTTCGTTGTATCGAGGTGCCGACACAAGCGGCACGTTGCTCGGCAGGAAGACTGTCACTGTCAGCGGGTTCACGCAGAGCTTCGCGAGCATCCCGTTCCATTTTGCCTCGACGGTCACACTGACACCGGGAAGCTACTACGCCGTCGTGGCGTCCAACGCAGCAGACAGCCAGAACTTCGCTTACTTCATCAAGGGTACCAGTGATGCCCTGATTTCTCTCGACGGTACGGTCGCGGGCCAGATTGATCCCGCGATTGCTGGAGCGAGTGCGCAGCCGGATGCCGCCAATCTGACCTTGAACAAGACGGCGACGGGGACGGTGCTGACGGGCGGGACGATCACCTACACGCTCGGTCTGGGCAACAGCGGCGGCTCGCCGTCGGGCACGTCGGCGACAGTCAAGGACGTGCTGCCGGCGGGCGTTGTCGCGACGGCGGTGACGGCCGGGACAGGCGTGACGGCAGTCGATTGCGGCAGCTTGCCGTCGGCGGCCGGCGCGACGCTGACGTGCAGCGTGACATTGTCAAGCGCGCTCGACTCGACAGCTCCAAATGGTACGGCAGCGTTCAGGGTGACGGCGACGGCGCCGTCATCGGCCGGAACGATCACCAACTACGCCTCCGTGGATCCGACCGGCGGCAGCAGCCCGGCGACGCCCGGGGTGAGCTGCACGACGCTCAGCTGCGCCAGTGCAGCGACGACAGTGAATACGCCGTCGAACCTGACGCTGTCCAAGACGGCGACGGCGACGGTGCTGACCGGCGGAACAATCACCTACACGCTCGGCCTGGGTAACAGTGGCGGGACGACCTCGGGGACGTCGGCCACGGTGAAGGACGTGTTGCCGACGGGGGTGGTGGCGACGGCGGTGGCGGCGGGGACGGGCGTGACGTCGGTCGATTGCGGCAGCTTGCCGTCGGCGGCCGGCGCGACGCTGACGTGCAGCGTGACGCTCAGCGCGGGCCTGGCGGCGAGCGCCGCGACTGGCACGGCGGCGTTTACGGTGACGGCGACGGCGCCGTCGTCGGCCGGGGCGATCACCAACTACGCCGCTGTGGATCCGACCGGCAGCAACAGCCCGGCCACGCCGGGCACGGGCTGCACGACGACGAGCTGCGCGAGTGCGGCGACGACGGTGAATACGCCGTCGAATCTGACGCTGTCCAAGACGGCGACGGGGACGGTGCTGACGGGCGGGACGATCACCTACACGCTCGGCCTGGGTAACAGCGGGGAGACGACCTCGGGGACGTCGGCGACGGTGAAGGACGTGTTGCCAACGGGGGTGGTGGCGACGGCGGTAGCGGCGGGGACGGGCGTGACGTCGGTCGATTGCGGCAGCTTGCCGTCGGCGGCCGGCGCGACGCTCACGTGCACGGTGACACTGACGTCGGGGCTGGCGGCGAGCGCCGCGAATGGCACGGCGGCGTTTACGGTGACGGCGACGGCGCCGTCATCGGCCGGGGCGATCACCAACTACGCCGCTGTGGACCCGACCGGCAGCAACAGCCCGGCCACGCCGGGGGCCGGCTGCTCGACGACCAGCTGCGCGAGTGCAGCGACCAGTGTCGAGGTTCTTCCGAATCTGACGCTGTCCAAGACGGCGACGGGGACGGTGCTGACCGGCGGAACAATCACCTACACGCTCGGCCTGGGCAACAGTGGCGGGACGACCTCGGGGACGTCGGCCACGGTGAAGGACGTGTTGCCGACGGGCGTGGTGGCGACGGCGGTGGCGGCGGGGACGGGCGTGACGTCGGTTGATTGCGGCAGCTTGCCGTCGGCGGCCGGCGCGACGCTGACGTGCAGCGTGACGCTCAGCGCGGGCCTGGCGGCGAACGCCGCGACTGGCACGGCGGCGTTTACGGTGACGGCGACGGCGCCGTCGTCGGCCGGGGCGATCACCAACTACGCCGCTGTGGATCCGACCGGCAGCAACAGCCCGGCCACGCCGGGCACGGGCTGCACGACGACGAGCTGCGCGAGTGCGGCGACGACGGTGAATACGCCGTCGAATCTGACGCTGTCCAAGACGGCGACGGGGACGGTGCTGACGGGCGGGACGATCACCTACACGCTCGGCCTGGGTAACAGCGGGGAGACGACCTCGGGGACGTCGGCGACGGTGAAGGACGTGTTGCCAACGGGGGTGGTGGCGACGGCGGTAGCGGCGGGGACGGGCGTGACGTCGGTCGATTGCGGCAGCTTGCCGTCGGCGGCCGGCGCGACGCTCACGTGCACGGTGACACTGACGTCGGGGCTGGCGGCGAGCGCCGCGAATGGCACGGCGGCGTTTACGGTGACGGCGACGGCGCCGTCATCGGCCGGGGCGATCACCAACTACGCCGCTGTGGACCCGACCGGCAGCAACAGCCCGGCCACGCCGGGGGCCGGCTGCTCGACGACCAGCTGCGCGAGTGCAGCGACCAGTGTCGAGGTTCTTCCGAATCTGACGCTGTCCAAGACGGCGACGGGGACGGTGCTGACCGGCGGAACAATCACCTACACGCTCGGCCTGGGCAACAGTGGCGGGACGACCTCGGGGACGTCGGCCACGGTGAAGGACGTGTTGCCGACGGGCGTGGTGGCGACGGCGGTGGCGGCGGGGACGGGCGTGACGTCGGTTGATTGCGGCAGCTTGCCGTCGGCGGCCGGCGCGACGCTGACGTGCAGCGTGACGCTCAGCGCGGGCCTGGCGGCGAACGCCGCGACTGGCACGGCGGCGTTTACGGTGACGGCGACGGCGCCGTCATCGGCCGGGGCGATCACCAACTACGCCGCCGTGGATCCGACCGGCGGCAACAGCCCGGCGACACCGGGCACGGGCTGCACGACGACCAGCTGCGCGAGTGCGGCGACGACGGTGAATACGCCGTCGAATCTGACGCTGTCCAAGACGGCGACGGGGACGGTGCTGACCGGCGGAACAATCACCTACACGCTCGGCCTGGGCAACAGCGGGGAGACGACCTCGGGGACGTCGGCCACCGTGAAGGACGTGCTGCCGGCGGGCGTGGTCGCGACGGCGGTGGCGGCGGGGACGGGCGTGACGTCGGTCGATTGCGGCAGCTGGCCGTCGGCGGCGGGCGCGACGCTGACGTGCACGGTGACACTCACGTCGGGGCTGGCGGCGAGCGCGGCCACCGGCACGGCCGCGTTTACCGTGACGGCGACGGCGCCGTCAGCAGCCGGGGCGATCACCAACTACGCCGCCGTGGATCCGACCGGCGGCAACAGCCCGGCCACGCCGGGCACGGGCTGCACGACGACGAGCTGCGCCAGTGCGGCGACCACAGTCGGTCTGCCAGGAGATCCTGGGATTGATTTCTTGATTCGCAAGCGCGTCAGTCGGCCGGTCCTTATGGTCGGAGACACCGTGGAATTCACTCTGGTCATAAAGAATTGCTCGCCGGTGTCGCTGCGTGACGTGGTGTTGACCGACACGCAGGCGCGAGGCTTCGTGCCTTTGGCGAATTCAACGTTCCTCCAGCGCGGCACCACCAACATCCCGCAATGCCCCAATAGGCTCGAAATGGGAGCGGCCGCATCGAGTTCGACTGACGGGCTCTCCCTCCCGATGGTGACACGTGGCGGGACCGCGGAGTTTGGTCTGGGAGAGATGGCGCCGGGGATCGAATACACCGTCACCTACACGGCGTTGGTTGACTTTAATGCTCCGCCCGGCACGCAGTTGACGGCAGTGACCGGGACCTTCCGAGCATCAGCGAACAGCCTCGTGGTGTCAAGACCGGTTGAAGTGGACGTGACCGTTGTTGGCGCGGAGTACGCCCCCTCGAATCTGATCCTCGGGCGCGTATTCGACGATCTAAACCGCAATGACCTGTTTGACAGGGGGGAAACGGGACTCGCCGGCGTTCGAGTGGTCCTGTCCACGGGCCAGGCGACCGTGACGGATCGCGACGGTCTTTACAGTTTTCCATCGGTGGCTTCTGGAGCGAACACCGTGGCGATTGATCCGGATACAGTGCCGGAGGGCTACGGCCCGCCGCCGACATCCAATCCTCGCCAACAGGGATGGAGCCGGCTCCTTCGGTCGCCGCTGGGCTCCGGTATCCTCATGCGACAAAATTTCGCACTGGTCGCACAGACACCCTCGATGACGTCCCTGCCCCTCCCGGCGTCGAAGCCGTCGGTCTCGACACTGATTCGTGACGGTGGATACTCGATGGCCAACGGCGTCGTGCCTCCGGGTGCGGCGGATGTCGGTCGGTTGGAAATTATCGCTGACCGAGCTGATCTCGCCGCGGGTGGACGGGATCGAACGCTTGTCACGATCAGGGCTTTCGATCCAGCCGGACTGCCGATTCCCGCCGGATTGGTGACGCTGTCTACGACCGCGGGCGAGTGGATCGGCCCCGTGACGGCGGACGATGATGTCGACGGCGCGACCAGCCGCCTGGCAGTGGAGGCATATTGCCGGCAGGAGTCGAGGGGCGTCTCGCTGCCGCTCGATGTGAATACGGTCAGTCTGCCGGTCCGTGATGGCGTGGCGGTGGCATGCTTGCAGAGCGGCCTCGCACCAGCGGTCGCCGTGCTGACCGTCAGTCAGGGAGGCAAGGCCGGCGCGGTCGCACAAACCCATGTGCGATCGGTGGCGACGCGCGCCGCGCCCGTCGTGGCCGCGATCGGTGAGCTGAGCTTCGTCCTTGGGAGTGAGGCGGCGTCAGGTGCGGCATCGTCCAGCCTGCGTCAGCACGCCGCCTTCTTCCTGCAGACGCCGTCCACTGGTGACGCGCAGCTGACCCTGGCCGCCACGACGGGCGACTCGATCAATCAGGCCACGGGTGTCGACCGGCGCTTCGCCAACGCTGCGACTGACCATACCTATCCTGTCCTTGGCGACACGTCCACGTATCAGGAACTGGCCATGTCAAACGCGCGGGTCTATGCACGACTGGATTTCGGTCGTTCACGAATCCTGTTCGGTGACCTGCACGGCGACGCCACCCGACAGGACCGCAGTGGACTTATCAGCATCAGCCGCTCGCTCACCGGCGCCGAGGTGCACCTCGAACGTCGGCCCGGCCAGTGGCTGGCCGTCCAGGCGGCCCGCCCCGACACGGCCTACAGCCGGGAGGTGTTCCCGGGTCCAGTCACGGGTGTGGTGCGTCTGTCGCACGGCCGGGTGTTATCGGGCAGCGAGGTGCTCACCGTGGAGGTGCGCGACCGCCGGCAGCCGGACCTCATCCTCGAGCAGATACGACTCGCGCGAGGCGTCGACTACGTCCTCGATGCGATGGCGGGCGCCGTGTACTTCAGCCGTCCGCTGCCCCTATTCGACCGCACACTGTCGGCCGAGTTCCTTGTGGTCTCCTACGAGCACGCCACCGCGGGGCTCGACAACTCGATCGTCGTGTTCCGCGGTGAACAGGCGTGGGCCTCAGGCCTTCGCGTGCGGGCGACGGGCCTGACCGAAGCCGCATCCGGCACAGGCCGCGCCTGGCTTGGGGGGGTGGAACTGGAACAGCGTCTTGCCGGACGAGGACGCCTGCGGCTCGAGATTCCGTTCAGTCGCAACATGCGGGCTGGGGACGTGTCCGACGAGGCCACCGGGATGGCCGTCCGGGTCGAGCTGGACCAGCCGTTCTCGGACCGGCCCGGGAACGCGTTCCGACTGCGCTTCTCGAAGACCGACACGGTCTTCGTCAATCCCTACGGTACGCCGGTCGTGCCGGGCCTGACGTCGGCAATCGCCGACGTGGAACTTGCGCCCTCGTCGCGGACGCGATTGCGTCTACTCGCGCAAGGCGAGACGGCCCACTCGAGTCACGCCAATGCCCGTCGTGCGACGATCAGCGCCGAATTGGCGAGGCACGTGGGCCGCGCTGTCGAGCTGACGGCCAGGGTCGATGCCCGGCATCTCGACGACACGTTGGCACAGCGCACGGTCGATTCACGCCTCGTCACGGCGGGTCTCGACTGGCGGCCGGCGCGCCGGTTCGAGGCAGGTATTCGTCGCGAGCAGAACATGGGTGACGCGGACCCGACCTATCCCGACCAGACCATGCTGAGTGCACGCTACCGCGTGCGGTCCGGTGCCCAGCTCTTCGTCAGCCAGCGGTGGAGCGACCACCCGATCATCCCCATGGGCGGCGTCGAGGCTGCAGGTCTGTTCTCGCCGCTGTCGACGCGGGAAACGGCCATTGGCTTCGAGTCGCGGCTGCACAGGCTGACCACCTTCACCAGCCGGTATCAACTCGACAGGGGGTTCAACGCGACGCAGGGAGCGGCCCTGCTTGGCGTCATGACTCGCCTGCCGGTCACCCGCACCTGGGCGTTCGATGTCGGCCTGCAGCGCGCTGTTCAGATACAGGGGGAGGGCCGCGGCTTCACCAGTGCGATTGGAGGCATCGCGTTCACGCCCGAGCAATGGCGGACGACCGTGCACTACCAGTACCGTAGTGGTCAGCGGGAGGCGTCGCTGGTCTCGGCCGCGGTGGCGGGGCAGGTCACACCCTCGATCAGCGTAAGCGGCCACTATCGGCGGGACCGCACCACATTCAACAACGTGACCGAGACACGCGACGAGGCTCTCGCAGCCCTCGCGCTTCGGCCCAAGCAGTCGGACCGGGTCGGCCTGTTGTTCGCGTGGAACCACGGGGACGCCCTGTCGCCGGCAATGGCCGTGAGGCAGACACCCAACAACCGGATCGACCGACTGTCACTGGACGGCTACTATCAGGTGACCAGCCGTCTCGAATTCCACCAGCGGGTGGGCCTGTTGCGCACGCACGTCGGCCGGCTCGGCTCGACGGCAACGTTGCTCTCGCAGTCCCGGCTGCAGTACCGCCTGGCCAGCCGGTTCGATCTGGCTGGGGAACTGCGGCTGGCCAAGCGATTCGGCACGGTGGACACGGGAGACATGATCGGCGCGGCCGAGCTGGCCTACTGGGTGAGTGCCGACCTTCGGGCCGGCATCGGCTACACCACGCGTCCGTGGACCTCCTTCGGCCCCGCGTTGATCACCGAGTCAGACCGGGGGAACGTGTACGTGGTTCTGACCTCTCGCCTGTCATCGTTGTTTAACCTGTTCCAGGGCCGCGTGACTCCAGCAGCGCGCGTTTTGGAGCTCCCGGCGTCCGAACGCTAGCCCCCGGATCGGCCGGGCGAGAGCTTCGTCACGTCGTTCCCGTTTCGTCTGTAGTAGCCGGGCCCGTCAGGTCCGGTGGCGCTCCAGTCCGACGACGTCACGATGAAGTTCTGGCCGGTGTTGGCGTCATGGACGTACTCGGAGCCGCGCCAGGGGTTGTAGCCGGCCTCGTCGCCCTCGGTGTCGGCGTCACGGCGCCGTTCCACGCGGGATTCGAGATCCTGATCGGGCGGCACCCGTAGCTGCACCGTGCATCGGATGTTCATCGCCATGCGCGCCAGCGAGCCGGCCATCTGCGGCCAGTGCTGGTTGGCCATGATGGCGGCACGAATCGGAATGACGTAGCTCTGCGCATCTCCCGGCATCGCCGCGTAGATCACCAAGGCGGAATGCGTGGACCCCCGGAGCGTCAGGGTGGAGTAAGGCGGTATTGCCTCCACCGGATCCGCCGTGAACTCCAAATCAGGCACACCGCCGTGTTGGGCTACCGCCGGGCGCAACAGCGCGCGGATGACCTGCTTTGGATCCCGGCTGTAGCGATCCGGGTCGTTCATCGGAGGCGGATACGAGTACGCATAGGGCGCGATGGCCGTTTGCACTGGATAGACCAGGTAGCTGGCGAACATTGTCTTGTCTGCGTTGAAGATGTCGACGCCGGCCGACTGTTCTCCGACGGTCACAGCCCATGCGGCCGGCGCGACGAATGCGCACTGGTCCTGCGAGCGGGCCGTGACCGGCAGACTCGTGGCCTCGTCAATGGTCTTTGCCGGGGTGACCCGTCCCGACGCGTCCTGAGACGCGACCGCCGGGGCGCTGTCTCCTCCACTGCTCGAGCGCGAGCCGCCCGGCGTGGATCCACACCCCGCCATCATCGGCAGAACACCACAGATGATCACCCCGACAAAACGCCACAGGCCTCTCCACATAACGACTCCTCCGTTTACGAGTTACGACGTGACACTCCGCTGCCACGCAAAGCGCTTCCAACCCAGGAGACCACCGGTCAACCAGGCCACGACGAGCAACAGTCCATGCGCGAGCGTGACGGGCGGTCGTCCCAGTGCGCCCCAATCGCGCAACAGATCCACCCACGCCGGTCGCGGCAGAAACGGCAGCGTCGGTGGGTACGGCATCATCCAGCCAGCGACAAGTCCGCCGCCAAACAGGGCCCCCATCAACGCGCCGGCGTCGGGTACGGTCTCTGGTTGCGAGCGTTCCCACAGGCGCAACAGGAGATAGAGCGCCGGCACGGAGACCAGCAACGCCGCGGAGTGGCGAGGCTCAACGGCCAACACCGCGAGCGCACATCCGTACCCGGCAGAAAAGAACAAGAGGCAGGCCAGCGATGACGGCGGCCGCGCGCCCGCTATCCACCGGCGCGCGCGCGCGATGGCCAGGGGAACACCCAGATGCAGTGCGCCCGTCAGGATCATCAGCGACTTACGCATCTCCCATGCCGGGCCCGATGTCAGCAGCAGGCACAGCGCGAGCGTCGAGGCCGTGACCGTGAGGCCCAGCGGCACGTAGAGCGCGCCGCTATCGGCAGGATCGGGCTTCGTCCGCTTGCCGATCTCGTACGCCAGCCCTAGCGCGACCACCATCAGTCCAAGTCCGGATATCTCACCCGGCAGCTGGTGCGAATTGGCCGTCGCGGTGGCATACGCATGCAACCCCTGCACAGCGCTGCACCCAACGAACCACGACGTCGTGACGAGCACGAGTGTCGCGGTCGACAGGCTCCGGCGCCGCAACCACCAGGCACACAGTCCCATCGAGACGATTCCGAGAGTGGCTTTCGTGGCCAGCGCGAATCGGGTCAGGCCGTCAGGGTCCGACGCCGTAGTCGCCCAGAGCTGTTGCCCCGTGGCGCCAGCCATGGTCACCAGCACCGCGGCCGTCCACAGCGTGGACGGGACCAGGCGGGCCGACTGCCGCAGCGTCCAGCTCGTCAGGCTGAACGCACCTTCGGCAAAACGTCCGGCTGTCCACATGAACAGCAACGCGACGATGGCGCTGGCATCGTCGGTCACCGTCTTGATCCAGTCGAGGGTCAGGCCCACGTTGATCCATGAGGCGGTCACCACGATTGTGGCGCACACCGCCATTGATCCGGCGAGGACCGCACCAAACCCCGGTGCGCGCGCATCTCCGCGGGCCCGGCGATGGACGGCCACGATGCCGCCTGCAATGAAGAGGGTGATGCCCGTCAACAGCCAGGTGTAAGGAAAAGACCACCCGAGCGCGCGTCTCAGCCCTGAGACGCCAGGCAACGAGTAGCTGATCATCAGGGAAGCCACGGCCCAGCTCGCGGTAGGCGCCAGCGCACCCCGTAGACCCATGAGCGATCGGCCCAGTACCCACGCCAGCCACAGCAGCGGCAGCGCAGCCAGCGGCGTACCGTTCACGGCGCCACCCACGAGCACCAGGTAGAAGATCAGCCACGGAGAAACCGTCAGCAGGACCAGCGGATGGCGCTGGGCGCTCGTCGCCAGAGTGACGGACCAGGCAAGCACGAAGCCTCCGGCCTGACAGAGAGCCACCAGCCGGGCCGACGCGATCGGTGTCACCCCAGGCGCGTGTGCCAACCCGGCAAGTACGGTCACGAGGAAGGCGGCCACCAGCGTGAAACGCGCGGCGGCACCAAGTTGCCACATCGATTGCAAGAGTTTCGCCATGCGCAACGATGAGCGAATGATCCACCGGTTAGCCCAGTGAACCGACAACCGAAACAGGCGCCTCGGCAGGCGAGCGGTCATGAGTGGCGACGGTATATCAGAGTGAGCGGGCACCGATCAACAACGAATCAGATCGACGGACCCTGGTATGTGGTCGACGCCGGTCTGCAACCACTTGAGCCCGGTACGCGCCTGCAGGCGTCCGGCTACGGCTACCGCGCTCTTACAGACGACCTCGTGCTTGCGTGGGTGGGGGAACTTGTTTGGGGTTTTCGATTGGCAGCTCGTTATCATCGTTGACGCGGGGGGGGCCGGGTCGGCACCTTCCACCACGCCCCCCACCACGCCCGCAGTGCGGCTCGTCTATCCCGGCATGCCGTTCCGCAGGATCGGTCCTTCAGGGCAGACTATGGCGCGGCCAGCGCGGCCCGACGTTTACGCTGTGCCTGGCCAATCCGGAGCGCTGCGCCCTGCCCGAAGGGGCAGCGTGCTATCGACTCGACACCTGGCCCCGGACGTTTGGCGGCGTCCAGCCTGCGTGCCTGCCGCCTATGACTCTTCGCAGTTCCGCTGGGCCATCTATGCCGACGTCGAGTACGAATGCGGCGCCGGCCCGTTATGTTCGGGAAAGACCCACGTAATACGGACTATCGGCGACTCAGTGATGCCCAATGGGCATTCCGGGGCTTTGGCTGGCGGCGCTCACGCTGGCGTGCTCCCCCCAAGCTGAAATGGTGCATTCACACGGTGAATGACACAAATGTGTCACCAGAGTAGACTCGACCGATGTTGCTGACCAACTTCATGACCGTCAGTCCCGTCGGCGTGTTCGCGGCGATATTCGCCATGGGCCTGTTGGCGATGTGGCTTGGAGCCCGTCTGTTTCGACTCCGGCGTCCAGGCGCGGCCAAGTCCGATGATGGCCTGATTATTGATGGCATAGTGGCGCCCGTGCTCGGTCTCTTCGCCCTGCTGGTCGCGTTCACATTTGGTCAGGCGCTGACACTGGAGTCGTCCACCTATTCCGGCGTGGTCTCCACCAAGCTGGCCGCCCGGAGTCTTGAGTCGGCACTGAATCTGCTGCCCGATGAAGAACGCGGCCGAATTGCTCCGCTGGCGGCCGCCTACTTCGAGGACCTCACTGCAGCGATTGACCGGAACAGCCTCAGTGGTGACATGGACCGGCTGCTGGCCAGGGATGCCGCACTCCGGAAGGAACTGGCCCGTCTGCAGGCCAATGGTGTCGATGTGCTCGACAACGAAGTCTCCGGGTTGACGATTGCGGTCGGGGAGCTGTTCGTCAATTCCGCTCAACGCATTCCGAGAACCGTATTCAGCATACAGTCTCTCTACTACTGCGTGTGTTTCCTGTTGCTCGGGTACAAGACCGCCGAGCATGGCGTGTATGCCGAATCCAGGGTCTTCATCGTCGGCCTCGCACTATTGTTTGCCATGGTCATGTACATGGCCATGCACATCGGTCGTCCCGGACTGAATTCGATGCTGTTTGATCCACTGCCCAAGTAGCACCCGCAGTGTGATCGCGGATGCCGCGCTCAACGCCCCTTACTTGACCGGTGCCGCCAGCGGGCGGCCGGGCGATCACCGAGGACCTCGGCATCAAGCTCGAGAACATCAAGCTCGAGGACCTGGGCAAGGCCCGTTTTCTTTACTGACTCCGCATCCCAATCGTCCGGCTGTGCGGCAGGGAGAAATAAAACGTGGCGCCCTGGTTCACTTGACCCTCTGCCCAGGTTCTGCCGCCATGTCGACCGATGATGCGCCGGACGTTGGCTAGGCCAATGCCGGTGCCGTCGAACTCATCTTTGCTGTGTAAACGTTGAAAGACATCAAACAGCCTGTCGGCGTGCCGCATGTCAAAACCCGCACCGTTGTCTCTCACAAAGACAACGGTTTCTGTCTCTGACCCTGGCTTGGACGCAATCGCGATCTCGGCTCTTTCAACGTTTTTGGTGAATTTCACGGCATTCGAGATCAGATTCACCAGCACCATACGCAGCATGGCGGCGTCGCCGGTAACTGGCGGTAACTCGCCAATGTGCCAGCTGATGTTGCGCCCCTCCGTCTCATGCTCACATTCCCGGATGACTTCCTGCACCAAAACACCGAGGTCGATGTCTGACGCCTGTATTTCGCATCGCTTCATGCGAGAGAAGGCGAGCAAGTCGTCAATCAGGGTCCCCATCCTCTTGGCGGTGTTCGAGATGGTGTCCATGTAGTGCCGACTTTTGTCATCAAGTGTGGCGGAGGTCCTGGCCTTGAACAGGTGTAGAACACCGTCAATGTGGCGCAGCGGAGCACGCAGGTCATGGGAGACGGAGTAGGAGAAGGCTTCAAGCTCGTTGTTCGCTGCTGCCAAATTGGCTGCCGTGGCCGCCAGGTCCTCCATCGCGCTTGTCAGCATGCTCAAAAAATACTTGAGGGCTAAGAAGATGAGCACGGCGATCGCTATGTTGTTCTCAACAACGAAGAGGGCGGTCGGTTCGTCCGTGATGGCGGCGGTCTCGAACGAGTGCTTGTAATACTTGAGCGCCAGCAACACGCCGAGCATCCCCCAGTATTGGATATGGCTCCCACGCCAGCGCAGCAGAAAGGCAACCACCATGAGGCCTAACATGATGTTTTCCGTTTCCGCGAAGCGGCCGTTCTGGTAGTTGGTGACGCTCAAGACCACGACAAACAGGGTCGCGCCATTGATCCAGTACACGGCTGCGAGCCGATGGCGGCGTTTATGCACCAACAGCCAGGTCAGGAAGCTTGCGCCGGCAATGATGACTTCGGCGAAGACCTGGAACCACAATCCCATGAATGCGTTAACGGCCGCGAATGCCAGCACGAGAAGACCGGACACGAGAGCAAGAATGTTCAGGAACGATATCCTTGCCACGTCCACACGACTCATGCTTGGTTCAATGCCGATGCGGGCGATCTTCAGAAAAGCTCCCCGTCGGTACTTAAGCAAGAACCCCATCTTCTCCGTTACCCTTCCCAACGCGTCTCGGAAGCCCCCGCGGGCGGCCCCGGCGGCAATGTCCTAAGCCCCAGATGCGCGACAACACACGCAACACGACGGGGCCGGTGGCGACAGCCGCCGGGCCAGACCGAGCGCTCGATGCGAACGCTGTAGACATTGTTCATTCAGGAGGCTCTGAAACAATGGGGGTTGCGAAACCAAGCCACCGTTTCTGGAGGATCCCCTGAATGAGCATCGCTCATAACGCCAGGACCAAAGTGTATAAACGCCGCCTGTTCATCCGCCGCGTCCAGCAGCAGGGCTGGACGTAGCGCCAGGCGGCCGAGGTGGCGGGCGTGAGTGTCCGGACGGTCGCCAAATGGCTGGCGCGCGGCCGCGAGCTGGCCGACCACTGCCGGCTGCGGCCTCGACAGGTGTGGTGTTGGCGTAAGCTCCCCCAGTGGGTAGACAGTCGAGTGTAGAATGCTTCTGGCTCAGGAGTGGTCAGGCGCAAGGCGAAATTCAGCGAGAGCCAGATCGTCGGAATCCTATTGAGGGAACGCATCATGAATCGAGTCGCTGTCATTCTGGTCGCGGGCGCGCTGGTCGCCTCAGTGGCCTGCGGAAAATCAGACGCAGAGAAGCAGGCGGAAGAGACCGCCGCCAACCTCGAGAAGGCCGGTGAGGCCCTCTCGAAAGCCGCCGAGGGCAACGGCTCGGCCGAGGACCTCGCCGCCGGGATGAAAGCCCTGACCGACGCCATGAACGGCGACGGCAAGACGGTCGACCCGGTCTCGTTCCAGTCGCTCGAGGCCCTGCTGCCGAGCCTCTCGGGCTGGGAGCGCGGCACACCGAACAGCGAGCGCATGACCTCGCCGGTGACCTACAGCCAGACCGAGGCCTCCTACACGAAGGGCGATGCGTCGCTCACCGTGACCATCACCGACTCGGGCTTCGCGCAGGCCGTGCTCGCACCGTTTTCGATGATGGCCTCGATGGGCATCAGCCGCGAGTCACGCGACGGCTACGAGAAGGGCGTCACCCTCAACGGCCAACCAGGCTTCGAGGAGTGGCGGAACGAGAACCGTGACGGCGAGCTCACCATGCTCGTCGGCAAGCGGTTCCTCGTGGCGGTGAAGGGCAACCAGTTGCCCGGGCCAGGCACGCTGCAGGAGGCTGCCCGCGCCATCGACTTCGGGAAGCTCGCCGCCCTGAAGTAAAGCGCGTCCTACGCTGCAGCCCGGCCACGCGGCCGATCATCGGCAACCCCAGCACGGCAGCCGCGATGGCCATCGCCATGCGCCGGAGGTCATCGAGCCGCCCGGGCACCAGGGGAATCCCGACCGACAATCGTGCGGAGCGTCGCGCTACGTCAGCGGCCGCGAGGAAAACGAGTTGGAGTAACATCAACACCCGAGGGCACACGGATGCGTCGACTCGCGGTTGTCAATATGAAGGGGGGCGTTGGTAAGACGACTACGGCCGTGCACATCGCTGCAGGCCTGGTCCTCCGCGGCCACCGCGTACTGCTCGTCGACGCCGACCCCCAGGGCAACGCCGGGCGCCTGCTGGGCATCTCTCCTACAGCGTACACCGTGAAGGAACTCATGCTCGGCACGGTGGCCCTGGACGATGCGATCGTGCGCTGCAGCCAGCGCCCGGGCCTGGGCGTGATTACCGCCACGCCGTCGGCCTTCACCTTGGATGCTCAACTCGCCGGCACAATCCAACGCGAAACCCTGCTGTCGAGGCGACTCACTGGCCTCACGGGCTTTGACATCATCGTCTTCGACTCGTCGCCGGCGATGAACCTGTTGACCTACAACGTCCTGTTGTCGGCCAGCGAACTGGTGGTCCCGGTCGGGATGGACACCATGGCCCTGGCGGGCGCGCGGCAGACGCTCGACGGCATCCAGGAGATGCGCGCGCTGTGGCCCGAGCGGCCGCTGAAGTTGGCGGCCGTCGTGCCGACCACCGTCAACAGCAGTACGCACGCCAGCAAGGCGACGGTGGGGGCGCTCGCGGCGGATGCCGAGATGGGACCGGCGCTCTTCCCGCGCGGCATCCGCCAGTGCATCGACCTGACGTACGCCGCGGCAGCTCATCAGACCATCTGGGAATACGCACCCGCCAGCCGGGCGGCGGCCGATTACGGGGCGCTGCTCGATTTTCTCAATGTCCAGACCACGACAGAGGTCAGCGCTGCTGGCTCAAAAACGACCTCGTCCAAGATTCACTCTCCCCGCAACGCCCCCGTCGGCCAGCCAGGTCACGTCGCCTGACTGGACGTCTCGATCCGACCGCATCGATGGCAGGCGACGCTGACGTGCTCTCGCAGAGTCGTTCTGGAGGACTGGCGGACCGATGCTGAAGATCTTCGACGCGGTGACGTGTGTTGGGCCGCTGCGTCCCGAAACCTCACTGACCGCGGTCCGGTCGCTCCAGCTTCATGCCGGCCAGCGGAAGATCTTCGTCGTCACATCGCGGAAGCTTTTCCCGTTCTTCGAGGACTCCCTCGAGCCGAACGGCCCGCTTCACCTCGTGGATGAGGATGAAGTCATCGAAGGTGTGAGCCTTCAGGCGATCCGTGAGTATCTCGAGGCGCGCGCCGGAGCCGGTGCGAGAGCCGGTTGGTACTTCCAGCAGTTCCTGAAGATGGCGATGTGTGGCCATCCGGAGATCGGCGGGCACTATCTGGTCTGGGACAGCGACACCGTCGCTCTCCGCCCTTTGGCGTTTTTCGACGCCGACGGCCGGGTGCTCGTCAGCCCGAAGGGGGAGCGGCATCCCCCGTATTTCGTGGCGCTCCGCAAGCTCCTGGGAATCGAGAGACAGGTCAGCTTCTCGTTCATCGCCGAGCATCTGATGATCGACCAGCGCTATATGCTCGAGTTGATCGAGGCTCTTCGCGGTTCCAACTCGAGGAAATCCCGCGACTCCTGGGTCTGGCGCGTTCTCGACGCCATCACCGACCGGGACCTCGGCGGCTCCGGCTTCAGCGAATACGAGACCTACGGTAACTTCATCGCCGCCCGGTATCCCGACAGCTTCCGGACGCGCAGGCTGAAGTCGACCCGCCACGCCGGCCTCCGCTTCGGCTCTCCACCCGCCAGAGAACCGATTCACTTCCTGCTGTTGTCCGGACATTCCGTCGCCACGTTCGAAGCCTCGCCTCGACTGCGTCCGGTGATCGCCTTCTACCGGGCCTGGGCGCGTGCGGTCTACAGCGTCTCCCGCTTCGCCAGCCGATGGAGCTCCCGTAGCGCCGCACGCCTCGCCGCGGCCGCGGAGCTCTGCCCGCCGTCCCGCCGGAGCTAGGTGTGAATACTCGAGACGTTGTTCATTCGGGAGGCTCTGGAAACAATGGGGGTTGCGAAACCAACTCACCGTGTCTGCAGGATCCACCGAATGAGCGTCCATCGTAACGCCAAGACCAATGTGCATCAGCGCCGCCTGTTCCTCCGCCGCGTCTGGTAGCAGGGCTGGACGCAGCGCCAGGCGGCCGCGCGGCGGGCCGGCGCGTGAGGGAGAATCCAGCTATGCGAAGAGTGGTGCCGATTGTGTTCGTGAGCGTCGCCGCCGCCGTGACACTGACCGCTCGTCAGGAGCCCAGGAAGCCTGAGGGAGACTCGCCGCTCGGGTCCTACGCGAGCTTGCGGCCGGATTTTCGCGATAAGCTTGCAGGCCACGCAGACGTCGTGTGGACGAGATTGCGAAACGCGTTGAGCGCAGAGGAATAGGATTTCTGGCAGTCACGTGACAAACGCAGAGGTTGAGCCGCTGTGAATTCGGCGGAATCGCCTTTTGGCAATTCGGATTGTGCGAGAGGTCTTCGTTGGTGCTCACAGGTGTTCACTCGGTAAAGACCGCATCATGAGTCGCATTCCCAAAATAATTCATCAAATCTACAACATGAGCGGGAACGAAGTCGTCACACGCAAGGACTATTGCGCGTATCGGGACACCTGGCTCGCCAATCATCAACACTGGGAGTATCGATTTTGGGATCATGCGTCGGCGCGCAAGCTGATTGCCGACGAATATCCATCGTTTCTTTCCGTCTATGACCGTTATCCTCACTTTATCCAGCGTTGCGATGCAATTCGTTACTTCATCCTGCATCGTTTCGGCGGCCTGTACGTGGACATGGATATCGAAAACCTGAGGCCGGTGGACGAATTGTTTGAAGGATGCGAACTCGCATTATTTTCAGCAGTCCGGGGTTACACGAATGCGGCCGTAGCGAGTGTTCCCGGTCATCCCTTGTGGGACGCGATTTTCAAAGAATTGCCTCGGCGGGTAAGCAACGAACCTCGGGGATTGTTCCGTCGTCCAGCGCGTGCGCCGTCGGAGCATATCTGCTATAGCACCGGGCCGATTGTCGTCAGCGATGCGGTGGAAGCCGGAGCGTTTGACAAGCTCGACACAACACGCGTTCACCCGACCTACATTTTCGAGCCGCTATCGCCGCGTATGGAAAATGGAAGGCTTGTTCACATCAACGACACAAGCCGTTCCTACGCAATACATCACATGTCCATGCACTGGCTGTCTCCGCGCGCAAAAGTCGCCCAGGCCATTTTTTCGCCGATCGCAAAAACCTACTGGGCCTGGAGACGCATGAAAGGCGGGCCCTGAGGCGCCCGCAAATACAGGTAGTCCCTTCTGCCGGTCACATCCAGCCCTCCTTACTCGGGCAAGCTCGCGGTGTAGCTGATACATCGCACGACCGGACTCCCGCATGAGCGGCACTACCCAGGACACATTCGCATCATGCCGTCGATATTGGAGTACCTCGTGTCCATGATCGTGAATTGGGTGGTGTCGCGAAAGCCGCAGGTAGAGCTCCCAGTCAGCGAGCACTGGCTCCTGACGTACAACCATGAGCGGCCCCACGACAGCCTCGGCGCGGTGCCGCCCCTCACGTTTCTGCCGAGGCCGTCATCGCCGGGACCGTCTCCTTATCGACTGTCTACTTGACGGGGAGCTTACGCTGGTGTGCTGCAGGTTCCCGGCGCTCAAGTCAACGAGTGCCGGGGCCGTGCCGGTGGTGTCGGCTTCGCCCCTAGGACGGCCGCCAAATCGACGGTACGTTCTTGGAGATTTCGAGGGTTTTGAAACCGGTGCTCTTGCGGGGGCCGCGTGCGCGCGCCCATTCCGTCATGCGGCGAATCCCTTCGGCGAGCGGCGTGTCCGGGCGCCTGCCGAACACGCGGCGGAACTTGTCGTGGCGGCTGTAGGCGTGCACCGCCTCCTGACGGGGTGGCAGGAATTCAATCGGTGCCGAGGCGCCCAGCGCGTGGCGGACCAGTTCTGCGACCTCGAGCACGCTGGCGTGTGAGTCGCAGCCGATATTGAAGACGCCGTTCATCGCCTCGGGCACGTGCACGCTGGCTGCGATCTGCGGCGCGATATCGCCGATGTAGGTGAAGGCCCGCGTCTGGCGGCCATCGCCGAAAATAGTGGCCGATTGCCCCTGCATCATCCGGTTCATGAAAATCCCGACGACGTTGCGATACGGGTCGCCGATGTTCTGGCCCTCGCCGTACACGTTGTGCGGCCGGAACACCACGAAGTCGAGTCCGAGCAGACGGTGGGCGCTTTCCAGGTCCTGCTCCACCGCAAGCTTGGCGATACCGTAGGGATCCTCCGGGACGGGCTGCTGCGTCTCGTCGAATGGCGGCTCGCCGCTGCCGTAGACGGCAATGGATGACGTAAAGACGAAACACTTCACGTCGTGGCGCACCGCCTCGTTGATGAGGTTGACGCTGCCGATGACGTTGTTCATGTAGTTGAATCGCCTGATGAAGTGCGAGAGCCCTTCAGCGGCGTAGGCCGCAAGGTGGTAGACGTAGTCGAATCGGTGTCTGGTGAAAAGTTGCTCGAGGAGCGCGTGGTCGGTCACCGACCCCTGCACGAACGTCGCGTCGGCCGGCACGTTGTCCGGAAACCCGCCGGACAGGTCGTCGAGCGCGACGACCTCGTGGCCCAGCGACAGACATTCGCGAGCGACGTGTCCGCCGATGAACCCGGCTCCGCCTGTCACGAGAGAACGCATGGATAGCCTGCCGTCAGGGAACGCGAGCGCACGGGGTGCCGCGGCCTAGCTCGACGCCTGGGCGCCCGCGACTTCGGCCGGCAGCTGTTGCTGGGCGTGGGCGACGTCCATGTTGTCGATTGTGCCGCCGAGCTCGAAATGCTGGATGAAGACCCGCCCGATGCCGTACGTCACCGCCGCGCCCCACGCCGGCATCGCCAGCATGCCGCCGATCTGTCCGACCACGGGAATCGCCTTCAACACCGAGCTGCCGGCCCCATACGCCAGCTTCGTCGACGTCACACCGCCGGCGAGCGCCGTCACGATCGCCTTCGTCTGCTCGCGCTTGAACGGCACGCCGTAGCACTGCGCGAGGTCCGCGATCATCTTGAGCTGCAGGCCGCCGATGGCGAGCACGTCCACCGCGGGCATCGGGATCAAGCCGGCGCCCGCCGCCAATTTGCTGTAGCGGACCACGATATGCTGCGGGTCGCCGCTCACGGTTACCGGTTCGGCCGGCCTGGTGGTGACTCTCGACGACTCAACCGGAGGCTCAGGCGTCGGTGGCGGGGCAGCGGCGGCCTCCTCGGCCGGCGGCTTTCCCTCGGAACGATAGACCCAGCCTCTCGACGCAGGCTGGGCCACGGGCTTCCCCTCATTCGGGCCGAAGGACGGTCGCGATTTCTTGGCTCTTGGCATGGCAACGGTTCCTTATCGTGCTCACGATGCGCGTCTTGTGTTCGGGGCCGCCGCGTTACGCCGATCCGCCTCGCGCACGATCTTCCGCGTGCGTTTGTTCGGAATGGCAGCGACCAGCAGCAAGAGTCCGACAATCGGCGTCAGTAGCACCGAGACGAAGAAATACCCCCAGAATCCGAATCGGTAGCGTCGGCCAAAGAACCCGATGAGCAGGGAACCCAACAGCCACGCGGTGACGCCCTGGACAATCATCCCTTCCTCCTGATTATCTATCGTCCGCGGCCGCCGGCCGGCCCGGCGCCGGTCGCCCGGCCGGCCGGCCCGGCGCCGGTCGCCCGGCCGGGCGGCGCCGGAGGCGCCGAGTTGGCGGGCGACGGACCCGGCGCCGTCAATGCATCCGACAACCCGGGCATGTTGAGGATCAGCGGCAGGCCGTCGTTGCCGCCGCCGATGACCACGATCTTCGCGTTCGGTGACTTCGCCAGCTCGAGCGTGGCCTCGATGCCTTTCAAGCGTAGCAGGGGCGCCGTGATGCTCGAGTTGACCGTCCGCTGGAAGTCGTAGATGCCCTGCGCTTCGATCCGTTTTCGTTGCGCTTCTTGTTCCTCGATCTCCAGCTTGTACTGGTATTCGAGAGCCTGCTGTTCCTTGACGAGCTTGCCTTGGATGGCCTGCTCGATGGCCTCGGGCAGACGAATCGCTTGGATCAGGACGTCGTCGACTACGACATAGCGGTCGCGGACCTGAACCACGGAGCGCGCCACGATTTCACGCTGCATGTCGTCGGTCCGCAGCGAATACAGCTCTTCGGGCTTGTACTGGCCCATGACCTGGCGCACGGCCGAGAGCACTTCCGGGATCAGGACCCGGTCGACGTAGTCAGGCCCCACATTTTGATGGAGCTGCGGCACGGTCTTGGCGGCCGGCCTGAAGCGGATCGACACGTCCGCCTTGATCACCAGTCCGTCCGCCGACAGCACGCTCGCGGTCACGTCCCTGCGTTGCACGCGCACATCGTAAAGCGTCATCGTGTCCCACGGGAAGATGAAGTGCGTGCCCTCGAGATAGATCGTGTCCACGACGACACCGCCGCCGAAGCGGCGCCACAGGACGCCCTCCTCGCCGGCACGGATGGTGCTGACGATCTTCGGCCACAGCACGAGAACCGCGAGGACGATGAGCATGACGCTGATGATGAGCGCCGGCAGCCATCGCCGCACCCACGCGCGCAACGGCCCGACCGGCTTCGAGTCCGGGGCGTCGACCAGCGACTCGGGCCCATCGTCACGCATCGTCGCGTCGGTCACGGCCGGTCCTTCTTCGCCACGGTGGCGGCCGCCGGCGGCGTGCCGTCATCCGCGGCGGCCTGCGCCTGCGCCGCCCGCTCGTACATGCGCAGGTCGCCGAAGGGACACATCGAGGTCGTGCCGTTGACCGTGACCGCGACCGCAGCGTTTGGCGCGCGGGCGTCGAGAGGACAGCTCAGGCCATCGAACTGGCCGTACATCGTCACAAAGTCAGCGATGCTCGCCGAAAGCGCGCCCGCGACCTTGCCGCTCTCGTCTTCTCTCACGGACCGCTGGGCGCCAACCGGCGTCGCTTCGAGTAGGTAGACGTCATCTGGGTTGTCCCCCGCGAAGTCGAAGCCGATGCCGAGCGTGGCGCCCGCCGGAAACGTCAGCTTGCCCCCGTTCCGGCCGTGCAGGCTTGAGCTCAGTTGGATGGCGGTCCGGCTGGTGTTGTGGAGCATCACGCAGCCGCAGGTACCCGCCGGCGTGTTGAGCACGATCGCTTTCCCACCACGGATGAACGACGACCCTACCGCATAGTTCTCGGTGCCCGCCTGGCCGAGCTGCTCGGCATACGCTTGATTCATGTTGAGCAATCCAAACGGACAGCTTTGAGACGCGCAGGGGACGTCCACCAGTTCTTCCTCGAACTCAACGTAGTCGTCGATAGGGGTCAGTTGCTGGCCAGGCGCACCGTTCACGGGGCTGTAGGCCGACATGTGGTAGACATCGGCGTTCGTGCTCCCGGCCCAGTCGAAGCGGAAGCGTCTTGGCTCGCCCGGTCTCAGGAGGAACCGGCCGGTTTCGATCCCGTGCCGTCTTGAGATGACGACCACGTCGCCCGTCTGCTGCTTGGCGCTAATCGTCATGCAGGAGCAGGACGGCATCAGGGACGCCACGCTCATGGTCGCGCCGCCGTCGATTAACTTCGCGCCGTGAAAGAGGGCCTCGCTGTTGCAGCCCGCCAGAGAAAGGGCAAGCGCGATCACGACGGGCCTATGCCATCGTCGCCGGGTGTCGAAAGGCGATCTCATCGTGACTCCTCGCTCAATCGTGCTCCCCCAGCTCCGTGACGATGGCGTAGCGTTCGGGAGGCGCCATGCGCGCCAGCACCCTGGAATGACGCTACCACGGCATACGCCTGGTGCCTGTCGGCCCAGACGCATGCCGTCGGAAGAGTGTCGGGTAGACGACTACGCCGCGGGCGAGCTCTGGCTGAACGCGCGATAGAGCGGCTTATTCAGCGTCGACGACGTAAACGAGTTGCCCCGAAGCAGGACTGAGGCGGCGAAGCCGGCCGGCCCGAGGAACGCCAGCGCCGCCACGGAGCCGAGCAAATGGAGGCTGCCGGACTTGACGTTGCCGTCGATGAACTGGCTTGCGCCTGGCACGACCACTTCGCCAAGCAGTTTGATTCCGTTACCCGTATCGTTTGAAGACATGTGACACTCCTCTGATGGCTGACCCTCAAACATGTTACACAAGGCGATTAGAATTTTGCAACCGTCCAAGCGAATGGCGCGCGGAATTGACCAGGGATCCCCTGTTAGGTATCTTCTCACCCATGAAGTCGTTAGCCGCAATCGTACTTACCGTTCTCGTCTGCGGCCTCGTGCCGCAGTCTGCCAATGCACAGACTGCCGCGCCCGCCAATCCCCCCGCGGCGGCACCGGCCTCCCCAGATCAGAAGAAGCCCGACTACGGCCAGTGGTGGATGATCGATCCCCGTGACATGGAGACCAAGGCGCCGGGCTGGCTGACCTTCGCCGAGGGGCAGGGCTCGTTCGCTAACTCGACGGGTTCGGTGTCGGGATTTCAGGTTGCCGCTGGTGTCGACGTGGTGAACCGGAAGGGCCTGGTGACGAATATGCTCTCACTGTCGGTCAACATCCAGGAGCAGCGGTTGGAAAACGATGGCGGCTCGTTCCGGCAGTCCACCTCGAAACTGAGCGAAATGTTAATCATCAGCGTGTCGAAGCCCGTCAACGTCATCGGCGGCGTCATAGTGGAGCGGGATCAGCCAAAGCTGGTCGATCACCGCATCGCGTATTTCGGCGGCGTCAGCAAGCGATTCAGCAAAGGCAACCACAAGGCCGGGGCCGTCGCCGCGGCCGGATACGAGGTGCAGGACTTTTTGACCGTGCCGAATACGAAGCAGAATGGCTTTGCGCTCTACTTCGAGAATACGTACGACGCGGTCATTGCCCAGAAGGCCCAGTTCAGCCACAGCTTCAACACGACGATTCACACGACCAGCGGCGCCGGCTCACGCCTGACGTGGAATGTCGGGTTGCAGATGCAGTTGAATCCGCACATTGGCATCGGCCCCATGTTCCAGCTGCGCTACCACAGCCGGCCGGTCGAGTCCGTGCAGAAGACCGACACGATGCTGATGTTCGCCGTGCAGGTCCGCTAGTCCCGGAGATCTTCGGCGACGGCGCGCATCACCGCGTCGCGCGCCGTCTGCACGTAGAAGTGATCGCCGTCGAACATCCGTACGCGCGTCGCGCGCGACGAGTGCCTCGCCCAGCCGTCCAGATCCTCAACCGGGACATGCCGGTCGCGCGTCGCGGCGAGAATCGTCAGCGGCACCTCGAGGGCCGGACCCGGGACGAACTCGTAGGTCTCACACAGCGTGAAGTCCGCGCGAAGGACGGGCAGTGCCAGCGCGACGAACTCCGGGTCGTTCAACAGCACGTCGGGCGTTCCGCCGAACCGGCGCAGTGCCTCCATAAACTCCTGATCGGGCAGGGCGTGGATGGCGCTCGAGGCCGGCCGGCGATCGGGCGATCGATGGCCCGACAGGAACAGCCGCGTGGGCAGCGGGCGTCCTGTCTGCTGCAACCGGCGCGCGAGTTCAAAGGCGATGAGCGCCCCCATGCTGTGGCCGAAGAAGGCGTAGGGCGCGTCGAAGGCCGGCGTCAGGACAGTCGCGAGCGCGTCGACGAGCGGCGCAAGATGGCGATACCTCGTCTCCGCGAGCCGATCTTCACGCCCCGGCAGCTGGACCGCGCACACATTGACGCCAGGGCCGAACGCCTGACACCAGGTCCGGTATGTCGAGGCGCCGCTACCGGCGAACGGAAAACAGATCAGTCGAGACTGGATCGTGGAATCGGATCGAGAGGCGAACCAACGCAGGGCCGGAAGGGCAGGCGGCACGAAACTCAGCGGGCCGCGTCAGAGCTTGTTGGCGTGCATCGCGCGCCGGAGGCTGAGCGGCCGCATGTCGGTCCAGACCTCCGCGATGTGGGCCAGGCACTCGTCCTTGGTGCCTGTTGTGCCATCCGCCCGCCAGCCGGCCGGCAACTCGCGATCGGCGGGCCAGATCGAGTACTGCTCCTCGTCGTTGAGGACGACTTGGTAGGGCGTGGCGGCGTCGGAATCGTCCCAGCTCATGCGGATTCATACTGATACCATGCGGACTCAGGCCAGTCAAGCCGCGCGGGTTCCATAGTACACTTCGAGGTCGCATGACGCTGACTGACTTGATCAAGCGCGAGTCGAACGGCCTCCGCTGGGACGTGTACGCGGGCGCCGTGATCTCGGGGCTGGCCAACGCCGGTATCCTGGCGGTCATCAACACCTCGATGCAGAGCGGGACGGAAGTGCCGTCCGACCGCTATCTCCTCATCTACATCGTCGTCATCGCGCTCTATATCCTGTGCTTCCGCTACACGTTCGGGCGGATCAGCCATTTGTTCGAGGGCATGCTGCACCGCGTGCGGCTGCGGATTACGTCCAAGATCGAGACGGCCGAGCTCTCGGTGCTCGAGAACGTCGGCAAGAGCCGCATCTACAACGTCATCACGCACGAAACCCTCGTCATCTCGCAGTCGAGCGGCAGCCTCACGTTCGCGCTGCAGGCGAGCCTGCTGGTCCTCTTTTCGGCGTGCTACATCGCGATCTTGTCCAAGACGGCGTTCGCGCTGACGGTGACGCTGGTCGGCCTCGGGCTCTTTATCTACCGTTACTACGGACAGCAGGCCGTCCGCCTGATTGCGATGGCAACGCAGAAGGAAATCGCGTTTCTCGACACCGTGACCCATGCGATCGAAGGGTTCAAGGAAGTGAAGCTGAGCCAGCGCCGGCGGGAGGACCTCTTCCGCGAGCTGGAGCGGATCAGCAGCGTGCTGGGCAACGTGCGCACGCAGACCGAGGACGTGTACAACAAGAGTTCGATCTTCTCGCAGGTCACCTTCTACATCCTGATTGGCGCGGTCGTGTTCATACTGCCTCGGCTGATGCCAACCTATAACTCCGTCCTGACGGAGTTGACGACGGCGATTCTGTTCGTGATTGGCCCGCTCACGGCGCTGGTTGGCGCGATCCCGGCGTTTTCACGCGCGAATATCGCCGCCGACAACATTCACAAGCTCGAGATGGCGCTCGAGGCCCTGACCCCGAAGGACGTGCCCAGAGGCGATCCGGACCGCTACGCCGGTTTCAAGACGCTCACGCTGACCGACATCGAGTACTCCTTCCACGACACGGCGGGGCAGCGGACGTTTACCGTCGGCCCCGCGTCGCTGGTGGTGCGCGCGGGTGAGATCCTCTTCATCATCGGGGGCAACGGCAGCGGCAAGTCCACGCTGCTGCGGCTGTTGACCGGGCTGTATGCGCCCTCCAAAGGCATGATCGACGTGGACGGCGAGCGCATCGACGGCGCGCGACTGCAGAGCTATCGTGAGCTCTTCACGGCGATCTTTTCGGACTTCCACCTCTTCGATAAGCTCTATGGCCTCCGCGATCTCGACCCGGTACGCGTCCAGGCGCTGCTCAAGGAAATGCAGCTGCAGGACAAGACCGAGTTCGCCAACGATCGCTTCACCAAGCTCGACCTCTCGACGGGACAGCGGAAGCGCCTCGCGCTCGTTGTCTCGTTGCTCGAGGACAAGCCCGTGTACGTGTTCGACGAGCTCGCGGCCGACCAGGACCCGGAGTTCCGCCGGTTCCTGTACGAGACGCTGATTTACAACCTGCGCGCGCGCGGCAAGACGATCATCGCCGTCACGCACGACGACCGGTATTTCCACCTGGCGGATCGGACGGTCAAGATACTCGACGGCAAGATCGAGTTCGTCACCGGGCCTCCGGCCGACACAGATGCTCAATGACGGCCATCGACGGTTGACGCTCCTCGACCTCCCGGAATGTCCGCGACATCGCGGCGGCCCGGTCCCTGATGCGCTCGTCGGTCAGCGCGCGCCGCACGAGATCGCGAATGTCCTTGGACGTGCTCGTGGCAAAATCGCCCACGACGCCGATCCCGTGGTAGCGGATGCGCGCTGCGGCGCCCGGCTGATCGAAGAAGATCGGGAACGCGACCTGCGGGACGCCGTGGTAGATGCACTCCTTCACGGTGCCGATACCGGCGTGGTTGACCATCACGGCTGCGCGCTCGATCACTCGCAATTGCGGCGTGCCCTTCACGAGAATCGCATTCGACGGCACGCCCGTGAACGCCGAGGCGTCCAGGCCGGTGCCGAGGTTCACCACCAGCTGCCAGCCCGGCTCGGCTGCGGCCGCGTCGATGACCCGCTGCAGGAACGACTGGCTGAACGCGATGCTGCCGAGCGACACATACACCAGTGCCCTGGAGGGATCGAGCGCGTCCCACGGGAAGGGGGGCTCCTGGCGCGTCAGGTCGATCGCGGCCTCGACGTAGTGCCGGCCTGGACGGCCGAGCGCCTGAGGAAATTCGAATGCGTCCGGGCACATCGTGAGGATCGGCAGGTCGAGCACGGGCATCAGCTCGGTGCGCGTGTTGAACCGATCGGACGGGTAGCCGCACGCGGCGGCGAGACGCGTCAAGTGCTCGATCCAGTCGGTCACCCCGGTCAGTCGCGCGGCCAGGTTCGCGCGGCGCCGGCTGGCGAACAACGCGTCCCACGCCTGTTCCACCGCCTGCCCGCCCGCTGCATCGGTCGCCGGCGGCAGCTGCGAGTGGAGGGGCGGGACAACGGGATCCTCGATTCCCGGCAGGCACTGGTTGAGGTAGGCGCAGGGTGTCCCCGTGCGGTACGCGGCGAGCGCCCAGTGAGTGTGGACGGCGCTGTCGATCAAGATCAGATCCGGGGCGAACGGCGCCACCGCCGCCGGAAACTCCTCGATGCCGCCTTTGATCAGGAAATTGATGAACGCCTCGTGGCGGAGCAGCCGCCGCCGCTCGTCGAGCAGAAACCGCAGGCGCTCCCAGCCGAAGCCGCGATCGACGCCGCCCTTGACCCACGTGCGGACGAAGCCTTGCGGAAACCAGTCCTCGAAGACCGCGATGTTCTCGAAGCCATGCGGCGCCACGATCGCCTCGGCGTCCTTCATGCCGCAGAAGGCGACTCGATGCCCGCGCAAGCGCAGCGCCTTGGCGATCGCCAGCGACGCGTTCATCGCGCTCGCCAGGGGCAGGGGACAGAACAGGATCGCGGCCATCAGCGGGTGCGCGACGCAGGTGGGAGGCGGTGTCCGTGACGTCCGGCGCCACTGGCCGGCGACCGCCCGGGCCGAGGGGCGCGGATATCGTGCGCGCCCTCCTGAATTTCAAGCGGCGCCGCGTGCTCGCGTTCGAGGATCTCGCGCGCACCTACGGCGAGGTCAGTTCCTTCCATTGTCTCGGTTTCAAGCTGTACGTGGTGACCGGGGCGGAGCCTGTCCGGCACGTCATGGTCACCAACGCGGACAACTACGTGAAGTCGTCGGGTGGACGCCGCGCCCAGAGATTCTTCGGGCAATCGCTCCAGACGACGCCGGGGGCCGCCGCCAAACCGCGGCGCCAGATGCTCGCGACCATGCTGCAGCGCGACCGCGTGCGGCCGTTCGCGGATGTCGCCGTCTCGGCGACGCGCGCGATGCTCGACGGCTGGACCGCGGGCGAAGTCCGCGTCAGCGACGCCGTCATGGATCTGATTCTCGATATCGGCATCCAGATGCACTTCGGCATAGGCCCGCGCGAGGACTCCCGCCGCATTCGCGACCCCTTTACCGACGCCCTCCGGCGCCTCGACGGCTTCCTTCAACTGCCACCTCCATTCCCGACGCGGGGCAACCGCGCCTACGCCCGTGCGATGGCGGCGTACGACGCCGAGATCCTGCCGTATATCGCGAAGCGCCGCGCGGAGGGTGGCCCCAGGCACGACCTGCTGTCGTCGATGCTCGAGACCAGGCAGAGCGACGGCCAGGTGCTGACCGATCGCCAGATCTGTCATGAGCTCACGAGCACTCTCGCCGCCAGCTTCTTCACGACCGCGGCGGCGTTCATCCAGGTGCTGCGGCTCGTGGCCCAACATCCGCAGGTCGAGGCGCAACTGGCCGCCGAGCTGGAGGGCGCACTGCAGGGGCGGCCGCCCGGCTTCGCCGACCTCGATCGCCTGCCGTTCACCGCACAGATCGTCAAAGAGACCTTGCGGTTGTGTCCTCCGGCCGGCGCCATGGTGCGCGTGGCGGTCGATGACGATCGGATTGGCGAGTGGCATGTGCCCGGCGGCGCGCGCGTGATCATCTCGCAGTGGGTGATGCAGCACAAACCCGAGTGGTTTCCGGACCCGGAGGCCTTCAAACCGGAACGATGGACGCCAGGATTCGAACGGGAGCTCCCGACCTTCGCTTACTTTCCGTTCGGGTGGGGCGCCAGAAACTGCATCGGGCAGCCGCTCGCGATGCTGCAACTGCAGTTGATACTCGCGACGGTCGCGCAGTGCGTGCGCATCGAGCCCGTCCGGCCGACGCCGGCGGCGTTCACAATCGACGACATCCTCGAATCGGGCGGCCTCGTCCTGCGCGTTCATCCGCGGACGGCCTGAAGCACGACGTCCGCGGCACGCATACTGCCGCCGGAGGCGCGGCACGCGTCGCCGATGCGCCGGCTGTTTCGCGCGTACGAGGGGTTCGCGAGGATCTCGAGCGCGGCGCGCCTGAGCCGCTCCGGCGTCGCCCGCTGCGGGGGGATGCGGGTCCCGGCTCCCTGAGCGTCGATCCGCATCGAAATCGTGTCGGTTTCGAAGGTCGTCGGTACCGCGATCATCGGCACTCCGAACCAGGCGCTTTCCCGTGCGCCGCCATTGCCTCCGTTCATCACGAATAACGACGCGCGGGGCAGCAGGTCGAGCTGAGGCGCCAGACCGTCCCGCTTCAGGCTCCAGATGATCGCATTCGACGGCACGGCGCCCAGGTCCTCTGGCACCGTGCTGTCGCTGAGGATCATGACGACCTGGTAGTCGAGCCCGGCGAATGCCGACAGACAGTTCCGGAAGAACGCCGGTCCGGGATCGCAAATCGTCCCGAAGCCGACGTAGATGAACGGCTCGCGAATGCGATCGAACGGGAACGCCGTCTTGACCGGTCGATCGTGCACCGAGCCAACGAAGTGATACGTCGCACCGAAGGTCTCGCCGTACGGCTGCAGCTCTCGGGGGGCATGGCAGATCGTCTGCGGCTGGACGTTCGAGAGCAGGTCGATGAACCCAGTCTTCTCGACGCCGTACTCCTCGCCCAGTTGACGGGCGAGCGTTCGAAAGAATCGCAGGCTTCTGTGCGATCGGGCGGCCATGCGGGGCATGTCCCGCCAATACCGGCCGACACGCAACAGGAGTGGCCACGTGACCGCCGGTGTGTGGACCGAGCAGACCGCCGGCACGCCGAGCTTCTCGGCGACCACGCGTCCCCACAGGCAGAGGGAGTCGTGGACGATGTAGTCAGGCTTAAGCGCGCGAATCTCCGGCAGCAACCTCGGCAGCCATTCCAGTGCAATCCACGTCATGACCGGCGGCAGGTCGAGTTCGTGATGATACGGATACTGCGCGAGCGGACCCGGGTAAGGGCGGATCGGCCCATACGGCCGGAACTCGGCGCCCAGCGCCTCGATGTCCCGCTGAAACTTCGGCGCTTCGTAGTAGGTGATGGTCTCCCCGCGCGCCACCAGTTCGCCAACCATCCCATAGGTCGCGATGACGTGGCCGCCTCCCGACACATTGAGAAACACGCCACGGCCCATCAGTACCCCTCAGTCGCCGCATCGAGGCTGGCGCTCAGGAGGTCCGCGAAGCCCACGACGCCGGGATCGGCCAGCATTGAAAAGTGATCCCCGTCGATCGCGTGAATCGTAACACGGCCGGTCGTCGCGCCGGCCCAGCCGAGCGCCGGATCGTCTGGATACATCGCGCGCAGCGCAGTCGAGACGAAGACCTCGAGATCCACGGATGTGACCGGTGGGCGATATTGGGCTACGGCGGCGAGGTTGGCGCGATAAACGCGAATCAACGCCTCGACCTGCTCGGCGCCGGCCCCCGGGGTGATCAGGTGAGCGTCCGACAGCCGCGCCCGCAGGTCGCGCGACGCGGAGGTCGCGGACGCCGAGTCGAGCGGCCGTGCCGACAACTGTAGATCGACGCCGTAGTGCTGTTCGATCTGCGCCGCGATGTGCGCTAGAGCGGTCTCGTCGTCGATTGGTGCGCCGGTTCCGACATCCATGCCCGGTGCCGGAACGTCGAGGACCGCGAGGCACGCGACACGCGCCCCCGAATGTTCGAGTTGCCGGGCCATTTCGAACGCGACGCGGCCGCCGAGTGAATGCCCGCCAAGCAGATACGGTCCGGCCGGCTGCACCGTGCGGATGCCGTCGACATAGAACGCGGCCATCTCTTCAATGGATTCGAACGGCGGCTGCATGCCGTCCAGGCCCCGCGACTGCAAGGCATGGAAAGGCCGGCGGCCGCGAAACGCACGGGCCAACCGGAAGTACGCGAAGGCGTTTCCGCCCGCCTGATGCACGCAGAAGAACGGCAGGCCGGTCCCTGATGACTGCAAGGCGACGACGGGGCTGGTCGAGGCCGGCTGACCGGCCCGGATTCGGTCCGCCAGCCCCGCGACCGTCCCCGCCTCGAACAGCGCGGCGACGGGCACCCGGTAGCCGTAGCGCCTCTCGATCTGAGAAACCAGCTGCACGGCCAGGAGGGAGTGCCCCCCGGCGTCGAAGAAGTTGTCCGTCGCGGAAAGATCCTCGTGGCGTAGGATCTCGCTCCACACGTCCAGCAGCTGATGCTCGAGCGGATCTCGCGCCGGCACGCGCACGGCGCCAGCTGTGGCCGCCGACATCGGCAAGGCGGCGCGATCCACTTTACCGTTCGGCAGGCGCGGGAGTCGGTCGAGCACGTTCCAGTGTGCCGGCACCATGAAGTCCGGCAGCCGCCCGGCCAGCCACTCGCGAACCGCGCGGGTGTCGACGCCAGGGGCGCGCGGGACGACGTACGCCGCCAGCCCTGCCGCGTGGCCGTCCGGGTCCCGGATGATCACGGCGGCATCGTCGACCGTCGGATGATCGCGGAGCGCCGACTCGATTTCCTCCAGTTCGATCCGGTGGCCGCGCACCTTGACCTGGCGATCGCTGCGCCCGAGCGACACGAGCCGTCCATCGGGCAGCCAGCGGCCGAGGTCGCCGGTCCGATACAGGCGCGCGCCCGGCGTGGCCGAGAACGGATCGGGCGCGAACGCGCCGGGTGTGGCGCCTGGCGCGTTCAGGTAGCCGATCGCCACGCCAGAGCCACCGACGCAAATCTCTCCGGTTCGCCCTCTCGGAACCAGGTTGAGCTCGCGGTCGAGCACATAGATCGACGTCGAAGCAATCGGCCGGCCGATCGTCACCGGAGCATCCTCGGCGGCGATGTCGAGTCGATCGACGGTGCACCACACCGTGGCTTCGGTCGGACCGTACTCGTTGTAGAGCGCCGCCCGCGGGGCGCGCGCCCGATGCGTGTTCACCACTCTCGCCGGGCACGCCTCGCCCGCGACGATGGCCGTCTGCATCGTCGACAGTGCAGCCGGGTCGAGTTCTTGGAGCATGAGCTCGTACAGCGACGGCAAGGCCAGCAGATGCGTGACGCCGTGACGCGCCATGAGGTCCGCCAACCGGAGCACGTCACGCTCGCCGCCGTGCTCGGGTAGCACGAGCGTACCGCCCTCGGCCAGTGTCCAGAAAATTCCGGCGACGGAACTGTCGAACGAAAAAGACGACAGCAGCAGGAAGCGCGCCGGCACGCCGGAATAGACGTGGCGTCTGGCCCAGGTGGACCTGGCGAGGTTGGCGTGCGAGACCGCGACGCCCTTGGGCCGCCCGGTCGAGCCTGACGTGTAGATCACATACGCCGGCTGCGAAGGCGCGACCGCCGGGAGCGACACGGTGCCTCTCACGTCCATACGAGCGTCATCGATCGAGACGAGCTCGAGACGCCCAGGGAATTCAGCGAACATCCCTGCCAGGCCAGGACCCAGCACCACGTGCGAGGCCCCCGAATCGGTCAGCAGGGCGCACAGCCGATCCGCCGGATACGCCGGGTCGAGGGGCACGTAGGCGGCGCCCGCCGTCATGATGCCCAGCAAGCCCGCGATCATGGCCGGCCCGCGCTCCACGCAGAGCCCGACGCGATCGCCGGTCTGTATTCCGCGCGCCCGCAGGACGCGCGCGACAGCCAGCGCCTGCGATCCAAGCTCGCCGTAGGAGAGGGGGCCGTTCGTGCCCGTCACCGCGGTCCGGGTCGGATCCGAGCGCTCCCAACTGGCAATCCGGTCGAGCACGAGCGGAACGTCCTCGCCCATGTCTTCGCCGCGCCCCAGGGTCAGCAGGTCCGCGCGGTCGGCCGGCGACAGAACGTCCAGCGCCGACATCCGCCGGTCGGGTTGGCTGCAGAGCTGCGACAGCCATCCGTGGAAGTGGCGGGCCAGCTGCCGTACCGTGTCCGCCAGGAACACGTCGCGGTCGTACTCGAAAACGGCCGTCAGGCCGCCGTCGCCGGAGGGCTCCACAAGCAGCGAGAGGTCGAACTTGGCGGCTACGGTCTCGATCTCGAAGGGAGCAATCTCGAGGTCGGGAAACCGCAGCGGCTCCGACGGCGCGTTCTGCAAGACGAACATCACCTGGAAGAGCGGATGGCTCTGGCGGTCGCGGTCCGGTTGCACGGCGTCGACGACCGCCTCGAACGGGACGTCCTGATGGGCGTACGCGTCCATGGCGGTCGACCGGACGCGCTCGAGTAGCTCGACGAACGTCGGATCGCCCGACAGATTCAGACGCAGGGCGAGGGTATTCACGAAGCAGCCGAGCAGCGTCTCGGTCTCGCGTCGCGTCCGGTTGGCAATCGGCGTGCCGATCGCGAAGTCCGTGTCGCCGCTGTAGCGATGAAGCAAGGCGCCAAACGCCGAGACGAGCGTCATGAAGAGCGTGGCGCCGTGTGCCTGACCACACGCAGTCAGTCGACGGGCGAGTTCCGGCGGGAGCGCGACCCGCTCGCACGCGCCTCGGCCCTGTCGCTCATGGCCCGATGGAAAATCGGGAGCAAGGACGCGACCGGTCGGGACGCCCGAAAGCTGCGTCTTCCAGTACTGCAGTTGCCGCTGGAGCACGTCGCCCTGGACGTACCCGCGCTGCCACACCGCGAAGTCCGCGTACTGGATGGGCAGATCGGACAGCGGTGACGGCGTCCGCCGCAGGGCGCTCGTGTACAACGCGCCAAGCTCGCGGGCGAGGACGCCGATGGTCCAGCCGTCGCCGACGATGTGGTGCATCGTCAGGGCGAGTACGTGGCGATCGGCGGCCAGGCGCAGCAGCAGGCCGCGGACGAGCGGGCCGTGTTCGAGCGAGAACAATCGGGTCGCCGCGTCGCCGATGCGCCGCTGAACCTCTGCCTCCTGAAGGTCGGCCGGTACACCGCTGAGGTCGTCAACCTGCAGTGGAAACCGCGGCGTCTCGTGGATCACCTGCACCGGCTGTCCGTCCCGCCAGGCAAAAGTCGTGCGCAGGACTTCGTGACGCCCGGCGATCGCCTCGAGCGCCTGCGCCAGTGCGCCGGCGTCGAGCGGGCCCCGCAGCGACACCGCCGCGGCGATGTTGTACGCCGGGAGGTCAGGATCCAGCAGCTGCAGGAACCAGAGACGCTGCTGCGCAAACGACACCGGCAACGCATCGCGACTCGACGCACGCGGGATACCGCCAGCCTCGGCGGCAATCGACGGGGTCAACCGATCGAGTTCACGTGCGAGACCCGCGATGGTCGGGTATTCGAACAGGGCGCGGAGGGGCAACTCCACGAGGAACCGATCGCGGATGCGCGAGACCACGCGCGTCGCGAGCAGTGAGTGACCACCGACCGCGAAGAAATCATCATCCACGCCGACCACGCCGAGGCCGAGGACGTCGCGCCAGATCTCCTCGAGCGCTTGTTCGGCAGGCGTGCGAGGCGCGATCGCCTCGACGTTGCGGGTTCGTTCGGCCTGCGGCGCCGGCAGCAACTGTCGATCCAGCTTGCCGTGCGCGGAGAGGGGCAGCCGGTCGAGCAGGACGAAGGCGTGTGGCCGCATGTAGTCTGGGAGTTTAGTCGCGGCGAATTCCCGCAGCTGGCGCGAGAGGGACGCGCCGTCAGCCGACCGGCCTCCGAAACTGGACCAGGGACCGAGGTGCGCCTTCGTCGGCCGTGGCCGTGGCGCGACGTGGGGCGGCGGCTCTCCGGCGTCAGATTGCGGAACAAAGCACGCGTCGAATCGGCCGTCCGAACTGTCGGGAGCCCAGGACAGGCGTGCGCTGAAGCCAAGGTCTCGCGCCAGCGTCACCAGGTCGGCTGGGTCGAGCCCCGCGGGCGCGTCCGTCGGCTCGTCGCCGCTCAGCCACGTCACGGTGGCGTTCGCGTCGTGCAGGCGCGCGTTCCGGATGCCCGCCACGGCCAGCCCGCGTCCGGCGGACTCGCGCAGGAGCGAGCCGATGGAATCCACCGTCATCGCGCTGGCCCATTCCATCCACGATGGCTCGACCGAGTGCCGGACGCCGGTGTGCACCACGACGTCGTAGCGGAACAGGTTCATCTCCGTCAGCGCGCGTCCGTGCTTCAGGTGCACATCCACGTGCCGAACGCGCGGGTCCTCCTGGGCCAGCGCAGGAAACGCCTCGGGATCGATCGTCAGCTCCTCGTCGTGCGCGAGCCCCGAACGCACGCGCTCGCGGAGCGTGTCGCGCGGGATCGTGCTGCCGGCACGGAACCGCTGCACCGACGCGTGGAAAGCCTGCTGCAGCCGGCGGTTTCGGACATCGCCGATCACGAGGCATCCGCCAGGCGCCAGCGCGTCGAGCGCGCCATCGATGACTTCGCGCAGGTACCCCATGCCGGGGAGGTATTGCGCCACCGAGTTCAGGACGATCGTGTCGAACTCGCCCTTCGGGATCCCCCGAAAGTCCCGCGCTTCCTGATGGCGCACCTCGACGTGCGACCAGCCTCGGGCGAGAACGCCTGCCGACACAAGCCGCAGGGCCTCCGGTGACAGATCGGTCGCCACATACCGCTCGCAGGTCGCGGCCAGCCGGAACAGCAGGAGGCCGGTGCCGCACCCAATCTCAAGCGTGCGCCGGCCGCCGAGAGCTGCTACGCGGCCGACGGTTTCGTCGACCCACTCCCGCATCGCGTCGGCCGATAGCGGCTGGCCCGTGTAACTGCTGTTCCAGCCCGACGTATTGAAGTCCGCGTCGGTCCCGGCGCCCTGGCGATACATCTCGTCGAACGTGAGCCGCCAGTCCCGGGTCAACTCGGCGGCCTCCGGCGGAGCGCCGGCCGTGGTGGCTGTCGGCACCACGTACGCCACGAGCCGGCGATCGCCGGCGACGTCCTCGCGTACCGCCACGACGGCCTGCGACACCTCGGGGTGGCCTTCGAGCACCGCCGCAATTTCGCCGAGCTCGACGCGGAAGCCGCGGACCTTGACCTGGTGATCAGCGCGACCCAGGTACTGCAGCTCGCCGTCCGACCGCTGGCGCGCCAGGTCGCCGCTGCGATACAGGCGCTCGCCGACGGTTGCCGTGAACGGGTTGGGCACGAAGCGTTGGGCGGTCAGCGCCGGCCGGCTGGCGTACCCGCGCGCCACTCCGGCGCCGCCGACAAAGATTTCGCCGACGGCGCCGCTGGGGACCGGTCGTAGCCGGTCGTCGAGCAGGTGCAAGTCGAGATCGGGAATGGGGCGACCGATGAGGCTGCCGCCGGCGCCGCGCGCGTCGCGCCACGCAACAGGCCGGTACGTCACGTGCACCGTGGTCTCGGTGATCCCATACATGTTGACGAGGACCGGATCGCGGTCGCCATGCCGGTCGAACCACGACTCGAGGCCGCTGAAGTCGAGCGCCTCGCCGCCGAAGATCACGAAGCGCAGGCTGAGATCGCGCTCCCGCGCCAGCCGCTGTTCGGCGGCGACGAATTCGCGAAACGCGGACGGCGTCTGGTTGAGCACGGTGACGCCCTCGTCGCAGACGAGCTGGTAGAAATCTTCGGCCGAACGGGCCACAGCGGTCGGCACGACGACGAGCGTGCCGCCGTACATGAGCGCGCCGAAGATCTCCCAGACCGAGAAGTCGAAGGCGTAGGAGTGGAACAGCGTCCAGACATCGTCAGGCCCGAACGAAAACCACGTATCGGTCGCCTGCATCAGACGCACGACGTTGCGATGCGTGACCTGCACGCCTTTGGGCTGCCCGGTCGAGCCCGAGGTGTAAATGATGTAGGCCAGATTGTCCGGTGCGACGCGCGGGGCGGTCCAGTCCTCGACGGGCTCGTCATCCGCGACGTCTTCGAGGCAGATCACATGGCCGCTGAACGCCGGCAGACGGGCCGCGAGCTCGCGCGTGCAGACGATCGCCAGCGGCCGGCTGTCCTGCAGCATGAACGCCACTCGCTCCGGCGGATAGGCCGGGTCGATCGGGACGTAGGCGGCACCCGCGTTGAGGACGCCGACGATCGCCGTTACCAAATCGACGGAGCGATCGAACCACAGGCCCACGAGCACATCAGGACCCGCGCCGAGCGACACCAGCCGGCGCGCGATCGCCCGCGCGCGACGGTCCAATTCGCCGTAGGTCAGGGATGTTCCGTTGCACCGGACGGCCGTCCGGGACGCCTCGCGCGCCGCCTGGGCCGCGATGATCTCGTGGATGCCCCCGGTCGCCGGCCATGTGCGATCGACGCGCGCCGCCGCGCGCCGCGCTTCCTCGTCAGTGAGCCAGGGCAGATCCAGGATGCGGCGTCCGGGATCGGCCGCGATGGATTCCACCAGCCGGCCGAAGGTGCCGGCGAGCCCCGCGATCGTCTGGCGCCTGAACAGGTCCGTGTTGTAGGAGAACACCGCGCGCATGCCGCCGCCAGCGGCCTCTTCCATGAACAGCTCGAGGTCGAATCTCGCCGCGGTCTGGCTGGCGATGGGCTCGATGTGGAGCCCGATGAAATCGGTCGGCGGGACGGGCGTGCTGAACAGAGTGAACGCGATCTGGAAGAACGGATTCCGGCTGCGGTCACGCTCGGGCTGTAGTCGCTCGACGAGCATCTCGTACGGCACCTGCGCGTGGTCGAACCCGTCGAGCACGTCCCGTCGCACCCGTGCCAGCAGCTCGGTGAACGTCGGGTCGCCCGAGAGATCGGCCCGGAGCACCATCATGTTCACGAAGAAACCGATGAGACCCTCAGTCCCTGGGACCTCGCGGCTGGCGATCGACGTGCCGATCGCGACGTCCGACTCGCGGCAGTACCGGCCGATGAAGGTCTGCAGCGCCGCCGACAACACCATGAACAGCGTGGTGCCGTCGCCGCACAGCGCCCGAAGCCCGGCCGTGACGGCGGGAGAGAGCTCGAAGGTCAGCAGGTCGCCGTTGAAGGTTTGCAGCGCCGGACGGGGAAAGTCGGTGGGCAGATCGAGCCGGGAGAGGCCCCGTAGCCGATCGGCCCAGTAGTCCACGTGCGCGCCGATCCGCACGTCGTCGAGCGTCGCGTGCTGCCAGGCGGCGTAGTCCGTGTACTGCAGCGGCAGCTCGGACCAGTCGACCGGCTCCGACACCAGGAACGCGCGGTAGGCGGAGGCGACTTCACGCACGAGCACGCCGAACGACCAGGCGTCCGCGATCAGGTGATGTAGCGCGAGGATGGCGACGTGCTGTTGGGGGCCGGACTTCAAGAGGCGAACGCGGAACAGGGGGCCGGTGCCGAGATTGAACGGGCGGTGGCTCTCAATGGCGAATTGCCGCTGGACCTCGGCAGCCAGTGCTTCCGCGGATCGCACCTCCAGGGTCTCCGACTGAAAGTCCAGGAGCGGCGACGTCGAGACGACCTGCCACGGCGCGCCATCGCGGCCGTGAAACGTCGTGCGGAGCACGTCGTGGCGCATGACCACGAACTCGAGCGCGCGGCGGAACGCCGACTCGTCGAACGGGCCCTCGAGACGGAGCGCCGTCGCGACATTGTAGGCGGCCGAGTCCGGCGTCAGCTCGTGCAGAAACCACAGGCGCCGTTGCTGGAGGGAGGCCGGCGCCTCGCGCCGCCGCTCAGCCCCGCCAGCGAGGACCGGTCGCGACGCGCCCGCGTCGTCCAGGAGCCGGTCGAGGAGCTCGAGGTCGTCGAGATTGAATTCCGGTCCGGTCATGCGGCACCGCCATCAACCGCGATGACGCGTCCGGTGAAGAACTCGCATTCGATGAGTAACCGCAGCGCCAGCCAGATCTCGTATGGCTGGCCAGCACGGCCCAGCGGGACTTTGGCCGTCAGCGCTTCGCGCTCGGCGTCGCCGAGCGACGCCAGCATCGGCGTGTCGACCAGGCCGGGCGCGATGCCGCCGACGCGGATGCCGTGCGGAGCCAGTTCCATGGCCCACGTCCGTGTCAGCGCGTCGAGTGCGGCTTTCGACGCTGAATAGTTGGACTGGCCGGCGTTGCCGCCGCCGGTCAGCGACGAGATGTTCACGACGAGCGCCGGTCGCACTTGCCGCTCGACCATCTGCGCCGCGACTTCACGAGCCATCAGATACGCGCCCGTGAGGTTCGTCTCGAGCACGCTCCGCCACTGCGCGGTGGGGAGTTTGCGGACGAACCCATCTTCCTGCGAGACCAGCAGGCCGTCGCGCAGAATCCCGGCATTGTTCACCAGCACGTTCGCCGTGCCCAGTGCCGCGATCGCCTGCTGGACCGTGGTCCGCACGGCCTCCTCACGAGAGACATCGCAGACGAAGGTATCGACACCACTCCGGCCGCCGGACGCCTCGGCCACGAGGCGCTGAAGGCCGTCCGCGTCGACATCCACCGCCGCGACGCGGGCCCCCGCCCGCGCGAGTTCGAGCGCAAAGCGCCGGCCAAGGCCGCTCGCGGCCCCGGTGACGATCGCGCGCGCGTCAACGAGTTCCATGACCCGGCACCTCCGACCGATCCTTTAACACGGCTCGCTCCTCCGCCGACATCGATTGCACGCGCAGGAATGCCTCCGCCACGCGTTCGGTGACGCCAGGCTCCGGCTCGGTGCGCACCAACGCCTGCGCCAACCGCTCGACGGTCGTCGCGTCGAAGACGATCCGCATGGGAATCTCCCGCCGCAGCATCCGGCGAAGCCAGGTCAGCATCTGAGCGACGAGCAGCGAGTGCCCGCCGAGCCGGAAGAAGTCATCGCGGATGCCCACCGCCGGCACCTGCAGCACCTTCTGCCAGAGCGCCACGAGCACGCGCTCGAGCGCGGTCCGCGGATCTCCGCCGCCTGTCGCCGCGCTGGCGCCGATGTCGGGATCCGGCAACCGCTTCCGGTCGACTTTCCGGTTCGGCGTCAGCGGCAATTCCCGCAGCCAGACGAACCAGGTGGGCGTCATGTACTCCGGAAGACGTCCGCGGACGCGCGCGCGGAGCTGCTCCTCCAGGGCCGGCTCCACGGGGCGTCCGTCGGCGGTCACCACGTACGCGACGAGATGATCGGCGGCTCCCAGATGCTTCAGCTGCACGACCGCGCGACTCACGCCGGGGTCCTGTTCCAGGACGCTCTCGATTTCGCCGAGCTCGATGCGGAAGCCGCGAAGTTTGACCTGGCCGTCCACACGGCCGACGAAGACGATTGCGCCGTCGGGACGCCGCCGCACCAGATCGCCCGTGCGATACGCCCGCGCGCCGGCGGGGCCGAACGGATCGGGCACGAAGCGCGCCGCCGTTTCATCCGGCCGCTTCCAGTAGCCTCGCGCCAGGCCGGTGCCGCCAATCAAGAGTTCGCCAGTCACGCCGACCGGCACCGGATTGCCCTGAGGATCGACCACGTACATGGTGGTGTTTGCGAGCGGATGCCCGATGCAGGCCGCGTCGTCGCCGCGCCGGACAGTGTACAGGCTCGACCAGATGGTCGTCTCCGTCGGACCGTAGAGATTCCAGACGTCGAGGCCGTCGGACGTGAGGGCCTCCGCCAGTTGTCGCGGGAACGCCTCGCCGCCGCACCACATGCGCAGCCTGGGCGTTGGCCGCCAGGCCGCGTCGAGCAGCATGCGCCAGGTCGCCGGCGTGGCTTGCATCACCGTCGCCTCGGACTGGTCGAGCAGTCGCGCGAGCCGATCGGCGTCGGTGACGTCGTCCGAGGCGGCGACGATGAGGCGCGCGCCGGTGATGAGCGGCAGGTAGAGCTCGAGCCCGGCGATGTCGAACGACACGGTGGTCACCGACACCAGGCGGTCGGCGGTTCCCAATGCCGCGGCCCGCTCGAAATGGCCGAGGAAGTTGGCCAAGGCCTCGTGGCGTACGGCCACGCCCTTGGGCGTGCCCGTCGATCCGGACGTGTAGATGACGTACGCGAGGTCGTCGCCCGAGATCAGCGGGTCGGATGCCCGCGGTTCGGCGGCGCCGTCCGCAACTGGGAGCGCATCGACTCGAATCGCGGGCGTGGCGTGGTCGCCGAAGACCGCATGCGTCGCCGCGCTCGTGATCAGCAGCGGCGCGCCGGAATGTTCGAGCATCCAGCGCAAGCGGGCGATCGGGAAGCCCGGATCGAGCGGCACGTACGCGGCGCCGCTCTTCAGCACGCCGAGGAGCGAGACGACCAGGTCGATCGATCGCTCGACGCAGACCGCCACGAGCTGTCCGCGGCCCACGCCGCGCGAGGCGATGACGCGAGCCAACTCGGTCGCATGGCGATCGAGGTCCCGGTAGGTCAGGCTGAGGCCGCCGCAGACCACGGCCACCGCGTCGGGCGTTCGCGCGGCTTGCTGCGTGATGCGGACATGGACCGGCGCGCGGTCGAACGCGACGCCGGTCGCGTTCCATTCGTCGATCGCTCGGGCGTGCTCGTGCTCGGTCAAGAGCACGATTCGACCCAGCGGCCGGTCTGGATGTTCCACCAGTTCACGAGCGATGACGGCAAACCGATCCAGGAACTGGTTCACCGCTGCGTCGTCGAATCGCGCCTGCTGATAGGTAAGCCGCACGGTCAGGTGCTCGCCGGGCATCACGTAGCACGTCATCGGATAGTGCGACCGCTCGAACGTCTCCGCGGCGCGAACCTCGATCTCGGACGATGGCCCGACGCCCGCGGCCTCGCGAGGTTGCGGGTAGTTCTCGAAGACGAGGATCGTCTCGAAGAGCGCGTCCGATCGCGGGACGTCGCTCCAGCCCAGGACGTCGACGAGCGGGCTCGCCTCGTGCTGGCTCATGGCCGACTGCCGCGCCTGCACCGCACGCAGGAACGCGGAGGCCGTCTGTTCCGGTCCCACGTCCACGCGCAGCGGGAGCGTGTTGATGAACGGGCCGACCATGCGCTGCGCCCCGGCGAGGTCGGCGGGTCTGCCGCTGACCGTGACGCCAAACACGACGTCGCTCGTAGCGCCGAAGCGGCCGAGCAGGATCGCCCAGATGGCCTGAGCAACCGTGTTCAGCGTGACGCGATGTGCGCGCGCCAGCTGGCCCAGTGCGGCCGTGAGGTCATCCGGGAGGACGCGCGTGCTTTCGCCAAAACCCGCGTGTTCGCCGGAAGGCGAGCCAAGGCCCAGCCGGACCGGTTCATTGAAGCCGTGAAGCACGTCTCGCCAGTAGCGTTCAGCCCCGCCGTGGTCCTGGCGCTCGAGCCAACGGACATAGTCCGAGAAGGGGCGCGCCTCCGGCAGCCCCGCGTCGGGGCCGCCGCGGGCCCGCCGGTATGCCGTCATGACTTCCTGAAGCACGATTGATGTGGACCACCCGTCGAGCACCACGTGATGCTGCGTCCACACCATGCGCCACGTCCGATCCGCCTCACGGATCATCGTCACGCGCATGAGCGGCGGCTGGTCCAGGGCGAAACCGCGGCGGCGGTCGTCTTCAAGCCACGAGCGGAGCCGATCGTGGCATTCGGCGGCTGGGGTCTCGCGCCAATCGAGCCATTCGACCGGGCAGGCGGCCGAGGCGCGGACGACCTGGATCGGATCCTGCAGGTCGGGTCGCTCGATCCCCGTCCGCAGGATGGTGTGCCGCTCGGTCACGGCGTTCCAGGCGATTTCAAAAGCGCGCGCGTCGAGGTGTCCGACGAGCGTCAGCACGAGCTGCTGGACGTAGATGCCGGAGGATTCACTCTCCCCGGCGTGAAACAGGATGCCCGCCTGGAGCGGCGTGAGCGGCAGCATCTCGACGACGGCCGGGGCTCGGCTGGCGTCCGCGGCGGCATCCGCTGTCGTGTGCCCGCCGTTTGCGAGCGCCACCAGGCACTCGTACGCCGATCGCGACACGGCATCGATCGTCTCGCGGCGATGCCGGGCCTCGCTGTACAGCCACTCGACGTGCAGGCGTCCGTTACGCTGGTGGGCGATCACGTCGATCAGGAACCGCCGGCGGGCGTGGGCCGCGCGCTCGCGGCCGGCGTCCTCCGGTGCCGGGGAGAACTCGCCGCCGTCGAAGGCGGCCAGATCGAGCTGACCGAGGTAGTTGACGCTGATGTCCGGCTGCGGGGCCCCGGCCAGGCGCGCCCGGACGGCGGCGTCCGGCGAGAGGTATCTGAGGATGCCGTACCCGACGCCGCGCGCCGGAGTCGCTCGGAGCTGATCCACGACGCCGGCGAAGTCCTCGAGCGGCCCGGCCGATTCGTCAACGGCCAGGCTGATCGGGAACAGACTCGTGCACCAGCCGACCATTCTCGAGAGGTCGAGATCGCTGACGACATCTTCGCGTCCATGGCCCTCGAGCGCCACCGAGACTCGATCTTGTCCAGTCCATTTCGCGAGCGACCTCGAGACCGCCCAGATCAAGGCCTCGTCGATGCGGTGACCCGATGCCCTCACGCGATCGGTCAGGCGCTGGGTTAATTCGGGGTCGAGGTCGAGCCGGATTGTACCGACGGTCCGCTCGACGTTGTCGCCGTCGCCACCCGGGAGGTCGGCCGGCAGCGATGCGGCCGCCAGACGCTCGGGCGCGAGCCAGTACGTCCGCTCCGCTTCCATCGCGTCGCTGGCCGCGTATCGCTCCAGGGCGTGCGCCCACGCCTGATAGGTGGCGGTGGACGGCGCCAGCGTCACCGGGTCGCCCGCGCGCGCCTGGGCGTACGCCGCCGCGAGGTCATGGAGGAGAATCCTCCAGGACACGGCGTCCACCGCCAGATGATGCGCGACCATGAGGACACGGCCGCCTTCGTCGCCGTAGTTCAGATACGCGGCCCGGACCACCGGGCCGTGCGAAATGTCGAGACCGCCGTGCAGCAAATCCGCCACCGACTGCAGCTGGCGGGCGCGCTGCGCGCTCGACGCTCGCGTCAGGTCGACCGCCAGGCAGTCCGCCTCGTCATGCTCATCCGCGTACCGCTGCGTCCAGCGGTCGCCGTCACGGGTCACGCGCAGGCGAAACGAGTCGTGGTGACGGACCACGGCTGTCAGGGCCTGCTGAAACGCCTCGGAGGAGAAGTTCGAGACGGCCAGCAGCACGGCCTGATTCCAGTGGTGCAGCGGCTGTGGTTCGAGCTCCAGGAACGCACGCTGGATCGGCGTCAGCGGCACGACGCCGGTGGCAGCCGCGGCCGGCGCCCCGCGATCAGCGGCGGGTACGACCATCGGGGCGATCGCCTCGATCGTCCCGCGCTCGAAGACGTCGCGGGGCGTGACGACCCAGCCGGATTCGCGCAGACTCGCGACGATCTGCAGACACATGATGGAGTCGCCGCCGAGGTCGAAGAAGTTGTCGCGGATGCTGACGCGTTTGACGCGGAGCGCCTGCGCCCAGGCGGACGCCAGCGCGTGCTCGACCTCGGTGCGCGGCGGCTGGTGTGGCTGCGACTCGCCGGTGTCCATCGCCGGAGGCGGCTGGAGCGCGCGTCGATCGACCTTGCCGCTCGGCGTCAGAGGAAAGGTCTCGACGAAGACGAGGGCCGACGGCACCATATGCTCGGGCAACCGGGCCCGCAGGGCCTGTCGGAGCTTGATCCCGCGGTCCGGTCCGCCGACGGTCGATCCCGATCGAACGTAGCCGACCAGTCGAGCGTCCGCGCCCGGCTGCTCGTGCACGCTGACGACCGCCTGCCTGATATCCGGCTGCGCCTCCAGGGCGGCTTCGATCTCGCCCAGCTCGATCCGGAAGCCCCGAAACTTGACCTGGGCGTCGGCGCGGCCGATGAACTCGACGTCACCATCCGGAAGGACGCGTGCGAGATCGCCCGTGCGATACGCCCGCGCGCCCGCCGCGGCAGCGCTCGGTACGAAGACCGCGGCCGTTTGTGCAGGCCGCCCGAGGTAGCCGCGCGCCAAGCCGGCGCCGGCAATCACGAGCTCGCCGTAGGTCCCGGTCGGCGCCTCCTGGCCCCACCGATCCTCGACCCACATGGACATGCCGGCGATGGGACCGCCAATCGGTACGCTCGCTCCGTGCATGTGGTCCTGGAAGACGCGCGCGCTGGTGTCGATCGTCCCTTCGGTCGGGCCGTAGAGATTGATCAACGCGGTGGTCGGGAGCAGGCGTGCGACCTCGGCCGCCAGCGCGGTCGTGAGCGCCTCGCCTCCAGCGAAGATGCGCTGCAGCGACCGGCAGCGATCGAAGCCCGGTTCACGACAGAGGGCGCCCAGCAGCGTCGGCACGACCTGCAGGACCGTGATGCGTTCGCGTTGAATAACGCGCACGAGCGCCGCCGGGTCCCGATGGGCGTCGGGGTCGGCCACGACGAGCCGCGCGCGCGACGACAGAGGCGCCCAGAACTCCCAGACAGACGCATCGAAGCCAAACGGTGTCTTTTGCAGCACGGCGTCCATCTCGCCGAGCGGGAAGGCCTCGTGCATCCACCTCATGTGGTTGACGATCGCGCGATGCGAAATCTGCACGCCCTTGGGCTGTCCAGTAGACCCGGAGGTGTAGAGCACATAGGCCAGTTGCTCGGGGTGCACCGCGATCGCCAGCGGCGTGTCGTCGTGGGCGCCGATGGCCGCCCACTCGCCGGGCAGCCGAATCGGCCGGACTCCGGCCGGCAGGGATGGCGCGGACGCGCCGCAGACCACGACCGGCGCGGCACTGTCACGCAGCATGAGCGCAAGACGCTCGGCCGGGTACTTCGGATCGAGCGGCAGGTACGCGGCACCGGCCTTGAGGACCGCGAGCATGGCGATCACCCGATCGACGCTCGATTCAAGGCACACGCCGACGACGCCGTCGGCCTCGACCCCCTCGTCGCGCAGATGGCGCGCGAGCTGATTCGCACGCCGGTCGAGCGCGGCAAACGTCATCGACTCGGCCGAAGACATCACCGCGATCGCGCCGGGCGTGCGCGCGACCTGGCGTTCCACGAGGTGGTGAAGCGTCGACGCGTCTTCGATCGGGAGCGATGGACCGCGCCCGGCGGTGCGTAATTCCCGGCGCTCGTCGTCGCCGATCAAGGACTGCGTGTCGTAGCGGTCGTCAAAGCCAGCGGCCATCGCGTCGAGCGCGGCGCGGTAGTAGCCGGCGTACCGCGCGATCTGGTCCTCGCTGAGCACTGCCGCATCGAATGCCAGTCGGCCCCGCAGATGGCCCGACACGCTCTCCTGCGAGAAGTCGGCGGCGAGAACGAAGTTGGTTTCCTCGACGCTGTCGCCGCCAAGGTACTCGACATGACCGGAGGCGGTCAGACGGTCGAAGACGTGGAAATGTACGAAATTGAAATCGGTTTCGAAGAGCGGCGCCCCGCCGGTGAGGCGCTGAATCTGATGAAGCGGAAAGCGACGATGCGGGAGGATGGCCTGCTCACGTGCGAACGTCGCACGGACGAGGTCGCGCCAGGAGCCCCGGCCGATCCGCAGGCGGAGCGGCAGGGTATTCAGGAACAGTCCAAGCGCGCGCTCGGCGCCCTCGGTCTCCGGCCGGCCGTTGGTGACCAGGCCCGTGATGATGTCCTCCGTATTCGCCACGACGCTCAGCACGCGGAGGTGGGCGGCGAGCAGCAGCGATCGGATCGGCAGGCCGCTCTCCGCGGCCACGCGCTTGAGCGCAGTGGAGGTCGCCGTCGAGATGGGGATCGACTGCCGAGCCACTCGCTTGGCCGACGCTCGTGTCCGACCCGGAAGGCGCGGCAGCGACGTGGCCGCGGCGCCCTCGAGCAGTTCCGCCCAGAACCGGCGGTCGGCGTCGGACGCCATGGCCGCACGTTCGAGCGCGACATAGTCGCGGAAGCCGACGGCTGGCGGGTCGGCGAGGGGAGACCGATCGCCGAGGTGCTGGCGGTACGCCTCGAAGATCTCGGTCAGCATCGTCGCCACGCTCCAGCCGTCGAGGCAGGCATGGTGAAAGTGCAGGCAGAGCTGAATGCGGTCGTCGGCGCGGCGAAACACACGGAAGGCGATGAGCGGCGCTTTGTCGATCGGCAGCGGGCGGCGGGCCTCGTCCCGCATCCATCGCGCGAGCATCGCCTCCTGGTCGTCGTCCGCAAGCGCGCGCAAGTCCGTCACGGTGACATCCGGCGTCGCATCCCGATGCACGACTTGCAGAGGTTCGGTGAGCGACCCGACCACGAAGCTTGACCGGAGCACCGCGTGGCGGCCGACGACCTCGCGCAGCGCGGCCTGCAGCGCCGGTTCATCCCACTGCACGCGCACGTGATAGCTGAAGACATCCTCGTACACCGACGCCGTGTCGTGCAGCGCGCGATGGAAGAGCATGCCTTTCTGCAATTCGGTCAGCGGGTACGCGTCCTCCGCGTCAGCCGGCAGCCGGCCGCGGTCCTCGGCGCTGCACAGCTCAAACGGCGCCACCGGGGTCCATGCCTCGCCGGCGGCCGTGGCCTTGCCAGCGAGCGCGGCAACCGTCGGGTTCGTGAACAAGGCAGCAAGGTCGAACGTCAGGCCCACGCGACGAGCCTGGGCCTGCACCTGCAGGCTGCGAATGGAGTCACCGCCAAGTGCGAAGAAATTGTCGTAGACGCCAACGCGATCGGCGCCGAGGACCGCGCTCCAGATCCCGGCCAGCGTCGCTTCCGCCTCCGTCCGCGGCGGCACGTACGTTTCACCGAGGTCCGGCGCGACACCGGCCATCTGGGTCAGTGCGGTTCGATCGACCTTGCCGTGAGGCGTGAGCGGCATCCGATCGAGGAGCAGAAACTGTGCCGGAACCATGTACTCCGGCAGCCGCTCGCCGAGGAACGTCCGCAGCGACACGATTGAGATGGAGGCGCCCTCACGCGGCACGACGTAGGCGACGACCGCAGGGCCGTCTGTGTCCGTCTGGATCAGCGCCGCGGCTTCCCGGACCTCGGCGTGCGCGGCGAGGACCGACTCGATTTCGCCGAGTTCGAGGCGGAATCCGCGCACCTTCACCTGATCGTCTGCGCGCCCGAGATACTCGACGTCCTCGCCGGCCAGCCGCCTGGCGAGGTCGCCGCTGCGGTACAGCCGTCCGCCGTTCAGGCCTTCGGCGGCGACAAACCGATCGGCGGTGAGTGCCGGCCGGTCGAGGTATCCGCGCGACACGCCGGCGCCGCCGACGAACAACTCGCCCGTCACCCCAATCGGCGCCGGATGGCCAAAGGGGTCGAGCACATGCAGCGAGAGATCTGGAATTGGCCGGCCGATGACGCTGCCACGACCCGCGAGCACGTCGCGCATCTCGACGGGCCGGTAGGTGACATGGACGGTTGTTTCCGTGATGCCGTACATGTTCACGAGGCGAGGCGCGTGGTCCCCATGGCGGATGAACCAGTCCTTGAGGGTGTCGAGGGCCAACGCTTCGCCGCCAAAGATCACGTAACGCAGCGATCCAACGGCCGCAGCTGACCGCCGAGCGGCATCGACCGCGGACAGCTGGCGGAAGGCAGAAGGCGTTTGATTCAGGACGGTGACGCGCTCGCGTTCAAGCAATTCGTAGAACTGCTCGGGCGACCGGGACGTGAGGTGCGGCACCACCACGAGCCTTCCGCCGTAGAGGAGCGCGCCCCAGATCTCCCACACGGAGAAGTCGAACGCGCAGGAGTGAAACAGCGTCCACGTGTCGGATTCGCCGAACGCGAACCACGGCTGCGTCGCGGCCATCAGCCGCGTCACGTTGTGATGCGTCACGACGCAGCCCTTAGGGGTGCCGGTGGAGCCGGACGTGTAGATCACGTAGGCGGCGTTATCGCCGGCGACGCCGGCCTCGATGGTCGTCGCGGGCTCAGCGCCAATCGCCTCGGCGTCCCGATCGAGGAGCACTTCCGCCGCCGGGTGGTCGACGCCGACGTCGATCGTGGTCCGGCGGACCAGGACCTGCGCGCGGCTGTCCTCGACCAGGAAGCGGCGGCGTTCCGCCGGGTAGGCGGGGTCGATCGGCACGTAGGCCCCGCCGGCTTTCAGCACCGCGGCAATAGTGACCACCAACTCCATCGACCGCTCGAGCAGGATGGCGACCCGGGATTCAGGCTGGACGCCGAGCCGGCGCAGGTAGCACGCGAGCTGGTTCGAGCGCCGATCCAGTTCCGCGTAGCTCATGCGCTCGCCGTCGCAGGACAGCGCTTCGGCCGTTCCGCGCCGGCTTGCGACCGCGTTCAGCCACGCGGGCAGCGTCTCGTACGGAACAGGCGCGGCCGTCGAGAGGCTTTCGGTGACCTTTCCTGGGTCGTCGGGAAGCAGACGCCAGTCGCGGACCTGACTGACATCCCCACGAGCGGCTGACATCAGCAGGTGCTCGAACGACGTCAGGAGTGTGTCGACGGCGGGTCCTGACAGTTGACGTCCGTCGTACAGCACTCTGAATCGGAGCGCCTCGCCGGGAATCACCGACAGCGCCAGCGGATAGTTCGTCCGCTCCTGGAGCCGGGCGCCGTGGATGGAGAAATGTGTGAACCGATCCGTGAGCGCCTCGTCGACGGGGTAGTTCTCGAACGCGATGAGGGTCTCGAAGAGCGGTTGCCCTGGGGGCAGCGCCGCGTGCGCGGCCAGGTCGACCAACGGCACGTGCCCGAAGTGGCGGAGATCGGTCTGCCGCTGTTGCAGCGCCTGCAGCCAGGGCACGAGGCCGGCAGGCAGGTCCGGACCGACCCGCAGCGGCAGCGTATTGATAAACAGGCCGACCATCCGGTCGGCGCCGGCCAGGTCGGCCGGCCGGCCCGCGACCGTCACGCCAAAGACCACATCCGTCTGGCGGCTGTAGGTCTGGAGCAGGCGCGCCCAGGCGCCAGTGACCAGCGTATTGAGGGTGATGTGATGCCGGCGTGCCCATGCCTGCAGCGCCGCCGTGTCCGCGGTGCTCATCGCCTTCTGCGTTTCCCCGGCGGCCGGCGCGTCTGACCCCGGACGGGGGCCGACGTTCAGCGTCGTCGGCGTCGCGAAGCCGGCGAGCGTGCGGCGCCAATAGTCGTTGGCGCCGGCGGCGTCCTGTCCTTGCAGCCAGACGAGATAGTCGCGATACGGCCGGATCGCCGGCAGCGCCAACGGCCGGCCAGTGACGGTGGCGTCGTAGGCCGCGAGCACGTCAGCCATGAGTGGTGGCAGCGACCAGCCGTCGAGCAACAGATGGTGGTGGGTCCAGACCCAATGCCACCGCTGTGGGCCAAGGCGGATGAGGGAGACGCGCATCAGCGGTGCCCGGCGGACGTCCAGGCCCTGCCGGCGATCGGCGGCAAGCCAGGCGCCGAGCCGTTCGGCTTGCGCCTCGGCGGGGATGTCCGTCCAGTCGATGCGCGTCAGGGCAAATGGGACCTGCGCCTCGACGTACTGGTGGAGCGGTCCTTCCTCGCACCAGAAAGCGGTGCGAAGGATGGGATGGCGCCCGATCGTCAGCCGCCAGGCTGTTTCGAAGGCGTCCGGATCGACGGTGCCGTGGATCTCGCCGTGCAGTTGTTCGAGATAGACGTCGCTGCCCGGCGCGGCAAGGACGTGGAAGAGCATGCCCGCCTGCAGGGGCGCCAAAGGATACACATCCTCGAGGCCCGGTCGTGCGGCCAGCAGCCGGGAGAATTCTTCCGGCGCCAACAGGCTCAGCGGAAAATCGGACGCGCTTACCTTCGTCGTGCTGACGCCGGTGCAGTGATCGACAATGCTCCGGAGTGCACGAACGGCCGAATCCGCGACTTGTCGAATCGTGTCCTCGCGGAACTGCGAGCGATCGAACAGCCACTCGACGCGCAATTGCCGGCGTTCGACCAGCGCCACGATGTCGAGGGCGTGGGTGCGGTGTTCATCCGGCTGGCGTCCGCTGCCAGGAGTTCGGTGAGCCAGCCGGAAGTATCGAGACTCGATACCCTGGTCGAGCTGGCCCAGGTAGTTGAAGGAAATCTCCGGCGCCGGCAGGGCCCCCAGCGCGCGTGCGGCGTCGTCCTCCCGAAGGTATCGGCAGATCCCGAATGTCACGCCGCGCTTTGGCACGGCACGAAGCTGGTCCTTGACGGCACGGATCGACTCGCCGACGCCCGTGCCGGGTTCGACCGTCAGCCGCACCGGGAAGAGACTCGTGAACCAGCCGACCGTCCTGGTGAGATCGATGTCGCCTGCGATGGCCTCGCGGCCGTGGCCTTCGAGGTCGATGGACACCTCCGCGCGCCTCGTCCATCCGCTGATAGCCGCGTGGACCGCCGTCAGGAGCAGGTCGTTGATTTCGGTGCGATACACCCGCGGCGCACGTTCGAGCAGAGCGGCCGTTTCGGTGGCCGTCAGCTCAACCGTGACTGAGGCCGAGCCTCTGGGGTGGTCGACCGTGACCGGCTGATCGAGCGGAATCGCGGGCGCGGACGCCGGATCCATCCGTCGCCAATAGTCGAAATCATGCGCCGGAATCGTACCGGCGTGGCCTGCGAGACTCCGGCTCCATTCGTCGAAGGAGGCGGTGCGCGGAGGCAGTTGCGGGGCGCCGCCCCGCAGCAGCTGGTCGCAGACGGTCTGCAGATCGTCGAGCAGAATGCGCCACGAGACGCCGTCGATGACCAGATGGTGAGCGACGACGAGCAGCAGGTTGGGCTGTTCCTGGCGCACGAGGAAAACCGCGCGGGCGAGCGGCCCGTGCGTCAGGTGCAGGGACGCGTGCGCGTCGTCGGCGATGCGGTCGATCTCGGCGTGATCAGAACCTGCGTCGAGCGGCCGGATCGTGAGCGGCAGCCGCATTGCCCCCCGATCGACGCGTTGCGTCCATCGGCCCGAATCGCGCGTAAACCGCAGTCCCAGCGCGTCGTGATGCGCGGCGAGGAACGGCAGCGCGCGGTCGAGGACTTCCGCCGTCATCGCCGAATCCACTTCGAGCAGCACGGCCTGGTTCCAGCGGTGCGGGTTCTTCCACGGATGGTCGAAGAACCAGGCTTGAATGGGCGTCAGAGGAATGGGGCCATGGGTGACGACGGCACTTCCCTCGGGAGCGACCGCCGGTATGGCCACAGCGGCCAGGCGCTCGATCGTCGGGTGGTCGAACAGCTGGCGCGGCTCGACCTTCCAGCCGGCACGCGCGGCGCGTCCCGCGATTTGCAGCGTGAGGATCGAATCCCCGCCCAGCTCGAAGAAGTTGTCGTGAACACCGACCTCGCGGACGCCGAGAATGGCCGACCACGCGTCGGCGAGCGCGCGCTCGGCGGGTGTTCGGGGGGCGACATAGCGGTCCCGAACCGCGGTCGCGTCGCCGTCAGGATCGGGCAGGCGCGCGCGATCCACTTTGCCGCTTGCGGTGAGCGGCAGCGCCTCGAGCAGGACGAATGCCGAGGGGATTTCGTGCTCCGGAAGCCAGTCGTGGCAGGCGTCACGGGCGCTCGCGGGCGTGACGCCGGCGCCGGCGGGCACGCCGTACGCGATCAGTTGCGGCGTGCCGGATACGCCAGGGCGAAGCACGACGACCGCGTCCTCGAAGCGCCCGTAGCGACGGAGGACGGCTTCAATTTCGCCGGGCTCGATCCGATGGCCCCGGAGCTTTATCTGTCGATCGATACGGCCGAGGAACTCGAGGCGCCCGTCAGGAAGGACCCGTGCGAGGTCGCCGGTCCTGTACATCCGTGCGCCCGGTGACTGCGCGAAGGGGTCGGGAACGAATCGGTACGCGGTCAGGTCGGGCCGGCCGCAGTATCCTCGCGCAACGCCCGTGCCGCCGACGAACAATTCGCCGGCGACACCAATCGGCGCATGGCCGCCATGCGGATCGAGTACGTAGGCGCGCATGTTGGCCATCGGCCGCCCAATCGACGTGTCCGATGTACAGGCGCCCAACGTCGCGCACACGCTCGTCTCGGTTGGCCCGTAGGCGTTGAAGAAGACCCGCCCGTGACTCCAGCGTTCGACGACGTCTAGTGGACAGGCCTCACCGGCGCTGATCACGCATTCGAGGTCGGGCAGGTCTGCGTCCGGCAGCCTCGATAGCATCGAGGGCGGCAGCGTCACATGCGTGACGCGTCGATTACGCAACATCTCCGCGAATCCCGCGTCGGGCAACAGCCGGGCGGCGTCGGGGAGGACGAGCGTCGCGCCGGTCGAGAGCGCCATGGCGACTTCCGAGAGCGACGCGTCGAAGGTGATCGAGGCGAATTGGAGGACGCGCGCGCCCGCGGTCACACCGAAAGCCCGGCCTTGGGCCTGGGCGAGGTTCGCAAAGCCCGCGTGCGGGACCATCACGCCTTTCGGCTCGCCGGTCGAGCCTGATGTGAAGATCACGTACGCGAGATTCCCTGGCGACACTGGGACGACAGGATTCGCCGTCGACCCGGCGGCGATGGCGCTCGCGTGTTCATCCACGCAGACCGTTGCACCCTCGAAGGCGTGGAGCCGGCCGCGATCGCCGGAGGTGGTCACGACCATGGGCACGCGGGCGCCGCGGAGCATCGCTGCGACTCGCGCTGGCGGCAGGCGAGGGTCAAGCGGCAGGTACGCGCCGCCGGCTTTCAGGATCGCCAGCAGCGCGACGTACAGCTCGGGCGACCGGTCGAACATGGCGCCGACGATGGTGTCCGGGCCGACGCCGTGCCGGCGCAGATGGGCCGCCAGCCGGTTCGCCGCCTCATTCAGCCGAGCGTAGGTCCAGCGTTCGTCGCCCGCCTCGATGGCGACACGGTCCGGCGCGGCGTCCACCTGCGCTTCGAACGTCTGGTGCACCAGCCGCGGCGTCGGACCGGTGGGTGTCTCGGTCCGTCGCTCGCGCTCCGCGCACTCCCCGGTCGTGAGCAGCGCCCAGTCGCCGACGCGCGCGATCTCATCGCGAGCGGCCGATCGCAGCAGGTGGCGCAGATGTTCGAGCAAAGCGTCCACCGCGGCTCGCGTGAACACGGTGCCGTCGAACAGGATTCGCAGCGTGAGCTGGTCCCCGGGAATCGCCGCCAGTCCGATCGGGTAGTTCGTCCGCTCGACGAACGTGATTGGCTCCAGCCTGAAGTGCGCGAACCGACTGGCCACGTCCGGGTCGATCGGATAATTCTCGAAGGCGATGAGGGTGTGCAGGAGCGGCTGGCCCGGGCCCAGCGCCGTGTACTCCGTCAAGTCGACGAGGGGCATGTGGCCGAAGTCACGGAGTTCGGCTTGCCGCTGCTGCAACGCCTGCAGCCACGGGACCAGGCCGGTGGGCAGACCCGGGCCGACCCTGAGCGGAAGGGTATTAATGAAGAGGCCGACCATCCGGTCGGCGTCGGCCAGATCGGCCGGCCGCCCGGCGACCGTCACCCCAAAGGCCACATCCGTCTGGCCGCTGTAGGTCTGCAGCAGGCGCGCCCACGCGCCGGTGACGAGCGTGTTGAGCGTGATCTGATGGCGCCGCGCCCACGCTTGGAGTGCGGCCGTGTCGTCGCGGCTCAGCGTGGTCTGCGTTTCGCCGGCGGCCGGCGCATCCGTACCGGGCCTCGGTCCGACGTTCAGCGTCGTGGGCTCGGCGAAACCCTCGAGCGTGCGGCGCCAGTAGGCCGCGGCGGTGGCGATGTCCTGTTGCCGCAGCCACCCGAGATAGTCGCGATACGGACGGACCGCCGGCAGGTCGAGCGGCCGGCCGGTGACGGCGGCGTCGTAGGCCGCGAGTACGTCGGCCATGAGCGGCGGCAGGGACCAGCCGTCGAGCAGGAGATGGTGGTGCGTCCAGACCCAATGCCAGCAGGCGGGCGCGAGCCGGATGAGCGCGACGCGCAGCAGCGGGGCGTGGCGGACATCGAGCCCCTGGAGGCGGTCGGCGGCGAGCCACGCCGCCAGCCGATCGGACCTGGCGTTGGGCGGGAGCTCCGTCCAGTCGAGCCGCATGAGCACGAACGGCACCTGGGTCTCGACGTACTGCCGCAACGGGCCGTCGTCGCACCAGAACGCGGTGCGGAGCGCGGGATGCCGCGCGATGACCTGCCGCCAGGCCGTCTCGAATGCATCGGGATCGACCACACCGTCAATGCGGCCGTGTAGTTGCTCGAGATAGAGATCGCGGTCCGGGGTGGAGAGGACGTGGAAGAGTATGCCCGCTTGCAGCGGGGTCAGTGGATAGACGTCCTCCACGCCGGGTCGCGCCGTTCGCAGACGCGCCAGTTCTTGTGCCGTGAGATCGCTCAGCGGAAAGCGGTCGACCGTCTGCGCCGGGTCATCGGCGGTGGACGTCGCGCTCGATGACAGCGGCACGGTCGCCTGCGCGAGGCCTTCGAGCGTCGGCAGCTCGAAGATCTGGCGCGGCGTGATCGTCCAGCCGGCCTGGCGTGCGCGCGCGACGACCTGCAGGCTCAGGATAGAATCGCCCCCCCGCTCGAAAAAATTGTCGTCGAGCCCGATGCGCTCGGCGCCCAGGACCGAGGCCCATACCTGCGCGAGCGCGACCTCGGCGCCCGAGATGGGCGGGCGATACGTCGCGGCGGCCGTATGGGCGTCGAAGTCGGGCGCGG